>ERZ1740065.468-NODE-468-length-21672-cov-4.697414_pt1 | contig 21672 bp, 17 predicted proteins | sample MGYA00581738_ERZ1740065 | MGnify/ENA primary metagenome ERZ1740065 (study PRJEB43018, sample SAMN04849749) | marine metagenome | isolation source: floating plastic debris | place: Pacific Ocean | collected 2008-09-01 | study: EMG produced TPA metagenomics assembly...
AATTTATCGGTTGTAACCCCCGAAAAATAAAGGAAAAATTTCTGAAAAAAAGTTGTCCCTCGTTCCAAAAAAATTGCTTCACCCCACCCCATTGATCCCATCCGGTTGCTAAAGTAGTCCCTCTACACTGGGCAATAGCGATAGTCCTCCTTTCGCCTCTCTCCGGTGACTAGGCATGGCCATACCCAAAAAATCATCTTGTTAGCTTGCCTGCTTGCGTTGGGGCTCGTACATTTGAAACAAATTGTTTCACTTTGAAATAATTTCGACCTTTATTAAACCTACTGTAAAGAAAACGAAAGATGTACGAAAGAGCCATTCTACATCTCGACTTGGACGCCTTTTTTGCGTCGGTTGAGGTGTCGAGGGATCGTTCGTTGAGAGGAAAACCGGTGATTATTGGGGGCTCCAAAGGACGCGGAGTCGTCGCTTCCTGTACCTACGAAGCCCGCCGTTTTGGGATTCACTCCGCCATGCCCATGCGGATGGCCCTCCAACGCTGTCCCGACGCCATCGTCATCCGGGGAGATATGGAGGCCTACCGCCAGCGTTCCCAACTCATCACCGACATCATCGCCGCCGAAGCGCCCCTGTTTGAAAAGGCGTCCATCGACGAATTCTACCTCGACCTCACGGGGATGGATCGCCACTTCGGCTGTTGGCAGTGGTCGCGGGAGCTGCGTCAAAAAATCATGACCGAAAGCGGTTTGCCCCTCTCCCTCGGCCTCTCCGTCAACAAACTGCTTTCCAAGGTCACCACCAATGAAGTCAAACCCAATGGGCAAGGCCAGGTTCCGCGGGGCGAAGAACGCGCCTTTTTAGCTCCCCTCTCCGTCGCCAAACTGCCCTCGGTGGGCAAGGCGACGTATAAGAAACTCAGCTTCATGGGGGTCCGTACCGTCCGTACCCTCCGCAAGATCCCACTGGACCTACTGGAACGGGAATTTGGCAAACACGGCGCCAGCCTCTGGCAAAAGGCCCGGGGCATCGACGAGCGACCGGTGGTGCCCTACCGCGAAGCCAAATCCCTCTCGACCGAGCAAACGTTCCAAGTCGATACCATCGACGTACGCGCCCTCAAAGACCGCCTCACCGGGATGGTCGGCAAGCTGGCCTTCGAATTGCGCCAGGCCCAGAAGCTGACCTCCTGCATCACCATCAAGATTCGCTACACGGATTTTAACACCTATACCAAACAACAACTCATTCCCCATACGGCTAACGATACGACCCTACTGCACCACGCCCACCACCTTTTCAACCGCCTGTACGAACGCCGGCAGCTACTGCGGCTGGTGGGCCTGCGCTTTAGCGGACTCGTAACCGGCCATCCCCAAATCAATCTGTTTGACGATACGATCAAAGACGTCCAGCTATTGCAACAGCTCGATCGCATTCGCCAGCGGTTTGGTCCGGGAGCCATCAAGAGAGCATCTACTTTGTAGTTCGTTGCTTTTCCCTCGGGAAGAGCGCGTGTGAATTGTCAAAAATCAAAACAACATGTATCTGAACGCGCACAGCTATTACAGCTTGCGGTGGGGAACCCTATCGCCCCAGCAACTCGTGGCGGCAGCCCGAGCTCGGGGGGTCACGACGCTAGCCCTCACCGACATCAACAACACTTCGGCCAGCTTTGCCTTTGTCCAGTGTTGTGTAGCCCACGGCATCCGACCGGTGCTGGGCATCGAATTTCGCCGCGACCACCAGTTGCTGTACATCGGCCTGGCCAAAAACAACGAAGGCTTTTTTCAACTCAACCGCTTCCTCACCGAACACTCCCTGGCGGAGCGCCCCCTGCCCGTGATGGCCCCCCCCTTCGAGGATGCCTACATCATTTATCCACGACTGCCCAAACCCGTCGAACACCTCAGCCCCAATGAATACCTCGGCATCCGCCCCGAAGACCTCAATACCCTGCTGGCCGCCCCCCGGCGCTTCCCCGCCGATCGGCTAGTGGCTTGGTCGCCCATCACCTTTGTGGACAAAACGGGTTACCATACCCACCGCATCCTCCGCGCCATCGACCGCAATACCCTCATCACCAAACTGACGGCGGCCGATATTGCGCCGCTCAGCGAAATGTTCCACTCTCCCGATCAGTTGCGCCAGCACTACCGGGTACGGCCCGACTTAGTCCGCAATGCGGAACGCTTGCTCGCTTCGTGTAGCATCGAGTGGAGCGCCGGCCCGCAACACAACCGCCAAACTTTTTCGGGTAGCGAACAAGACGATTTTGAATTGCTCGAAAAATTGGCTCACAACGGGTGCAAAATCCGCTATGGCGAACGGGATCATGCGGCGCGACAGCGGGTCGCACTAGAGCTACAAGTGATCCGCAAGTTGGGCTTCTGCTGTTATTTTCTCATCACCTGGGACATCATCCGCTACGCCAAGGAGATGAACTACGCCCACGTCGGTCGGGGAAGCGGGGCCAATTCCATCGTCGCCTACTGCCTCCACATCACCGACGTCGAACCCATTGAGCTGGCCCTTTATTTTGAGCGCTTCATCAATCAATTTCGTACCTCCCCACCCGACTTTGACATCGACTTTGCCTGGGACGAACGCGACGACGTGATCGATTATATCCTCAAACGCTACGGTACGCAGTACACCGCACTGCTGGCCACCTACAGCACCTTCCGGGGCAAGTCCATCGTCCGGGAAGTGGGCAAGACCTTTGGCTTGCCCAAGGCGGATCTGGACCTCATCATCGAACAACCCGAAGCCCTCCAACAGCACCACGGATTGGCCCAACAAGTGCTCCGCTACGGCCAACGACTGGAGGGCTTTCCCAATTATTTGTCCATTCACGCCGGTGGCATCCTCATTTCCCAACGGCCCATCAATTACTTTACGGCACTGCGGCGAATGCCCAAGGGCTTTCCCATCGTCCACTTCGACATGTACGCGGCCGAGGAATGGGGTTTCCACAAGTACGATGTGCTGAGCCAGCGGGGCCTGGGCCACATCAAAGCGGCGGTGGCCTTGGTGGCGCACAACCAACGACGGACGGTCAACATCCACGACCTGGCCCGGATCAAACGGGATTCGGCGGTGCGCCAACTGCTGCGCAGTGGTCGGTGCATGGGCTGCTTTTACATCGAGTCACCCGCCATGCGGGGGCTGCTCCATAAGTTGCGGTGCGACAATTACGTTCACCTGGTGGCGGCCAGTTCGATCATCCGGCCGGGGGTGGCCCAGAGCGGGATGATGCGGGAGTACATCAAGCGTTTTCACGATCCCAGTCAGGTGATTTACCTCCACCAAGTTTTTGAAGAACAACTCCACGAGACCTTTGGCATCATGGTGTATCAGGAGGATGTCATGAAGGTGGTCCACCACTTTGCGGGGCTGGAGCTGGACGAATCGGATGTGCTGCGGCGGATCATGTCGGGTAAGCGTTCCTCTTCCGAACAGTTTGCTCGGCTCCGTACCAAGTACTTCACCAATTGCCGGGAGCGGGGCTATTCCGAGCAGCTGACGCAGGAGGTATGGCGACAGATCGAGAGTTTTAGTGGGTATAGCTTTTGCAAGGCGCACTCCGCCAGCTTTGCCGCCGAGTCGTTTCAGAGTCTCTACCTCCGGGCGCACTACCCCCGGGAGTTTATGGTGGCCGTCATCAATAATTTTGGGGGCTTTTACGCCACCTAATACTATTTCCACGAATTGCAGCAACTGGACGCGACGGTGCATCCCCCCTGCGTCAATCGCAGCCTCAAGCTCACCACCATCTACGGAAAGGAGGTCTACGTGGGGTTTGTTCATCTCCACCAATTGGAGCGTCAAACGATGGATCGTCTGCTCCGCGAACGCGAAGCCCGTGGCCCCTTCTGCAGCCTGGAAGATTTTATCAGACGCGTCCTCCTCTCGGCCGAACAACTCGACCTCTTGATCCGCATTGACGCCTTCCGGTTTACGGGGCAGGACAAGTACGCCTTGATGTGGGAAAAGAATCGCCTCTTTCACCCCCGCCGCAAACACCACAGAACGGAGGAGTTGTTTGACGACGAACGGGAGGTCCTCGCCCTGCCCCAGCTGGAAGCGGGCCCCCACGACGATGCCTTCGACCAGATCGAACTCCTCGGCTTTTCGCTGGGCTCCCCCTTCGAGCTCTTGCCTCCATCGGTGCGGGAGGAAACGGTTTTGGCCAGCCAGCTGGTGGCCTACGCCGGGAAAAGGGTTTGCCTGCTGGGTTATTTTGTCACGCGTAAAAACATCCGAACGCGGGGCCGGAAGCTGATGTGCTTCGCCACCTGGTACGACCGAAGGGGGCAGCACTTTGACACCACGCACTTCGCCCAGTCACTTCAGCGGCATCCGCTCCGCGGCAAGGGCATTTACCGGATCGTGGGAAAAGTCGTGCTGGATTTTGGCTTTCCCAGTGTGGAGGTGACGGAGTTGGAGAAATTGCCTTTGGTGCGGGACGAGCGGTACTGAAGCGCAACGCGGCAGAAAAAATTTAACGCTTTTAATTAGCGAGGCTTGCTACCCTTTCCCGAGCCCCAGGTATTAAGGGGTGTTCTTCAATCCAATTACCATTAAAAAAACAAAGTCTATGTCTAAACGCTCCTTCCCCAACCTCGCCACCTCCGCTTGCTTGCTGCTGGCCTTTGTCCGGTGGCTGGCATCCTGTGGTAAAGAATCCCTGGAAGAATCGGCGGCGCCCCTAGCGGAAATCGAAGCCCCCGAAGCCCTCGCCGACTACCCCTCGGAAATCACGATCGACAACTGGGAGCAATTTATCGAAGCCCCCAAGTCCGTGATCGACTACCTCGCGGCCCAAGAAGCGGCCGAGGTACAACGCAGCAAAGCCGCTACGAAAACCAACCGCCCCGAAGGCACCCAAAGAAGCAGCAGCAACTGGATCTACGGCAGCGTCGTCGCCTACAATGGCGCCTGGACCGGTATCGCCGGGGTCACCGTCAGCCAGGGTACTTGCAACACCAATTCCTTCGCGGGAATCACCCCCAACTACTACCTCAACGTAACCAGTGGCTGTGAAAACGCTCCGGTTTGTATGTCCTACCCCACCGACATCCGCAACGGCGTCAGTACCTTTGACATCCTGTTGATTTCGCGACACATCCAGGCCATCGACTGCTTCGTTAGCCCGCAGCAGTACCTCGCCGCCGACGTCGACCGCGACGGTGACATCGACAATGACGACATGGACGGCATCCGGGATTTGGTCTTGTTCATCACCAACAATTTCCCGACCAATACCCCCAGCGTTCGCTTCATTCCCGAAGAGGACTACAACGACTTACAGTTTTCGATTACGGGTTGTACCGTTAGTGCGCAGGCGCTTTCGGCCTTTGGATTTACCCCCGATTGCTTGGCCCGTAACACCAACGATTACGACAACGACATCGAACTCTTCGACAACGTCAACCGCCGGGTAATCAAGACGGGAGACGTGAGTGGAAACTTCTCCTTCTAATTGAAGGACAATTTAGTGACTTCACCTTGCGAGTCTGCCGATCCAATCGGTGGGCTCGCGTTTTTTTGGTCCCTTCCCAATCCGCGGGCTAGCGCTTTCGGAAAATTCCGAAGAGTTCGTTGCCCATGCGGGGGGGAATGGAATTGTAGCTGCGCTCGAAAGTCTGGACGTCGAAATGGGGAGCGAGGTAGCTCAGGTATTCCTCCCGGGTACCGCCGAAGGGACGTTTTTCGAGGTCGCCACGCAGGGGGAAGTCAAACCAGAGACCGACGAGTTGGCCACCGGGCGCGAGTAGTTCGTGCACCTTTTCGGCGTAGCGCTGGCGATTGGCGGGAGTGGGTGGAAAAGAGCAAAAGAAGGTCTGCTCGATGAGGAGGTCGTAGGCTCCCTGGTGTTCGAAGAAATTGGCTTCGATGAGTTGGTCGGGAGGGAAATCGGGGACCCGTTGCTGGAAGGCGGCCAGGGGCTCGCGGGCAATATCGAGGATGTGGACGCGCTCAAAGCCCCGGCGGAAGAGGTATTCGGCTTCGTAAGAATTGCCCGCTCCGGGAATGAGGATGCGCGTTTGGGGATCGATCAATTGGTCGACGTAGGCTTTGATCGGGGTAGATGCGGAGCCGATGTCCCAACCGGTCCGCGCTTCGGCGTAGCGCTGGGACCAGTACGCCTTCTGGGCGGGGGTATCGTTGATGTTTGCCATGATTTTGGAGGTATGGTGGTTGCTGTCCCCTACTAACAGTGCTGGGCCACCGAAGGTTGGGATTGGGGAAGGAGGTCGGGGTCCTCCAACTGGATGGGCAGGACGACGGTAAAGGTCGCACCGGTGCCCAAACGGGAATCCAGGAGGATCTGTCCGCCGTAGTTGTCGACGATTTTTTTACACAGGCCCAGGCCCAAACCCGTGCCCGAGTACTGGGCGGAATTGTGGAGCCGTTTGAAAAACTGGAAAATCTGTTCGTGGTAGCGGGCCTCGATACCGATGCCGTTGTCGGTAAAGACGAGGTAGAGTTGCTCGGCGCTGCGGTGGGTCGTGATCGAGATGACGGGGGGCTGGCTTTCGTTGTACTTGATGCCGTTTTGGATAAAATTCTGAAAGAGGAGTAAAAACTCCAATTCGTTGCCCACAAAATGGGGCAGGGGCGCACAGTCCAGCCGTACCGCTTTCTCTTGAATTTCATCTTGGAGGTTTTGCAGGGCCTTTTCCATCACCAGGTTGAGATCGATCCGCGAGCGGTCCTGAATTTTGTGACTTTTGAGTTTGGACAATTCCAGGATGTCCTGCACCAAAAAGTGCATTTGCTCCGCCCCCGTTTTCACAAAGCTTAGGTTGGACAAAATCTGGGTGTACCGGCCGCGTTCGAGGTCTTTTTCGATCAAGCCAATAAAGCTAATGATGGTCCGCAGGGGAGATTTTAAGTCGTGGGAGGCGATGTAGGTAAAGCGTTCCAATTCCTCGGTGGTATCTTGGAGCTCGCGGTTGTTGTCCCGCAGGTCGCGCAAGAGCTGGCTGCGGTCTTTGTCAAACTTAAACAGGAGGATGGTGGCCCAGCCCAGGCCCCCGATAAAAACGATGAGGTCGTCGTAAGGAAAGTCGATAAGGCCTAGTAAGGGGCCGTAGTGGTGGACGTAAATGGAGGCTGCAAAGAAAATGACGAGGTGAAACACCAAGAGGGCCAGACGAGTGCGTGGGGTTTCGCGGAAGGCGACGTAGGTGATGGCCATGGAAGCCATGATGGCCAGACTTTGCCCAAAATACCCCCCCAGTAAGAAGTAGGTTGTGCTGATCCACAAGGGGGAGCCGACCGAGATAAAATAGCGCGCCAGTTTGATTTTATCCAAGGCATTTAGGATGATGACGGCAGTGTAGAGCTGGGCAACGCAAAGAGTGACCACCACGTAGGGAAAGGGGAAGTCGATCCACCAAGCCAGATTGGTCATGAACAGCGTCCCCAAGCCCGACAATAAGGACATCCCGTTGTACAGACGAATCAGCTCGTTTTCCTCCGGGTGCCGTTCCGACACGCCCAAATCTATGATCCAATGCCAAAGCTTTGCTACCAAACCATCAACTATTTGCTAAGCGCTAAAAAGTACAATAGTCATTCCACAAAGCCCGTTCTGCGTCTTCTCCGGCGGAGAAACCACAAATATCCAACTACTGCGGCCAATCCAGGATAAAACCCAGGGTGTAAACAACGTTATTGACCCCCGCGTTGGGTTGCATCTGATTGTCATTGCTGATGTGCCGAAACCCATAACTCAGATCCAGTACCAGATTCTTTTCCAGTCGAATATCCACACCGACGAAGTAGTTGTTGGTAAACAGAAAACCCTCGCGCTGCCGTTCGATGACGTCGTTGACGAAATGGGGTCCGTAGCCGACGTAGGCGTAGCAACTGAGTCGATCCTCCCACAGTTTCTTCCGGGCCAGAATCGAAAGGTTGGCCCCAAACTCAAAGCCCCGTCGCCGGTCATTGATGTCCCGCAGGGAAATAAAACGGGTGGAGACCAGCAGGGGCTGGACCAACAGCTCCAGGTCCCAATTCCTCCGATTGATCAAGCCGTGATAATACTGTAAATTGATGGCCCCAAAGCGGTAGTGGTAGTCGACGGCCAGTAGGTCTTGATTGCCGTAGGCAAAGGTAAAACCAAGCTTGCGCAGCCCTTTGGTGGGCATTGTCCCTTCCTGGGCGGATGCGGCGGGTAAGCCCCAAAACCCTAACAGTACCAGTATTACTACGAGGGTCGCAATCATTTTTTTCGGTATACTCCAATCCATGTACATCATTTTTTAGCTCAACCCACTCCCCTGTCCGATGCCCCACCCGCTCTCACCCCAGTCGTTTGCTACTCGGCAGGTCTCTCACAATACGCAGCAGCGAACTAATGATCTCGACTCGCATGTCTACCGCATTCTTCTTCGAAATCATCCCCCGGATCTCCGCCTGCTCTAAATTTCTCCACCTCCACGCAACCAAGAATGCAGCGTCTTCGAGTACCTCCGTCTCGCCCCCGCTCAAATAAGCAATAAGCTGCTCAATCGCAATATCGGCCTTTCCCCGCGCAATTAATTGCTGGAAATAAAAAGATGGATTATTTTCGTCAAAAAAAGGGAGGTCTAAGTTTTTCATGGGATGTTTGAAATTTTATATTAAAAATATAAATATAATAACTAATCGCAATATTACGCATGAAACTCCGTAAAACTTTCCGCCACGATGCCATCCAAGCCTTTCAGTTTGGCTACTGGCCCTGGGGAAAGCCCCGTTTTACGGTTTTTGTTTACTACATCGATGGCCTCCTCATCGATACGGGACAGCGACACATGCGACGGGAAGTACTCGAGAGCGTGTCCCCCCTGGCGGTCGACCAAATTTTCCTCACCCACCACCACGAAGACCACTCCGGTAATCTCGGCCCTCTTCAAGCCCAATTTGGCTGTCCGACTTACGCTTCGGCGGCCTGCGTGGAGCTAATGAAAAAGCCACCGCCCATCAGTTGGGCGCAGTACCTGAGCTGGGGAAAGGCCACGGCCAACCGGTCCATACAAGTAGAGGAAAAACAGCTCCGTACCTCCCGTTTCCAGTTTGAGTTGATTCCCATTCCGGGGCACGCTCCCGATATGCTGGGCCTGTACGAGGCCCAACGGGGTTGGTTCTTTTCCGCCGACCTGTTTATCAGCGACTACATCAAGTTCTACCTACGATCGGAAAGCATGGCCCAGCAAATCGAGTCGATTCGTCGGGTGTTGCAGTTGGACTTTGAACAACTCTGGTGTAGCCACAATCCCATCCGGCGGGGTGGACGCCGTCGTTTGGAGCGCAAGCTGGCTTTTTTGGAAGATTTCTACGGCCGGGTGAGTCAGTTGCACGGGGCGGGCCAGCCCGCGGCCTCGATCTTACGGGAGCTGGGACTGCGCGAAGATCGCTTCCTGCGTTGGATTTCGGGTGGTGCCCTGTCGGTAGAAAATATGGTACGTTCCGTCGTACGGGATGAGCAAGCGCACCACGGACGGGCCCAATAAGCGGCTCGACAAGTATCCCGCCCGCTACGGGGTGCCGGGTGAATCGGGGGCCGCCCCCGCTTCCCAACGGGCCAGTAAATACGCCCGTAGATCGGCCTCCGTAACGAGCTGGGTGGCGGGAAACAAGGAGGTGCCTCGATCCTCAACTTGAACCAAATCCCGTTCGTAATACTGCGTTACGGAAGCCGCCGGACCCGGCGAAAAAACGAACATAAAATCCGCCATACGCCCCAGGCTAGCCGCGCTACGGAGGAAGAGATCGTAGCGCTGGGGCTCGCTTACGAGCAAGGCTACCCCGCGTTGTACCGGGCCACCCGGCAGAACGTAGGCCAATTCAAAGGCCTCCAGGGAAGTGCCGGGGATGCGGTCTTTGAGGAGAAAACCAAGCCCCCGCAGGTAAGCCAAAAAGAGGGCCGCCCGTTCGGTCGGGGCCAGCTTTTCCCAGAAGGCGAGCAAGACCGCTCGGCCATCCACCGGTACGGACCCTGGTGAAGACGTGGTGGTGCGTCGCAGGCGAGTGAGTAGGTGCTCCACCACCAGCGGATCGGGACCCCGCAGGCCAAAGGCCGATGGGCCCGGCGGGGACGGGGGCAGCTCGGGGGGCAATTGCGCCACCAGCCAGGAGGGACCGGAGGTACGCAGGGCCCGGAGCATGGCCGCCAGTACGCTTTCGATGGTCCCGTTGGCATCGATTTCGATGATGCGCTCCTGACGCTCCGCCTCCAAAAAGGCAATGGCTTCGCGGTACTTGTCGCGCGTTTCGGAGAGGTTGCGCTCAAACAACTCGCGGGGCTTGTTGCGAATCTTCATCCGTTCGTAGCAGACCTCATTGCTTACGTTCATAAAAAAAAAGAGGTCCGGTCGGCGAGCGCGTTCGTTCAGCCGCATTACCTCCGCCATGGAAAAATCTTCGGTCGACTGGTACACCAAGGAGGACAGGTAGTAACGATCGCAGAGCAGGATCCGCTGGGGCTCCGCGGCCAGCCAGGGATTGATGTCCCGATCGCAATGGTCCATCCGATTGGCGGCGAAGGCGAGGGCGAGGGTGCGGTGGGAAAAATTGGAAATTCTCTTTTCGAGGACCTGGCGAATGAAAAGCCCCCCACAGGAAGCATCGTGGGGCTCGTAGGTCAACTTGACCGCCTTTCCCGTGAGCGCTTGCAGGTGGTTGGCCAGCAGCCGGGTGACGGAGGTTTTGCCCGAGCCGTCCAAGCCTTCGATGACCAGAAATAAGGAGTCGTTGTTCACAAGCATCGGATTAAGTCGAGTTATAAGGACTTTACTGATCGACGGCTCGGCTACCGGAGGCGCACCGTCGGTGGTAAAGATAGTAAACTCCACTGTCCTCCGGTCCTGTAGTACGGCGGAAATAAAAAGGGAGGAACTAGGGACGGTCCAAGGGAGTTTTGGGGTAAATTCGGGAACGAACAGTATTTCACCCACTGGGTGGGAGCCCACCCTCAAGGTGACGACGCCAACGCCCCCCCTTTGCGGTCGCTGCACCAAAGCACAGCTCCGCTACCCAGACCCGGAATTCCTCACTCCGGTCGGTTTCAATACCAAAGAATTGCCCCTTTCTAGAATGAGGAATTCCGGTACATAGACGCTCCGGAGGGTGAAATTCCATAAGAATAAATAAAAATAATATTTAATAAAAAAACTTAATAATTGGTAGTCAAAGGCTTAAGTGGCTAAAAAAAATTAAAAAAAAGTCAGCCGCCAGCTCAAAATATCCTTTACTGACGGGAATCTCCGGCATCCAACTACCTTCCCTCAAGTATAAACCCGATTCCATCGTGGGCCACTAGCAAAAAGCCCTCCCGGTAGTTCGTACCGGAAGGGCCAGAAGTGACACCCCTTAGCTCGCCAACCACCGGAAGAGGTACTGCCGGTACAGGGCCTCCAACTCCGCGAAGCGCGTGACATTGGGGATGTGGTTGACCTCCAACAGGTGCTTTTCCCCGTCCTCGCCGACGATGTAATCGTTCGCCAGCATGGCCAGCCCAAAGTGTGCCTTGAGGGCCAGGGTATCGGCCAGGAGCTCGGGGTCCAGCTCGGTGATGGCGGCCGTGGGGTGGTGGATCGCCTTGAGCCAGTCGTCCCCTTCCAAGTTGATCTGGAGATGTTGATCCCCGATGGAGCCCACCCGCACCGCCCGACCGGGAAAGAAGGGTTCGAGCACGGCGGGATCCTCGCTCGTCCACTGCGTATCAAATTTGACTTTGTTTTCTCCACAATGCCAATTGCCCCACTTGCCCACCGTCATCCGATCGACCCGAACCCGCGTCCCGGGTCCCACCATCCCCCGTTTGGTATTGAACCGACTGACGCGCAGCGCCCGCGCCAAACAGGGCAGCTTGAGCCGACAATTCATCATCCCCAACGGATTGGGAAAGCAGGGACCCGCCCAGATCGCCAGTGCGGTGAGAAGGTCAAAATCGGCTTCGTAAATCCCGTGGAACACCACCCGATCGACGGGCAGCATGCCGACGCCACTGCTCTTTTCGATGTACAGCACCCCGTCCAACACTTGGAAGCGAGGCAGCATGGGATGGTAAATAAAGGGACCAAAATGACGTTCGCGAACGTCCTGGACGAGTCGGGCATCGAGCCCAATAATACACAGTCGTTTCATTGTTGTTTTAGTTTATGGTTACTGTATACTGATAAATATTATCCACCTCCCCAACAGCCGATCGGGGCAATAAATTCCACCGCCTGGTCAAGCCCACCGTTTGGACGGGTGGCTAGTGGGGCATGGGCCGGTGTTCGCGCAAGTCGGACTGGGACTGCCGGTAGCGGGCCAGTTGGCCGTTGAACTCCCCGATGGTATTGACGGACTTGATCAGCTCGTAGTACTTGATCTGGGGCACCAGCTTTTGCAATTCAAAGGCCCAATAGATCGTCATCAAGGGATTGATCCACAATTCGCTGCCCCAGGTACGAGCGGTACGGTGGTAATTGCCGTATTCCCCCTCCAGGGCACTGGTGATGGAGTTGGCAACGATGCTCTGGATCTGAGGCATCCGGTCGTTGGCGTAGCGAACCGCCGCCAGGAAGGCCTGGCTTTCCTCCATCTCCTCAATCAGGTGAAAACTCCCCAGGAAGGCTCCCTCCCGCGCCAGATGGGCGACGTTTTCCAAAAAGCGATAGTGCGAGACCCCGTGGAAATGGTCAATCCCAAAACCGATACTGAGCAAGAATTGTCGGTCGATGGCACACTGAAAAACCGCCGCCATCGAGCAAACGTCCTCCTGCGGCGTTCCCAAACCCGCTTCGTCACCCAACATCAAACTGTCCGTACCGCCATCGACCAAAACCACCGTATCGATGGCGTGGGTCGCCAGCAAATACTGGTACGCGGCGCGCAGCGGTTGTACCCCAATGCGGTCGAAGGCGTACAGCTCGACACGTTCTCCCCGGCGCTCCAACCACGCTTGGAGGTGGGCCTCGGGAAAGTAGTTGCGCCCGGAGCGGTCCACATCGTTGGCGCGTATCCGGTAGCAGTAGGGAAAAACCAATTCGGCGGAGGTCTGGTCGAGCCAGGTGAAGGAAAAATTGGCGAGGATCACCTTTTTCCCCGCCCGCCGCAAACTGAAGTAAAGCGGCAGGCCACTGTAAATGTCAAAGCCCCCACCAGCTCCCGCCAGCAAAATGGTTTGACTATCGGCCAGTCGATCAAAGAATGGAATGCGGTGTAGGGAATAGGCTGCGGACATTGTTTTGGTACTTGGGCAATCCACGTCGACCCGAGCGCATTGGATTGCTGTGAAAAAATAGCTCACTTAACCATACGTTACTCATCTATCCTAGTCCCCACTCCAGCGGGGCTTCGACATCATTTCCTTTCCAGGAGCGCGTCCCGGGTCGTGCCTTACCAATCCCACGACGGACTTGGTGGCCCTCGTCTACGGTGGGCAAGCCCTGACCCAAGCCGTAGAACGTCAGGGCAGCAGCGGAGGGTTCCAAAACCGCATCAAAATTCCGTACCAGCGAGCGCCCGGGACCGCATTGCTACCCCCATCAGGATCGTCGATACGGCTGCTTCATTTGGCTTTTCTCTCCTCGCCGAAGTGACGTATTAGGGCAGGCGGATCGTCCTGAATCGGGAATTGGTGGGGGGGCGTACGGCACTTTTGCCCTTCCCTGGCACTGGATACCCATACCCTACACGTGCAGAATGAGGGTGGGCAACGTTGAGCAAGACGGGTACTACTGGGGAACTCATCTTGAGACGGTAGCCAACCCGCAGTGGTGACTAGAAGCGACCTTCTGGTGGTAGGTCGTAGGTCGTAGGTCGTAGGGGGCGGGAACAATTTTGGAGAATGAGTATTAACGCCCTCCTGCCAATGGGGAGGGGCGGGCCTCAGCTGGCGGGAGGGTGATCTGGTCCGCCCGGTTGCTGAGGCGGCAGTGGGGAGGAGGTAGCTTGGGACAAAGAAATCGCGGACAAATTTTTGCGGCCCCGAGATATTGCGTACTTTGTATGAGATTCCGTTTTCATCAACCCCAAACCCTCCCCCAATGACCCAAACCAAGCCCAACGTTGAACTGAGCCCGGACCGCATCAAACTGCCCTTCACCTTCGACGTTGCCCAACTGCAAGCCGAGGTCCAGCAAATCTCGAAAAATGCCTTTGTCTACTATAAGGTGATCCAACTGCGGGCGCCCGCCTTTATGGTCGACACCTCGATTCCGCAACCGCCACCGGTGGGTGATTTTGCCGATGGCTCCTGGACCGACTGGCTCGACACCCCGGATCTCATCAACTCGCCCTACCTCAGTAGCGTCATCGACACCTTCCGCCAACACACCAAAGTAACACTGGTTCGCCTGCTGCGTTTAGCCCCGGGTGCGGTGGTCAAGGAGCATACCGATCCCACCCTGGGACTGGAAATTCCCAAGTCCGTAATTCGCCTGACCATACCCATTTTTTCGGCCGATAATGTGGAATTTTTCCTCAACGATACGGTCGTCCCCATGCAAGTGGGCGAATGTTGGTACCTCCGGCTGACCGATCCCCATCGCGTGGTCAACCCCGGCCCCGGCGAGCGGGTCAACCTAACCATCGACATGATTCCCAACGCCTGGGTCAAGTCCCTGATCCTGGGCGATTAGGTCCTTTCCCGAGGACATGGTATCCGATCAATTGCCCCCCAAGGCTTCCACGAGGGAGCGGGTGAGGGACTGGACCTTGAGTTGGGGCAAAGGGGTTCCATTTCTCGACATTTATCCGAGATTATTACCTTTTTTTGTGTTGTAAATGCCCAGTCTACCTCGTATGGACACTTAGTAATCAGGCACTTACAACGTCAGAAATTAGAAAATTTTGACTCTTAGGGTATTTCGTGCTAAGTGCCAAAATGTATTATATTCGTCAAAAGACGAATGGAGATTAGCCGGCTACGGCCGGAATTAGCTTTGAATCGGGAAAATTTTGGGCTTAGAGTACATCGGTATCCACAATGATGATTTCCGTTGCATTTTGCTGCTGTTCCTCCTCGGCGGTAGTCTGTCCGTCTCCACCTTTCAGGTACCGTTGCTGGATTGTGCTTAAGATTTGGGTGTTCTTCTTCTGAAGCTGAGAAAGATTCATATCAAGGTATTTTGTGTTTAAAAATCTGCCTTGGGTCCTTTCTCTTAGATCAAATTACCGAAAGGGGGAGCAGAACAATTAGACGACGTGGTAGCGAGGGGAATGCTATTATTAGGGATAAAAATGGGGTGGCTTTCTAAGCAAAGGACTAGTAATCAAAACATTATAAACAGCAAAAACTCAATCTAAAGAATGAAAGAACTCCGTAAGTTATTAGCAAAGATTGATCCAGAAATACTAAGCAAACGCGAACGAGAGCTCCTCAGATTGATCATGAGTGGAGTGGATCGCAGCGATCGTCAGGTGGCCGATTTGATGTGGCCCAAAGATAAGCACCAGATTGTATATCTCCGCCAAACCAAGGACCGTATTATGCGCCATTTGGGCCACGTCGTGATGGATTTGAAGGAAAATTCGCCCTACCAAGGCCGCGTGGCCGAGTGCCACAAGGAGTTTATGGCCCTCCAAAACCTACGCTCCCTGGGCAGGCGCCAAGAACTGGTGTTCTACGCCGAACGCCTGATTCGCCGGGCCCAGCGGCTCGAGCTGAGCGACATCATCACCGCCGTTGCCGACGCCCTCTATCTCCACTACGGCAGCTTGGTTGGCGACTCGGTGAAAGCCAAGAAATACCTGGCGCTGGCTGAGGAGTACGAACGCATCCAACTCGCCGAACGCAAGGCTCAACGCCGGTTTATCGGCCTGGCCAATCACTTCACGCGCTCCTACGTCGGCAATGCCCGGGTGCTCGAAGAGGCGCACATTACGGCTCGCGAGCTACACGCCGGCTTGGAGGAACACACCAGCTTCCGCTATCGCTTTTACACCTACTACGTCATCGCCCTCTACGCCCAGCTCAACAGCGACAAGCGCATGCTCACCGATATTTGCGACGAAGCCCTGGTCTTTTTCCAAGGCAAAACCTACCCCATCCCCGATGCCGTCCACTTCCTCTTTGGCTTCGAACTGCGGGTGGGGCTCGCCCTCAAGACGAAGGACTACCCGCTGGCCCGCCGGGCCGTCCGCATGGGACTCGAACTGGCCGAAAACATTCCCTACCACTACTCGATCTGCCTGAGTTACCAAGCCATGATTGGCTTCCACGAAGGCGACGACGAGTCGGTGATCGCCGCCATCGACGCCAGTCGGGACTACCGCGATTTTCCCGCCCTCCGCGAGCAATGGCTCATCATCGACGCCTTCGCCCGCTTCCTCGAAATCGATGCCGACAGCCCCTTCCGGCTCGGCAAGTTCCTCAACGAGGTGCCCCTCTATTCCCAAGACAAACAGGGCCTCAACATCACCATCCTGGTCATCCAAGTCCTCTTCTACATCAAACGCCGCCAATTCGGTGCCCTGATCGACCGCTGGGATGCCCTACGCAAGTATTCCAGTCGCTACCTCAAGAAGGACCACACCTTCCGCAGCGCCTGCTTCCTCAAGATGATCTTGATGCTGCCCGCCCACAATTTTCACCCCGTAGCGATCGAACGGCACACCGCTCCCCTACTCAAGAAATTGAAGGAGTACCCGGAATCGGATGTGGAGATCGTGCCCTACGAGCGCCTGTGGCGGAAGGTGGTGACTTGTGTGGAGGAGTACCATTATTCGGGGTAGGGAGCTTGGATGCCACTTATTCAGCGGGATAACTGAGAATAACTTTTGGATGCTTAGTTTTAGTAATACCAAACTAAACCTGATCATCATGAAATATCAAATGCAAATCTTACTGGTGGGAATGGCCCTGATGACGCTGGTAAACTACGCCATCGGCAGTACGGGAACCAATCACAACGCTATCCTGGTCTTTAATATCGTACTGCTCCTCGTGGGACTGCGGATCGTATTTTACGGATTCCAGCCGCCGGGACAGGGGACTTGGATTCAACGTTACCAGCACCGCAATCAATTGTTTAGGAAGCGTTGGGAGCGTTAGGTGGCTGTCTACAGGATTTAATAGCTCTCAAAAGATTAGCAGTGGTACGTTCATGAGACAGGATCGCGTCATTTAGCTTGGAAATAACGTCCCGATTGAATTCATCCCAACTCATTTCCTCGACTTTAAAACCACCCCTGGAGGAATTCACCCAATCCACACATCTATTGCTGGCATCTTCTGGTATCTCCAGATCCTGCACGGGCCAAATCATCAGATGACTTTTGGGAATTTGGGCACGCATTAATACTGCCAAATAAGAATGTATCCAAGTACCTCCCCCAGGTTTTTGACTGGAATCTACCATACCCTGATCGAGCAGCTGAAAAAAACGACGTACGTCTTCATGCTTGTAATCGTAATTGCGATTAGCATCACAACAAAAAACAGTTATCTCTCGCGACCTTAAATAATGGATAAGGATACTCCCATAGGTATTATCGAACTGGGGTTTTGGAGGACTACTTTGATCAGACGGATACGCCGTAATATAATTGTCCCAAATTTCTTTATTAGAACACTTGAAGGCGCCATCAAATGAAACCATAAATACAGTTCCAGATCTTATACTAGCAAGAATAGAGATCAATTCTTGAATGTACTCAGCCTCAAGATCCATCGCACACTTGCTGAGCAAGAAGGGCTCGAGATACTTGAATTTCTCATGAGCTTTGCGAAGTAACTGCGTTTGATGAGTTTTACATCTACTTCTCTCTTTATTAAGTGCTTTAGCCGTTTCCTCGATAAGACACCGACAAGCCCTAAATTTGTCATTCTCAGTTTCTTCAAGGCAAACCTTAAACCTACGGCTGAGATCTACCTCAATATCCCATAACAATTTGTGGTCATAATACCGATCCATCATACCGATTTATTTTCTTGATCCAGTTGCTGTTGTTCCAGTTCCCGAATTCTACTTTCCAATGCAATCCGTTCTCTCGCCCAAGACTGCTCAAGGATAAACAAAGCATCCTTCCTCGGTGGCTTTGCTTCCGGCGCTTCCTTTTCCAGGCCTTCTTCCTCGGCGACCAAGCCCTTGAGCTCCAAGGCTAACCATTCATTTTCTGATTTCAATAGCTTTAGTTTGAATTCATGATCTTCTTTACGCGCCCGATGCTGGAGGTTGAGAAAGCGCTGCTTACCCAAGTCTGCCTCCGACACGTCGGCCTTCAATGATTCGCGCAGTATCTTGCGGTAGTTTTCGTCCTCATCTTCAATGTCGAATACTTTTCGGTACAGGTCGGGGGTGGTCATCCCCACAAAATCTTCCTGGAGTGCATTCAGGGAAACGCGATCGTCTTGCTCCCGGCGCATCACCAGTACTTCGCCCATACTGCGGCCGGCCACCAATAGGGGGCTATGCCCGGATATAAAAAACTGGACCTGGGGAAAAGTGCGCAGTAGCAGTCCCACGATTTTTTGCTGCCAGCTGGGGTGGAGGTGGGCGTCGAGTTCTTCGATGATCACGACGGCGGATTGCTGGGGGACTTGGGAGAGTGGTTTTTGGGGATAAAGCCGCCGGAGGAATTGAAAGATCATCGTAAAGATACAGATAACGGAAAGCGTTCCCTGGGATGCACGTTGGAGAGGGAGTGACTCGGTAGTCCCAATGGGCTTGATGATAAAACGGAGGTGACCACTCTCACCAGTGGGCTCTACGTGCATAGAGAAAGAGTTTTCGGAAATGAGCGTATTGATGATCTCCATGATCATATTGACGATACTCTCGTCCGAACGGGAATGATAGTGATCAGCGGCAAGCTGATAAAGGGATCCCTGTAGAACATCCCGATAAGGATGTTGGTGAATAAAATGCCAGGCCCCTTCCTCGCGAATTTCTCGATCAAGATCGAGTGGTTTCAGATCAACTTGCGTACGATCGATAAAGCGCAGATCGGGGATGGCCAACAATGGCAATAGCCCCGTCCCGCTTTCTACGACCTGCGCATTGGCCGCGCTAATGGTCCGGATGTCTCCCTTAGCGTACTCCAATTCAATACCAATGCTGGCGTCCGCAACTTTACCATCAAAGTACTGCTGAAGGGGTACTTTCTCTTTGGTCATCAAACAAGCGATTGCGCGTAGGAGGTAGGTTTTACCGTAGGCATTTTTCCCAATAATCAGGTTCACCCGCTTGGAAAAGGCGACCTTTTTATCGGCAAAAAACGGCAGACCATTCATCTGGATGGACTTGAGCCGGAAGGGATGGTCTACGTTGTTTTCAAAGTCGATCACATCCTGAATCATGGTACTCCGATCCAGGGCATTGGCGAGTTCCGTTTTGACCTCACTGACGTCCAACTGCGTATACAATTCAGCCAGTAAGTTCCAGGCTTCTTGGAAGTTGGGGCAAACCCTGGTAATTTTATTTAAGCTGGGTTCCAGTTGAGGCCGCAAGGACTCCTCAGGCCACTGTTTTTGAATGACCCGCCAATCGCTGGCCAAATCAGGGAACTGTTCGATAAAGGCGGCCTCACTCTGGTTGAGCTTACGGACCCGCAGGCGCTCGGCGTAGTCTAAAGCGAGATCAACGGAATCCCTCTGCAAAACAATTTTCTCCTCCACTAATTTAATAGCGGCCGGTTCTTTCAGCTGGGCATTGGAGAAAACCAGAGACGTAGTACGTTCCACCGAGCCGTGATAACGCGGGCCGGATATTTTAAAGTAAGGAAAATTGAGGATAGCCTGCCAGTCCAAATTTTCGGGATCATCCGAAAAAGAGCTGAGCAAACCGTAATGTAGGGCATCATCAAGGTTTTTATCAAAATGCTCCCCCCGAAAGACTCCCAATAGCCGAATGGTATAGGCGTGGATGAGATTATCGCGAAGTTGTTCGGGGTTCAGATTGAGTTCGAGTACCAACTGGCTACTGGAAAGGTGCAGTTGTAGTAGTACGACTTCACTGTCGTAGCGACGAATACGTTGGAAGACCTCCTTCATCATTTCGTAGAGGGCTTGTAGGGTATCCCGATTGGAATTGAAGTGCTGGGGCGGACTGATCGCTGAGGCTCGAAAAATCTCAGGCTGCCGACAGCTCTGGATAACTTCCACGAAGTGCTGATTATCGGGATGTTCCGTAGAAAATACCTTCCTAAATGCTCCCCTAGCCACCAATAAAGCAGCGAGTAAGCTGGGGGCTTTCTCCGGTCCGTAGAAAAACGTGACGAGTGCTTGAAGAACCGGGGAATGGATCAGTTCGGATCGGGGGGTATTTGGGGCAAAGGTGTCTAGAAAATCTTTAAGATCGTAATCGATCCAACGACAAAAATACTGGAGGGAAAGGGGAATGGATCCTTCGGTAGGATCAAGAAGAACCGCTGAGCTAATCTGCCCCAGGTCCTTTAGCAGATCTGAAAAAGGATAAATTACAAAGTGGTTTGCCCATTGCCGATGAACGGTGGTAATAAATCTTTTGTATTCCGTTTCGGCTTCAAGACCAGTAAAAGAATATTTACCAATGTAGCAATGAGAATCTTGCTGGGGATTGAGTTCCAGTTGCTTAATAATTACGAAGGGATTGGTCGCTGTCGTAATAGTGGCTAGCAAGTGTTCCTCACTACGCTTAAAGAAGGCTTGTACCGTGGTCTTTAATATGGGGACTACCTCTGGTTTCCCCCCGAGGGCATCCACCTGGACTTCTAAAAGTAAGATGACTCGCTCCGCTATGCTATCTAAAAAAGCCCGCTCAAAAGTAGCTTCATTGGTACACCAGTAAAAATCCAGTTTACACTTCTCCCCCTCGATCATTTTTACGCTTACTTTTTCCACCTGGGAATGCTCCCCCAGCCTCGCCGTAAACAGGCGCGGAGGGGGATAGGCCCGGGAATAGGGATAAATCCAGGCCAACTGATCCTGGGGAAATTGTTGTAAAATCTCAGTGATCAAACCCTCCGCTTTTTCAACGCTGTCTTCGACAATAATCCATTTACGCATTTTCACAGTTTATACTTAATTAGAAAAGAATCTCAGTCGGTACCGAAAATCGCGTGACCCAAGCCGTACCCGTTTGACAATTTTCTTTCACCCACGCCCGGTGAGTCTCCGGTAAACGCTCAATCAATTTACTGCCACAGCCAAAAGAGTTAATTTTCCCCTTTACCTGTTCGGTAAAGTGTATCATGATACCGTAGGTACCATCGCTTTTTGTTTTATCAGTAGCTGGATCAGCACCAGTCTGGTTGAGGATACAGAAGTCGATCATCTTGCCATCTGGCTCATGGTTAACGAATAAGGCAAATTCCCCGGCTGTTTTCATGTGTTTTAGGGTATTGCTAAATCCGGTCACCAACAAGCGGGTAAAGTCCGCTTGTCCGGTTAGCTCCATTTCGGAACTCGCCCTCTTTATCTTCCGTTCAAAGTAGGACTCCGGGTGAAAATGGAGGGGAATCTTAGCCGGGATTTCAGACAATACGTGCTCAAAATGCGCTCGGTTTTTACGAACCTCGTCGTAATGACTGAGAGCAGTCAGATTGCCCATCTGCCCGGTTGCGTGAATCCGGGAAGTAATCTGCCAGCAATAGTGAATCAGACCTTCGAGATCGATAGAACCACCTTCGTGGCTAGCCAGCAGCCGTGTGGTTGGAAAAATAAACAAGCTCATTTGGGTCTGCCAGTCCTTAAATCGATCCGGATCGGGAGCAACCACCCAGGCCTTAATTTCTTCCAGACTTGGC
>ERZ1740065.469-NODE-469-length-21657-cov-12.732154_pt1 | contig 21657 bp, 24 predicted proteins | sample MGYA00581738_ERZ1740065 | MGnify/ENA primary metagenome ERZ1740065 (study PRJEB43018, sample SAMN04849749) | marine metagenome | isolation source: floating plastic debris | place: Pacific Ocean | collected 2008-09-01 | study: EMG produced TPA metagenomics...
GCTCCGTACAGGCCGCTCCGTACAGGCCGCTCCGTACAGGCCGCTCCGTACAGGCCGCTCCGTACAGGCTGCTCTGTAGTGCTGTAAGTTATCATGGATCGATATAGGTGTGCTTGGACTGAGCAATGCCAAGGTCACATTGTCGAGAGAGTCGACGGAGACAGAGTTTAACTGCACACAGGGTCGGGTGGTTGTCTCCACGCCTACTGAAGCTGCTGTGTGGAGAGAGATCACCGTCAATGACACCAATATAGCCCTGGGTAGAGGTGGCCTCCAGTCTACAGCTATACCAGGTCAGGGCCACTTGCTCATAGCTGGATCATCCTGATAATTAGTGTTCTGTAATGTTACCTCCACATACCAAAGACTCGTCAATAGTACACAAAGAGCTGGCTGCTCCTAGTGGGGAGTTGTCTTCTCATGTAATTCAGCAGCGCACTGATGACCAACGATAAACCTTGCAGGGCCTCTCGTCATGGTAAACAGCTCCCAGTTCGCCATGACAGATAGCATGCTGACGATGGAGGTGCCTCACGCTACCATGACAACCATACGCATCGACCCACCAGCCATCCGTATAGAAATCGCACCTGTAAACGTGTCCTTGACCTTGGCTGGAACAGTCAGTCGTGTGAGCATGAAGGCGAGCGTCATTACCCTGGAGATAGAAGGATCCCAAGGTGGGGGGGTACGACAGTCCACCCTCACCCAGCCTCCAGTTACCTGCCATCTTTGCTCTCACCTTACTTATCTGTAGATCTACAGATTCCTCTAGACGTGTCGCATAACGTCTCCATCAACAGCTCATACGTCAGCTTACCGCTAGATGGTGGTCGAGGTAACAGCTGGCTGCTCGTACCTGCAGGTATGCTCTACCTCCTGTCTGTATTGTATGGTACCTGACTATGGTCTGTGGGACCTCACTGGTTCGCTTCCTCGTTACAGGGCACCTGCCTCTATTTGAGGACATACTGAGGGAGCTGTTTCAGCTCTCCACTGCCGATATACAGCAACTGTACAGGACAGAGCTGCCTGCTGGAGTAGAGGAGAGTGTCTCTCCAATCACTGCTGAGACTGCGAGTGGAAGTACTGATGCCACAGCTACGTTGGAGGTATGGCTTACCCCCAACACCATAGAGCCTGAGGCTATCACTGCCACTGCCATGTCAAGGTCAAGGTCAAAGGCGAGCACAGGAGCAGTAACTGATGCTGCTCTGACTCCGTTAGAGGAAGGCCCTGTCAGCGTCTCACCACCTGCTGACATGGAGAGCGGGTCCAAAGGTACAACATTGTCGCTTGGAGAAGTGTCAGTCAGCACTTCTGACCATCAATCGTCGGCTGACTCACCCCTCACCCCTGCGCATGGCGACAGCCGATCAGTTTCTTATTCAATATCCTCCGTTACGGCCAGCTCAGCTAGCCAGGTTATTCGTGGGAGGACAACTCCAACCCTCGACATAAAGCCTTACACTTCAGGTTAGTTACTATATGGAATCTGCATGTGGACAGTTCCTCTTATAGATCTGCATCATATATTGGAACTGTTATCCAGCAAAGCCACTGACAGCTAGTCAAGTTACCAAAGCCACCCGGGAGGAGGATGACGAGAAGTTTTGGAAAGGCGGAGTGAAGCCAAAACCGGAAGCCTCGCAGGACGCTCGAGTTCCTCTACTCATCGGTAAAGATGACACAGCGGGACGTAGACTCAGCGTGCAGGCGGCGTACATATCTTTGATAACAGTGGCAGCTTGTATACTTGCTGCCGGGGCAGCCATGTTCGTCTGGAACAGGTGCTACTTCCGCGGTCAGTCTTATATTCTGTAGTTAGTTATTTTGTTATGCATGCATGTCTGCTGTATTCATTTAGTCCAAATGTCGCATCTTGAAAAAATACGTATACTGGAAATTCTAGCAATGAGCTCTATAGTACAAATGAAGTTTAAATGAATGCCGTTCGATCAGTCACACTGTTCAACACGTGGTGCCCTCCCGAGGCCGCCTTCTGGCCAAGTACTGTGACAGCCTTCGAGTGGACACCTGCATGTCGCCTTCTGGCAAGAGGTTCAGCCAACTACACTGCAGGCACCTGCTAGCCACAGGGCGCATCCTGTCAGGTGACAAGTAAGAGAGCTTAGAGCTGCTGGTAGGAAGGTGATAGGTTTAAACTTACATACGTACCTCGGACTCCTAATGAACATGACCTTTAGTAGCGTGAGGCAGCCCTCTGATATGTGGGGGAAGATGTCTCCGGGGTATTCAATCTTGATAGTGCGTATGTTCCGAATAGTGACCTGTCTGTCATCGTCATAGAACGGCGAGACGCCACTCACCATCAGGTAGAGAAACACCCCGAGAGACCTGGTACAAGCACACTCATAAGTAGTAGTTATAGCATCTGCACTCGATGACAGTTGATGATAGTTGATGGCCAGTCAGTAGTACCAAATGTCGGTGGATGCTGTCGGCTCAAGGCCAGAGATGATCTCTACAGGCTGAAATTCGATATCGGCAGTGCTGATTTCATCGAGGCTCCTTCGGCCGCCAGCGTCGGTAACTGCTGTCGCCTCCTCAAATCCTGCCAGTTTGACGACATCGCCGTCAGCCAGTAGAACGTTCTCGGGCTATAAAGCCAAACATTGTCACACTGACACTGACCTAGAAAACAGCAGTAAACTGTGTCACTGACTCACCGTGACGTTGTGGTGGATGATTCCCTGCTCCTCTAGGCACTGCGCTGCTTTGAACAGCTGTCTTGCGAAGAGCACCATGTTCAGCTCAGAAGCCGTGGGGTTTTGACAGAGAAAGTCTAGTAAATTCTGTCTGACACTACAGGGAAGCCAAATCCACAGCTGGAATAACTTAGCAATGGAACGATGGAAGTGAGAATTAGGTAAGCAATTGTTTACAGTGGATAGATGAGTATGACTGAGGTGTTGGAGAGGTAGAACTGTTCAGCCTCCAGTATGTTAATATGATCGCACTTGTCCACGATCTCCCTTTCAGTAATAGCCCTGTCCTTGTCATTCCATATCTTAGCAATAACATCATTTCCTGTTTGGAGAGCTTTACAGAGTTTGATGCTCCCAAACCTGAAACTGTAGCAACCATTGTAGTGATAGGAACCTGTGACAGAGCTGATGCAATGCGCTCACCTGCTCATAGATGCAAGGACAGAGTGCTCCTCCTCAAAGTTTTCCTTCCACACCAGACTCTGCCAGTGATTACGTACTAAATCACATGCAAGGATACATGACTGCCTTCTGTGAGGTTTGAGTGCGACACTGATGAATAGAAGACTGACTAGTACCTGCTGATGGCTGGCAGAGAGCGAGTGGCTCGGATGGTTCACTTGCCTGACTCACTCCTACCTTGTTGTAGGCTTTCACCCTGTATTTGACCTGCTGACCTGGTGGACTGCTGTCTAGAGTTTGACTGGTCTCTCTTACTAACGGAATGATTTCTGTCCAGTCTCCTCCATCTAGAAAAAATTTTAAAAACGTTTATAGAAATGAGCACAGATGAAGCTTTGAAACGGCTGTTCTCATTTCACCAAAGATGGAACCAATGAGGCTGCAGGTGAATGCATCTCATTTCTCAAATCCAGCTGTCATATATCTCGCATCCATTTAAAGCTTTTTCAAAATATTTGCTTCCATAATTGGCAGCGTGGTGATTACAAATTCACTCACCGATGGAGCAGTCAATAGAGTATCCCTGTATCTCGCAATGTCCGCAGTGCTCAGGCGGTGTCCACGAGATCGTGATGCTGTCTACCGCGTCTGTGTGATATGATGTCACGGTGGGCCGTCCAGGAACCCCAGGCACATCTAATACAGGACAGGAAGCTCTGACTACCAGCTCGTGTGAGTCGATGTAGAAAACCTTTATCAGCTTACCTGTGACATTGATGGAGAATGATTTATCTGTTGTGCCCATCTCGCTGACTGCCTGGCAGGTGTATTGTCCACTGTACGATGCAGTCATGTTGTTTATCTAAAGTTTTCGAATAAAGTTACTACTATGACTATAAGTTGAGTGTTCCCACATTACCATCACTTCCTTACTGTATTCGTGAATGCCAGTAAATGCAAAAATATCAGGTATGCAACTTTAAATCAGACATGATGAAGCTATGAAGCAAGGCTTCTACTTTATGTGGGTATTAGTTTATTGTATTATAGTTATTATAATATTGGTTTATTGTATTTATTATTCATTATTGATTTGGGAAATAACTCAGAATGATATCTTGCTCAGCCTGAATATGTACAAATGTATAAATAAATCAAGTTATGATATATTAACTTAAGAAGAATTGAATATATTAAAATGACAACAATAATACTGTAAAACGGAATGTTTATCTGTGGACAATATTTGCAATTCAGCATATAAAAATATATGCAATATTCAGCCTTTGATTCATATAATGACAAAAAATACATGTGCTTGACATTGTTTGTGAAACAGCGACCGACAGCTCGACTGCTAAAATTCTCAATTCGCAACATAATTCCGTTCACAACACAGTTCTATGGGTTATTAATGTACAATACCACATCTATATGGGGTCACGTGGGGTCATGCCCATACTATCTGCTGAGAACATTAGATAAAACTTACAATGATGAATTTAGTTGATTTGCCACGAGATTGTATGGACATAAATAGGCATTGACTTGTCTTCATATACAATATGGAATATACAATATGGACTTCGATGTGTATTTTTAGTTTAGTCTTTACGTTTATACTCATGTCGGTCAGTATAGGCTTTATTCTGAAATCTCCAAGCTCTATAAGTAAGTAATTGAAGCGTGTTATGCTGCCACAAGGATCTCTCTCACCGACACCTCACTAGAGACAAATACCGCAAATCGCATGAATCCATATTACTAAGTTTGGCAAGTAGAGTCAATAATCACCGTGATGGTGTACTGGTCCATCTCAGGCCAGCCCCAGTTCACTCGCTCGGATGGTAGCAGCACTCGGCCATCCGCTGACTTCCACAGCACATTGGGAATGGGTTTTCCTATAACTCTACAGCTGACTGTCACAGTTTCTCCTGCAGACACGCTGATGCTCTCCGGCGGCATGGTGAAAACCGGCTCAGACATCGAGCTACTCAACACGTTTATCTGCCAACATATCGTAACATATTCCACTAATGTCAGTTCCAGTTCCCACACTGGTTCATGGTGAGAAATGCTGGGGTCTTACCTTGAACAGTTGCTTCTTCTGTCTCATGGCTTGTTTGGACCCGGGACTGTGCGATCTCTTCCGGATTAATTTAAGTTTTGATTTCTTCTCTGCCTTCTCCTCCTCTCCTGCAGAGAGTCTGTTCGGAGATTCTTTTTCCAGCACAGCTTTTTGTTCGTCAGGAGAACCAATACCTTAATCGAGCAAATTGACCTTTCAACTCAGCACTGACATCCTTCAATAATGACCAATTTGCACTTTGGATAGCGTTACCAACCCCAGATGGCCCGAGGCATAGATTTAAGTAATTCACAAGCTAAGTCATAACACGATGACTTGGACTTTACTGCAGGTTATGATGGATACGTTTCTGTGACTAGTGCAGAAAGCAATGAAATGACCAATTTTGGTAAATCGCATAAAAATAAGACTCACAAAAATACTGTAAAATCAGAGAATCAACAACATTAAAGTTGGATGATCTTACGGCAGGAAAAGGAGCTGATGGGTTCATATGAGTTGATGTTATCAATTGTTGTGCTACAGCTCCCTGTTCTTTGAGGCATAACCACAGATCAATGGTTACTTATGACCAAATTGCATTGAAATGGTCAAGCACATAGATAACATGCATTCAGCCTCAACTAACTTCAATACCTAATATGTAACCAGGTATCCATCCTCGAACATCAGAGGAGTTTGCAGACGCCACTTTGCTGACTAGGAATCGATTTGTGGTGTTGTCTGCACTGATCAATTCCACAATGTCGCCTCTGCTGCAGCTGATCTCCTCATTGGTAAGGGGTGTATACTTAGCCAAAACCCTGAGCTGCGCAAATATCTAAAACACATGTGCTAGGCTTGAGCAATGCTAGTCAGACCGTTCTGTATCTACCCATAAAATTATGTTCAAAGAACAATTGCACTCAACAGCTCACCTGCTTGCTTGTTCATTGTCAATGAAGATTACCAACAAGATGCACTTAGATGATGAAGTTTGAGTTGGAGACAGCACCATTAGACTGGTAAGACATGCTTGTAACAGACGATGCAGGACAAAGGGAGACATTTTGATTGAAATTCCACCGTATTAGTTATGAAAAACAATATGACTCACTATGATCACTCAAACATATACCTGCTCTTAAAGTATGAGACGAATAACAATAAACAGTAGAAGGTAAAAAAATACTATAGGTCTCTCACTATGCATTGAAATAAATGTTTCGATGATGCATCTTTTGGTTGTTAGTCAGGCTATTTCCTCTTCCATTGAAGGATTGGTAGCAGTTCCAGACAGTGAGTTAAACTGATGTACAAGCGAGGGAGCACTGACATGAACTGTGGTACACACAGCATGCATGAGAAATGAGACAAAAGATGCCACTGCCTTGCATTTCCGACGTCACAGGGATGAAGCATGTCCACATCAGAGAGTCACGTCTGCCATTTTATACTCACGCTAGTCTTCAAGCTGCTATTTATCACTGACTTTGTTTTCCTGCCCTTGAAATTGTCAAGGAGTCCGCTGGTCTTACGTTGATTCAGCTGTGCTTCTTGCTCGAATGAGGAGCAGGATGAAGGCCTGTTCTCAGCAGTGGGTGGTCGCAGAGACAAACTAGATGTCAAGCTGTCCAATAAGTCAAAGTTCATCGCTCCACCTTCTTTTTGGAACGCTATTGGTGATTGCAGAGCTGCAAAGGATGACACTCCCATTATGCATTGCCTAGATGTGCCAAAGAGAAATCAGCCCATTTCTAATCAGAGATTTCTGGTCAGATACTCCTTTTCCATTATACTTACGTGTGAATATATACGGTCAAATAGCGATTGTAGGAAAGTTTCTTTCCAACCGGAATATTTGCCTGATTTGAAAAAATCCTGTCCCCTTTCCAGTTATGTGAATTCTCGGACCAAACGTCATGTGAAAAATGATGATGACCAAAGTTGGTCTACCTTTCATGAAGTTACCCTGCATGTCCAACATCTGATGGATTTGAGCTGTCCAAATCTGCTTTTGATCGGCAGATGCTGTTTGAATGAAGAACGATGTGTCTTGAGCTTTGTCAACCAGTTTGAAGAGAAGATCATCGTCATTGATGTCCTCCAATGCCATTTTGTTCACCTGAAAATTATGTAAAAAATATAAAAGCAATATAACAATAAGATATATAACAATATAAAAATGGAACCAATGTTGGAGCTGATACACACTCTTGTTTGCATACTTACACGGATTGAATTCTTGAAAACGTAATGAGCTGCTCCCAGAAGTGTTTTGCTCTCAATTACTTCACTGAAGATAACCACTTGTTCAAATAAGAATATTCTTCTTTCCTTGAACTTCAGTTCCGATTTGGCTGGGTTGGCATCAGCGACATAAAGTGTATCCTGGTGGAGCAGTTTACCTTGAGCTGTTAGCTTCCCCTGTAAAGCGGACAATCGATCTCTACGCTGCTTTTCATACTATATTGAGAGATTTTGCTCCCGCTCATCTTACGTCAAAACCCTGGAGGCGGCCCACATTCATCATATCGTTGGCTGCTTTTGGAACATCATGCATGACCCTTATCGCATCGTTTATGGTTTGTGTTGGCTCATCTGCTCTCTTTGTGTACTTCAAAATGTCCTTCAAGAGCAGCTGATACTTCATGATTCGCTGAACTGGTTTGATGAGGAGGTCAGGTAGTTGGAGCCTGTGTCCCAGTGTCTTCTTCACTTCCTGATTGAACCAAGACTTAGATAATGACTGTACCACTCATCTGTTTGTACTGTTGGTGATTTTGACTGGTTTTACTAACGTTGAACACAGAATCCAGGTACTCAGCCACTATGTACTCAGACTTTGGCTTGTTCTCACAGTACTTGACATACATATATAGCCTACGCTCCTAAAAACATACATGTATTGCTGGGAACCGGTCACAGAAATTCCCACTCGATTGACTTACGTATCGTTTAAATAGTGAGCCAAGCCCCTCTGTATTCTCAGTGAGTCTGATTATCTCTGGGAGGAATGTTCTAATGAATAAACAGATGATTAGGTAAACAGTGTAAGAAATTGACAAGCAAACAAGGCTGAACTGGCACCTACTCTTTGTGAAAATCATATATCTGGTGAATGTTGCCAAACACGATCTTGTCCTTGCCAACGAGATCATCAGGAAGCACCATTGTCTTCAGGACCTCCATATAACCCTTCACAGCGCACATCATATATTTACAAGTCTGCTATTTGACGCAATCAACATCATGCATAGCTGTAGAACACGTACATCAACTATCTTGGATAAATCATCTACGTAGTCCTTCTCTGTTTCAAGTAGTTCCATCAGCACAAACCTACAAAACAAGTACCACTGGTTGAGTGCCACTGGTTGAGTGCCACTGGTTGAGTGCCACTGATACAGTAGCTCTTCTAACTCAATATGCTGCTTCATCAGCACCTTCGTTTGGTCCTTGCTACCTCCCGGCTCTCTTCTGTTGAAGCTTCACCAACTTCTATCTGCAATATATATGTAATGCACTGCTATCAGATACCTACTTCACATTCAATGTGCACGCTAACAGCCCTGGTCAGGGAGCAGACACTATAACAAGCTCTCAGAGTTCATTTCAAAAACTTTGGATTCTTAAGCCATTATACTAAGAAGCCATCTCACTGCACACATTGAATTACGAATGCTGACCTGGTAATGAGAGATCCAGGTTGATATTGATAGCTTAACAGTAGGCTGTGCAGTAATTGGAGTGAGTGACAAGTATCAACTCAGCTCTTCAGAGAAGTGAGTAATTATATACGATCATGAGCAGCAGCAGCAAATTAGAGTGGCAGCTGATGAACCGGCTGATGCAGTATCACATATAGCTGCTGCCCTGTCATTTTACTGTCTATTGATAGCATTAGCTGTACAACTCCGCACATATCACATTCTCATCAAACTCCCGCTACAAAACACTCCCTCGTACCAAGCACCGATCTGAATGAACCCACAGTACCTGGCTGTCTTCCATATTCCCAGAAAGGGCGTTGCTAGAGTCAGTGGCATCTAGACTGCTGTTGGCATTCTACAGATATTTTTATACAGTGTTGAACAGTAGGTGTACCGTAGTCACCAATAAAGAATCACATACCATTTTGTTTGGCAACAATTGACTCTCCTCCGAATCGCCGGTACTCATACTCTGACTGCTGGCAGTTGGCAGGGGATGGCAGTCCGCAGCTGGAGATGTCCTATGGCTCCGTGCCTCCTGTCTCTCCTTGCAATCAGACAAACATATCTTAATCCATCATGCAGCCAAAGCTGGTTCTTGCCATTGTATATGCTGAAAATCTCCTGCAGCAGTGTGCATCTGCCTAGGCAGCAGCCAGCTGTGGCAGCAAGTTCCGAGTGATTAGGCAAGAGTTGAAGTGCGCACATGAGCGGAAGGCGCCAGTCACCCGAGTTTGTGTCAAAATACCTGAGTAGTAGCAGCAGAACTCTGTGGAGGTCCATATGGAAAGAACTTATCCCCAGGAACATAGCTCACATCAAAACATGCCGAAATATACTGGATGCAGCTCCTAAGTGCTGCAGTGGCATGCATAGCTAGTTACAAATAGCCCCTATGTAGACAGTGATAGCCAATTAGCAATATTATTCCACTCCAATAGAGAGCAAGAGTAGCAGCAAGCCTGGTGGTTGGGCATGCCGAGTGAAGACTACAGTGAATATCACACTCAACACCAGGGGAGTTAGCTTGCTGGTAGAATCAATAATTTATTATTTACGTGTCATGGACTACTCGTAGCCTGCTGGGACACTGTCATATCCTATCAACAATGACACCTCCATACCAGTGCTCGACAGATCATTCAATTAAGAAAGTACATCTAGAAAATTGAATAGTCACCTTGTCCAATCAGCACTGAGCAAATTAATGAGAGCTAGCTCTATCCCTACTCTATGTGAAATGTTTGTACAACATTTTAGTATGACAATAAAGCTCTATGAATGAATCGATACGCAATCAAACCATCGCACTGGAAACTGCTCCATCATCTACATACATGTACATATATTACCATCTACTGCCTACCCTCCCCCATCCTCGTACTCAGTGCTTCACCTAAAAACTGTGATTATCATGTGGTCAGGTGTTGCACATGTAATCTGGAATTGCAGTTATTTTCATAATGGTGGATTACTACAATGCACTAATTTGTAAAAATCTTCCAAGAACATGACATTGACCTTCTATACATAGTTGAAATGACATTCCAATTTAGAATGTTTCACACATGGCATAGTTCCAGTCACATGACCATACATGAGAGAAAGTGTCAGATTCTTAGTTTTTTCAGGAGCAGACAGACAGACAGACATGTGGAGATGCTTACCTTCTCTAACTGGTAGCTTATGTCCCCAGCTGAGTAACGCTTCTTATTGCTGAATGTGGACGGCTCCAAGGTTCCTGATTTCTTCCGCCCTCCGGTTATACCTCCTAGCAGCTTCCTATAGGTACAAGAAGTCTTGGAGTAGTCTGCTTAACACTGCCCACACAAGCTAGCCGTCCTGCACCCAGTATCATCTACTGCACCCAGTGTCATCTACTGCACCCAGTATCATCTACTGCACCCAGTGTCATCTACTGCACCCAGTATCATCTACTGCCGGTTCACTCCTGCGCAAGCGTCAGTGGGCTGTCTAAGAGAGACTGTATACAGTAATTATAGGAACTCACTTCAACACGCCTCCTCCAGTATGCCTCTTCTGAAGCAGAGTTCCGCTGTAGGACCTCGGCCGGAAATCGTGGCCTCCAGTACTGATATTCTCTCCTTCTAAGCAACGACAACACGGGCTAGTTGGCTTGAGCACTCTAGTCTAGAACGCAATCTGTCTACACAACATCTGCTTGAAGCTCGGTGAAATAATGAGCTTCTAATGCTGCCGTTTAAAGCTAGCCGCTGCAGTATCGTGCCTATGCAGCAGCAATAACTAATGAGTTGAGCAAGCTGAACAGCTGTAACATGTACACAACAGTATGAAAACATTTGCAGGCAGCGGAGATACGATAAATAGACATGATATCAATGAGTTGGCGAGAGGATAGGACGTATACAAGCATGCCTGGATATCTGGCAACATGTCTATAGTTGGTGTAAGTTCATTTATACGCGTGAGCTGTAGATAGACTTTAGTATGTGTACTTCACTAGGATATTTTATTCGCTCCCTCTGTGGATACTAAGTGTAAATGAGAATAAATAATTTAGAGAAGATCATGGAGGTTTTCACTGATAAATGAGAACTTTTAACCCCTGATGATAAACCGTCCGGTAATCTACTTCTCATATTTTCTGCCATGTCCAGCGTTAGTTCTCAACGATTATATCACATAGTTGTTGCAAGTTGTTTCTGATTGATACCGTTGGTTAGCAGTTAATGTGCAGTGACATACAATTCCATAGGATTGGGGAGTTACCTTCACCGGCATTCAGATCCATAGCAGTGCATTCTGATTGGACCATACTTGGACTGGTTTTGAGGAAGTCGCGCATAGGAGTGCTGTTAAGAACAATCGACGGCACTAGACCTTGCTTTGGAGCAGAGTCAATGTTTGGTGACAGTGGGCGAACTAGACACCAGGCTTGCCCTGGAGCAGATGTATGGACTGCTATCACCTCTACCTGCAAATTACAAACTATGCTTACATGCGTGCGTGGTTCCACCCACTAAGACTATGCATACTGTTTAACACGACAATAATGACAGAATCTACCTGTTCCCCTGCAGCTACTGACAACTCTTCACCATTCGCTGCCTCATAGTCGATGATGACCTTAGCGTATTCAGGAGCCCTTGATCTCTGTAAAAAAAGCAGCAGATAGTATTCATCATCTGCCAATATGCCAGTAACTAGCTGATAGGCCACTGGCTAATCATGTCTGTCAGTGATTTGATTTAGGCCTAATCAGCCGCAGGTACTGCTGGCAATGTTAGCTCAGACAAACCAAACCGAGATCTGACACTGCTCCCATGAAACCTTTTTACCTATCCACATTTTTAAGCCATGCATACTAGCACTGGCACTTGCAATAACCTGCCATTGAATTCTTTGAATGCTATAATCAGTGCAACAGTAAGGTACAATCAAGGAGCCGTGGTAGGATTGCACTACAGTCTGCTTGAAACTTACCTAGCTGGCTGGAGCACCTGGTGAAAATGCCGGTGTATAATTCTACTGCAGCATCTACAGGCTAACAACTAGTGGTCGTAACGCCGACTTCATAATGTCTGCTTTGCTCTATAATAACGATGATTGGACATATCTGAAATACCAGCCCATGTTCAGACTGGAACTATTGTACTAGTAGCAGGGCTCAGCTCTCACATGTGTACAGCCAATGGTTGTTCCTAAGTACGTGTAGAATTGAGGGGCAGAGGTGTTGGATACAATAACACAAGTAAAACACTGATAGTTTAAATGCATCTCTTGACGGAGTCAAAGCCTACCTGAAGTAGAGACGGCGCTGCACTGTGACGGCGAGAGACAGGCCTTTGGGTAGAGCCGCTTCGCTGGCTTGATTTAAAATCCATTTATTGCTGCTCGCTGTCTAACATGATGAGAATCTGGTTGTGCCGTGTTGACATTACCCTGCGCAGGTGAGAGGTTACTCTATAGGGGGTGAGACGTTGCAAATAGAGCTAGCTGGGCTAACAAATCTTCTTGGTTATTCTCCACTGCCTCGAGAGGGTATGATACCCAGCAGAGTGGCTGGCTGTAGTCTAGGTTCCAGATTCCTCTTTCAGGTACGGACCTGCAAGTCCGCAGCTCCATCAAAGAACACAGGGCTGCGTTAACCTATTCATGTGCATGTATTTATGGATTATTACATCACTCATTAACAAGACACAGCTGTAGCAGGCACTAGTGCTACCAGAGATATGTCAGTACTCATTATCCATTACTACCCAGAACCAGTGGAGCATGTTATTGATGCCGAACCTACTGGTGCAATCATCAAAAATTGGAGTTGTCTTCCCTCGCATGTCAAGTCATTCGGCACTGTTAGCTTCAATTTTTTGTATTTCACCAGCATTGCCTGGTCTTAAATATGGAAATAGAACACGTTTCATCACAAAAAGAGTAAGTATTTACACCGTAAGTATAAAGTATGTAAAATAGGAAACAGGCAGTGGTCATTCAGTAACGGCAATAGAAACAATGATAACATCTGAGAGATATAAATATAAATACCGCAGGCCGTATAAGATATAAGATACGCTGAATACTACCTGCACACTATTTACATTTACATCAGAAATAAAAGTACTATGGAGCACCAAGGGAAAATATGACACACACACGCGCGCACACTGTGTGTACAGACTTCACAAAATCCATGAAAATCTATGGACTTCTGTACGGGCAATGTAGAGCCGCCTACGGCACGAGGAGTTTGAGAAACTTATTGGCAATGCTGTGCTGGCCAGGCTTAAGCTCACAACTATAAATACATTCTATATAGATATATATCTATATATACTGTTGTCTGACAAAAATGGAATGAAAATATGGAAGCAGCATGATTAGTCTCTGAGGTATCACAGTTCGGCCAATCAGCGAGTGCCTTATAGTCGGCCAGTCCATAGAGTCCAGCTCTGTGTGGCCCGCATGACAGCACGCTACAGGTGATTGCTATGTGATGCGATTAGCTGCTACGTGCTAATCTGAGATAATCGATTGTTACTACTGCTGCCTTCGCTGTCGCTGGACGCTGCCGTCGCGACAGAGTTCTGAGATCCTCGAGGTTCAAACGAGAGTTCGTCGAGCGACGTGTTGCTGATGCTGTCCAACTCTCTGAAAATGGATAAGTGGAGAATGTGAGCGACGGCCTGGCTAAAGGCAATCATAGAGCAAGGGGAGATAACTTACCGGCTGTTCCTGTCGGATGAAGCCTGAGAGTGTGTGGATTTGCGGAAGCTAGACTGTTTGGCAGGCATGAGACCTCGGGTTGAGTCATAGATAAAGCGATTGTTAATAAGCTGCCGTATCTTTGTCACCCAGCTGTGCTTTGTCTCCATAGAGGGAGCCTGCAAAAACAAGACTGTGAGAACACGACTCCTAAAGGCTGACTTCAATGTAGAGGGCGCTGCGATCACTCACCCTCAGTATTATCTTTGTATCTGACATAGTCGGCACGGATCCAGTCCAGAGAGCGAACTTACACTGGTCGGCTTCGATATGCTCGGTCACACCCACCTGTGCTATCTGTAACGTGGCAGTTGGTGAGTTAGGATGACATACAGATGCAGGTGTAATGTGTGGATGCCAGTTGCATGGGCAGACGACTCACCAATAGCTTTGTCTTATAAATGTACCGCGTCTTCCCGTTTTCTGTCGATTCTTTGGCAAATACAACGCAATCCTCAAACAAGAAGATCTGTCGTTCTCGACCCTTTTTGATTATCTGCTTTGGATCCCAGAGGGTAAATTTGTCTTGTAGAAGGACTTCGGTCAGGCCAACCAGGTCACCCTGTAACACCGAGCGTATTGAAAGGTGACCATAAAGAGTGGTGACCAAATGGAGAGGTGACTAGGCGGATAGGTGATCAGATGGATAGGTGATCAGACGGAGAGGTAAGGAGACAGCGCAGATTGGCAGCACTAGCGATGATGCTGAGAGAGTTCACACTCACCTGTACGCCTTCAAGCATACTGAGATGCATAGCGTCGTTTGCCTTCTTGGGTACAGAGAGCATGACGTCCAGCCCGTCCTGTAAGGCAGGCATACCAATGAACCACAACCTCACAGATATATACATTGCTATTTGACATAGAGCAGTTTGCTCACCTTGATTTCACCTTTACCCTCATCACAGCAGGCCATCAGGTCCTTCAGTAGTAGCTGGTATTTTGTGATGCGCTGCACTGGTTTGATTAAGTAGCTCTGCAGAGAGCTGTTCAGATTGTGTTTCTTCTGTACCCGCTGAAACAGGCAGTACAGTTACAGCAAATAGTAAAACACCAGACAGAAGGGGAGGAGACAGAAGGGGAGGAGACAGAAGGGGAGGAGACAGAAGGGGAGGAGACGAATCCTTGAACTCACGTCAAAGTAGTCGCCGGCGTGATCAACGAGCAGCTGCGCAGATTCTGTCTTGTTTCTGCAGTACGCCACATAGATGGAAAACTTCTCCGCCCACGTCACAAAGTTGTGACCCACGTCCTCCGGCAGGGTCTCGTATTTCTCCAGCTCCTGTAGGAAGGTGCTGCGGAGAAGAGGGATAATGACAGTCAGTCGACATGCTGGAACGAGGGACAGGTATAAACCTTTAGGCCAGTCAGTGGCCTACCATTTGTGGAACTGGTAGATTTCCTCGATGTTGCCAAAGATGATGTTGTGCTGACCGCGGATACCGGGAGGTAATTCCTCGGCCGGCGTGTTCTTCATGTCCTTCAAGTAGTAATTGATGCACTCCTCCAAGTCCTTGACATACGTCCGCTCCGTCTGCAGCAGCTCGGCCATTATGAACCTGCAGTGTTGCGGATTGAACATGTGAGAGTGGGTAGGACAAACTATTGGGAGTTGTCTATACTTGTCTAACTTGTCAATCCACTCACTCTCGTTTCCTGGCGGATTTCCTCTTCTCCTCGTTGAACTCGCGATGCTGCAGCTTGTCTTTCGCCATACTGGACGCCATCTCGCCTCTCGGCGATCGATTCTGGATTCCAAGCGTCTTCTCCAGCTGCCTCTTGTACGAGTCCATCTCAGAGCTAAACTCGTGGTACATCTTATCCACGGCCGCCACCCAGTCATTGATGCGGGCAGTGTGCGGACCCCCGCTCTCCACCAGCGTGTGCGCCATGTCTCTGAGGTAGCCCACTCTGTCTGCATTGTCCTGTAAGAATATAGACAGCACATTTAGACATCTGTCAGAGATCCTTGAGCATCTCGGTTGCTGCGCTGTCGCAAGGTCAATTAGGAAACTATAAACAGCGATGACACTCAGCTAATGGCTAGAATGCACCTCGCTGAGATTTCCTGTTCACCGTCAATCTGAATTCCGTCAATTCTGACTGCCAGCTGGGAGGTCAGCAGCTGTCAATCACTCGCAGCACGAGCTACCCTACGCATTCCTGACAATGCAGCGGCCAGCGTAAGGAGATAGGATGACTCCTGTGTCAGCAAGAGATGCGACAGCCGACAGTCAACAGTGGAAATGAGTAAAATGTGAAATATGTCTGCGATGGGCGCTCGCAAGTTCATCAGGATCAATATGACATAAACAGGAAATCAGTGCTGCTGCCGCACAGAGTGGACGAGTGGCGAAATCTATTACTAGACCAGGAGAGGGGAGCGTGCAGGAGCAGTTGAGTCAGTCATGTAATTCATCATGAGGGGGAGAGCTGACAGCGGTGAATGGTGCCAGCTGAAAAAAGATGGATCGGTTATCACAGCCTGAATGCCACAGTGCCACAGCCCTGCGGAGCTTACACTGATCTGCAGCCCAGACGCCTGGTTGTGGAGAGACAGAATGCAATAGTTACTGGCTGGATCAACTCTCTACATAGTGTTACTCAATCGTAATGCACCGAGATTACTGGTTGTCAGTGAGAGGGACGTGACAACAGAGCTGCAATAAACACTAGAGAACTTCAGCGACTGAGCCAGAACTGACAATCGCTATGACTCATCCCGCATGCCTCTCTCCCTCCAATTCACTCTACTACTGACACCAGTGTTGTGTTGTGTCATCGCGGAATTGTGTCGTTTACTCTGAAAGGTCAGTTTGATACACTCAGTACTGGGTAATGCGTAAGGAGCTTAAAAATAACAATGAAACTGGCTACATGCTGATTCAGAAATGAAAACAGAGATATCTCATACTCATAGCCCTGCCAGTCATCCGAAACGCAGCACCAGCTCACACAAACAAACGCAACAAACATGAACGGATCAGCAGGGCATCAAGCCCACCAATCGCACTTGAGAGAAACAGAGATGTCGGAGAAATAGGAGGGAGGGGAGAGAGGGGCGGCGATCAAATATAAGCACTGGCGGCTATGATACAAGAGAAGCTCTGTTGCTGACTTCCAATGCCTCATTACACAGTAGACAGACTCGCCAAACATCACAGGCGTGCGGAGAGAGAGCCTAAGAGGGTATATTACCTTTGCCTGCGTGTCCACGAAGAGCCTGTGCTCCTCTATAAGCTGCTCAGCCTCCTCCTGGTTGCCAGAGGTGTGTTTGTGGCTGGCTAGATAGGCTTTACCAACTTCTCTAAGCCACTCTATGGCCTATAGAAGAGAGAGATGATGAGAGCTGAGGCGAGAGATGGGACACGGTTCACCGATCTCTATCTCGCATTCGCACACAATAGTCATGTTGTAATTGTTGAGAAATTTCAGCTTCCCAAGAGTGTGGAGAGTGGGAGCGTGAGTGTGCGGTAGGTAACAAATAAAGAGCAGGCCATCTCTATCTACCTATCTCTTTGTACCTACACATACCGATGTTGAAGTCGTCTTAACAGTATAACCACAGCAGACGTCTAAACATCAACTAAATTGAACACTTCACCAAACACTCGCCATTTTTGCCCAACCTCATCTTAGTAATGAATAATTTGTTTATACTAATCATGCCGTGTCTCGTAACTATAATAGACTGGCATTGTCAGCTTGTCTCTACACACTACAGCCTACTACTTCGTATTCACACTGCTGCCGACATAAGTGTGTTTCAGCAGAACTCTCAATCTAAACTGCTGCCATGACAAAATCTAATAATTTAGTCATTACTGACAACGGCAGCAGCGAGAGGCAGCGAGCGGCAGCAGTGGAAATCTTGACTAGATGTTCAGTTAGCAGAAACGGGTAATGGAATTATCGCAATACAACTAGCCAGGCCCTGGCGTACACTGGCAGACAGGCAGGCAGAGCGTGGGGTGAGAGAGGGGAGGGAGGCCCAGGCAGAGAGTGTAGGGGCAGAGCCAGGGGCTGTCAGTAAGCAGGCGGATGATATGACGAAATCCTATCAGTGGTAACACACCTGGGCGCATTGAGTCTGAAATTCAATAGGGGAGAGACAGCTGAGAGGCCAGCTGCACTGCTGATACCGAGCAGTCTCCTTGTGCAGCGGCAGCGAAACACTGTCATCGGTAGCGGTGATGGTGTTGTTATTTATGCTGACCGCCGGTCGCTCTTTCTTGAAGAACACGTTCTCATACATGTGCTTTGTGAAGGGATCCGTCTCACCCACATCATATCGGTGGCCGCTGTTCCCCTCAATATTGTTGTGGTCGCTCTGCGAATTCCTGGGTATAATTTCAGCAGGCTCGTCATATCTCTGCTGTTGTTGTTTATCTTGAAGATTTTTCAAGTTTCTAGTTACAGTGGCCGGCGATCTGGGACGCCTGCACGCTTTCTGAGTCGCATTAGATGACTGAGTTATTAGTACTGCATCCTCGTTTACGTTGAAGAGATTCACGTCAGTGACCTCGGGCTCCACAGCCTCCACATTGTCGCTCGATGGGAAATGCGTCGTTTTTTGACGGTAATGCGTCGGCACGGAGGCAGGGGCGCTGTTGATAGGAGTGACGTCTGCCTGCAGCGACAGCGGCCGTGATGTAGCCGAACTCTTAGCGCGATGAACTCGCCGCGGGGCCGGTACGGGTGCGCTACCGCCCTTACTGTAAAATGATTGGACGTCCAGACGTACCTCAGTCTTGTAGGTGTGGGTGGGTTGAGCGCGGGTTGAGTTCGCTTGGATCGATTCCATAGAGGAACTGCGACGCAGCGTCCTCGGGTCGGCAGCGGTAGACTTACGATCGACTCTGTGTTCAGCGTACATTTGACTGTTGTTGACCACGTGTTGCTGACTGACTTTTGCTGGCTTACTGGCGTTAGACGGAGAGATTCTCTTTGGTGAAGGAGGCTGGAATGAGCTGCGCTGGTTTGAGTGCCCAGACATCTTGCGAGCGGCAGCCGGGGTATTCGGGGTGGAGGAGGAGAGTTGACTGCTCTGACTCAGCAATCTCCTGGTAGCTGTGACGCCCTCCGACTTGACACTCTGAGATTCCTGGGAGCTGGAGGCAGCCTTGGTGAGGGCCGGCTGCTGGCAAGTCGCCCCGCGAGACGTAGACAGCACTGCTCTGGCGTCCCATTTGGACGGTACAGCTTTAGCCGACTGTAGAGGCGCCAGCCATTGCTGGCAGAGTTCATGACCGCTGACAGTGAGAGATTGGGGTGGCTGCACTACGCCCCAACCTACCGGTGACTTACTGTTACAACTGGGATTATATCTGTGAGACAAAGGCGGCTCCTCATCATCGCTGTCACTGGACACGATATCCTCATACAGAGTCAGCGTGCTGCCACTCTTCTCTCTGTTAGCCCAGAATCCTGTGGCAAATGTCTGCGGCGGCACCCAGTTGTACGTGTTCTTGTTGAACTGCGCTATCCTCTCTCTGACGTTGTTGTTGTTGACTAGGTTGCTGAGGATGGTTTTCTCTCGCCCGATTACCGATGCCGTCATCCTCGACGCACTGCTGCTGCTGGAGTCGTGCCTGCTAACGTCTGCTGCGCCACACACTGAACGCCTGAGTACAACTGAAGGCGCTGACATAATCCCAATCAGAGATAAGCCATAGAGCAGCTGATAATCCACAGGCTAAGCGGCTGTACTAGCGGGGCAGTGAGCAGTAGTAGTGTAGACTCTCCGCTATGAGATAGGACAGAATGCGCCGGATCACTACTCCTCTCCTTCCTCTACTGCTCTGACTAACAGCCTGTCATCCAGCCAATGACTACTTGAGCGGCTCACGCCTGATTGGTCACGGCTGATGGTTCGGTTTAGAGAGAGAAGACAATCGACTATAACGATGGCAGGCAGCGAGTACAGCTGTGTATTTAGTCTGCTGCCTCTTCACTGGTGTGAAATATGCCATTCAGCATTCACACCTCTTACAGAGAATGGATTTATGGGTAATTTATAATAGCGTGCGCGCGTCGGCGGCAGCTGCTGTAAAACCGTCAGCAGGTGTATGAATGCAGCAGAAGATGGCTGCGCGCAGCTGCTTGCGTCCGTGAGGTCTAACAAGCCCCAATCATTCAATCACGCTTGCCATCCAGAGACAGAGGGAGCCGATGCGCCGAATGTGTCTGATTATGGGACGAGCCCCGGTGGAAATCGGTAGGGCTAGCCCTGACTTCCTGCCCTTTCATTGAGTAGAGTGCCTAGGATCTTATTGACATTCAGATCAATTCATCGAGCGCATTCGCTCCATAACAATGTATGATAATGGCCGGTCGTATTGAGCGTACAGTCCAGTATGGCTCGCAGGTATGCAGACATATTGCAGGGCCAGTAGGGGGCAGTAATTGTCGCCTAATCGATTCATTGATTGCACCTCCCATAGTAAGACATCACCGCATCCATCAAACTCACACCGAAACAAAGGCGACAATGGCTGAGTCACCGGCGGTCCACGTTTTCCTTGGTCTCCGTCGTGGGAGAGAGCGAAAGGAGCAGAGGGAAAGGAGAGAGGGAGGAAGTGAATGAAACGAGAACTTAAGTCATGCCAAGCAGTCATACTAGCCTAGCGTGACTGATTTATTGACTCCATTTAGAGGTTGGCATGATTTATCTATCTAACCCTAATCTAAGCAGGGGGAGCATAACTCCCACTGTACAGCTAGAATTAATAAATAAACAGGGAGTTGTGCTCTCTTACCTTTTTGGAAGCGATTTCAAATTCGAGATAGTGGAGGCAGCTATCCTGCTGCCGTTTCCGCCCGGCCCAGAACTCCAGTACCATGCTCTCATGTTTGTGCACCTTCTCTAGTGTGGCTAAAACACACACGTACACATACACGTACATGTACGTGTGGTTGGATGGCTAACGTACGTAAATAGAACTAGTAACTTACCTTGGACATTGTTCTTGGGATAGCGAGACTTCATGGACGGCATGCCAAGCTGGTTGACATTCTTGTCGATGTATTTGAGAAATGTCTCGGCGGTTCTGCGCGCCAGAGTGCAGGCCTGGAAATAGAGGGAATCCATAGAGACGAGACAGAGTAGAACGTAAGTCAGCATACCGCAGCCAATAGCGAGCAACAGTGACTGCGTCTCTAACAGCATGTCAGGCAACAGCAGCAGACGGCCGCAAAATGAACTTGCACTACGAGATGGCTAATGCCTGCACTAGTACTCGTGGGAAATTGAATGTCATTTCGCTATTAAACAAGAAGATAGCATCAGCCTCAGCCTAGTATAGGAACTATGAAAGTGGCTGCTCCCAGTGGACTGGGCTTCAATCAATCAAAGTGCAGAGAAACAACGGGTTAACAGCTATTTCAACCACAGCAGCATGCTCATCGGACAGTTGTATATGGAAGGAGAGAGAGAGAGAGAGAGAGAGAGAAAGAGAGAGAAAGAGAGATAAAAAAGAATGAAGAGAAAGTGAAAGTAATA
>ERZ1740065.470-NODE-470-length-21653-cov-13.682424_pt1 | contig 21653 bp, 21 predicted proteins | sample MGYA00581738_ERZ1740065 | MGnify/ENA primary metagenome ERZ1740065 (study PRJEB43018, sample SAMN04849749) | marine metagenome | isolation source: floating plastic debris | place: Pacific Ocean | collected 2008-09-01 | study: EMG produced TPA metagenomics...
TTTCTCTTTCTCTCTCTCTCTTATTCTCTCTATCTCTCTCTCACTCTCTTTCTCTCTCTCTCTCACTCTCTCTCTCTCTCTCTCTCTTTCTCTCTCTCTCTCTCTCTCATGTTCTCTCTTCCTGAGCAGTGACGTGCATCTGCAGTCAGAAAGTGTGGAGAGGAACATGGCGGTTATGCTATGGTCCGACGGTCGTGTGAGGTATGTATCTGAGAAACGGATGACTGCGCGCTGCCATTTCCTCATGACAGACTTTCCCTATGACAACCAGACGTGCAGATTCTCATTTACGTCGTGGACACACCACAAGGCACTGGTAAGGGATCTTAGACCACCTGTCTGTCACCAATTCCTCCATTCTACATTCTACATCAAACTACTTCAGGTGAATCTTTCTATCAGTGATCCTGAGAGGGAGAGAGACTCTGAGATCAGCTTCGTACACAGAGACTGGGTGCTGACATCTGTTAGGCTGTCCAGTGAGGATGCGATGTACGCTTGCTGTGGGGATCAGCAGTATCAAACTGTATGAAATATTGAACCTGATTGTCCCGCAGTTTAATCATCATATCATATAACTATATCATCTGATTTACAAGGTATACCTGAACATAGCGATGAAGAGGAGGCCCAATTTCTACGAGTACATGTACGTGGTTCCAGCATGGGCTTTCCTTCTCATACTTCCAGTCATCCACTTATTCCCTCCACTCTCTGGTCACAAGGCTGTCCTCGGTCAGTACATCTAAGAGAAGACAACTCCTATTCACGCTGTAACACTGATAAAACGGTTATAACCTTATGTTTCAGCAATCCTGTTATTTATATGCGTGTTGATGATGTATATGATGGTGGAGGACGAACTGGTACAGAACTCCAGTGAGGAAGTGCCACACATATGTGAGTGAAGTACATGACATACGATCGATTGTAACACCAGCGATCATGACAACAGCGATTGTGACACTGTTGGTGACACGCATGCAATGGCTGACTGTTATTGCTGCAACAAATGGTGCTTGTAGTACAACACCACGTGAATACGATGAGAATGATTTGGTTTAGTCTCGTCATCAGTGCTGTGACATCGAGTATCGCGTCTGCGTCACACAGAGCATCAAGAGTTATCTCCCCTGTGCTCAAGGTATCAATAGTACTGTCATCCAGGTCAGGTTGGGTTGCATTGTCCAGTTTTTATTTAGATACTTCACTCATCTAGGTTCTGAACTTGGTTGACTGCACAATATGCTGCGTGAAAAGAGCAGCATTCCAGAATGACTTCATGAAACTGAGTAATGGAACAGATGATGATATTGTGATGTACAGCCACCGTGAGGACAGGACCCCGATAGTGCAATCCGCAACTGGCTCATCGATGGGAGACGACTCTAATAAAAGTCCTAAGACGGTAAGTACGGAATGTCCACAGTAGAGACATCCATACAAACATGACACATGACACATCGTCTCATGGAAAAGCAGTGCTGCTGAGACTGCTGCTGAGACTGTTGCTTGCCTGGAACTTCAGTGCCACACTGTTTTATATCCATTAAGTTATTGTTAGCCTTCCATAATTTCTAGCAGAGAGAAGACAGATTGCAAGCTCTCAACCTTCTACAGAACGAGATGAGATTTCTGAGACTGAGGAGGACAGTCGAAGGAGAGTGGTACAGACTAGCAGTGTTGATCGACCGACTGGCTGCTGTATGTTTTACATTCTATGTGATCGTTCTGACGGCCCAGTATAAGAGTTAGTGAGTGTGCCTCATCCCTAGACCAGTCGCCACTGAACCCGAGGAGGTGACAGATTCGTGTGCCATGTGTGACTCGATAGAGTGTTTGATATCGTCAGAGAGACGTTCTCTGACACACTTAGTTCCTAGTGATTGTAGTTATAACTGCACTAGCCTAGCTGTGTTTGTTTGCAGATGTCAGCTTACGTTTGAGTGTTTCACACACAGATCTGTCTAAAGACACTTCATATAGTTGTGCTATATCTACATCATAAACGTCATAAATGTATTTTTACTGTGACAAGATAAAGACTAACTGTAGTTCTGATGTATGAACCTCCATCTGAGCAGCTATCTCCATTGTCCTGCTGTGAATAGCAAGGCATCATATACATGTACAGGAAGATTGGTATTTTTCTATCAGTGTAATAAGGAAGTCAATGGCAGGCAGTTGATCCAGACTGTATAGAATCTGTTCAACCTCCTAAAGGCAGACGAGGGTTTATCTTCAATATGTACTTTGGTTATCACATTAGAGGTGGTGTGTTTGTTCTAGGGCTGCTATGCGATGATAGGTTACAGCAATCATTCACATGTGTGTAATATGTGAAAGAGGTCTTATAAGATGATGATTGAGTGTACGTGAAGCTCCGAACACACCATCTTGTATGCACTGAGCGAGCACTACAGTTATCCAACCTTCCAGTGGTGTGAGTCTGTGGCTTATCTGTCACTATGCTCAGATACAGTGTCCTACAGCCAATCACCCATGTCGGGTAGACAGGGGTCGCTGATAGACAGTGACAGGAGGGGAATGACTTTATCGGTGTCATGTGTAGAGTAACAGACAGCCTGGATTGAATTAACATTCTTTTGAGTGAAGATGTTATTTGAGCCACATATCAAATACACAATCAAAAGTGATCGCTGCTCGCTTCAATAGCTGACAATAGAAGAGTCAGTGTGTGCCAGATCTGTCAGTAAAGGCTTGCATTCCGGCTGCGTCAGACATGGCTGGACTCAGGGACAGCTTCACTCTGCAGCTCATCATACTGCTGGTTCTGGTCAGACTCTGTACGAGTGTAAGTATGGACTAGTTTACACCTCGTGGAGTTGTGTCGCCTCCATGTCACTATGGCGTTGTTCTCCTCATCAGAATGATGATGCCGCTGCCAGAGAAGAGGAGAGGATAGCTAATGAAGGGCGTCTGTTGGACAACCTGTTTACACACTACGATAGTAGAGTTCGACCTGCGGCCGCAGAGGGGGAGACCGGAGTGAAGGTAGAGTTTGACGTATCGACTGTAGAGATCAGCGATGTGGTGAGTAGTTCGCGCTATGCTTGCCCTGTGGGTGTGAGTAGGAGAATAGCACTGTGACACTCTCTTTATAGGACGAGTTGAAGGGGTCGATCACCATCACTGCTTGGATAAGAATGGTGAGTATTAGAGCAGACAGTAGGCCGAGGTGCACCCAATTGCAGTTTCCTGACTGCTTGAATCACGGGATCTTCCCTGCAGGCTTTCAAAGACAAACGACTGGTGTGGTCTCCAGAAGATTACGCCAACATCTCTCAAACTCGAGTTCCTCCCGATAACGTGTGGCTGCCGGATCTGGTTGCACTTAACAGGTAAAGGAGGCTCGTCTCCCACTCATTCTCTCGCTCACTCTCAATTGATGCTCACCAATTGTCCTATTCTTTGGCCAGCAACGAGAATCTGCAGTCAGCCAATGTGGCAAGGAACATGATGGTTTTACTACAGCATGATGGCCTTGTGATGTACATACCGGAGAAGCAGATGACTGTGCGCTGCCATTTCCTCATGACCAACTTTCCCTATGACAATCAGACATGCAGACTCCCGTTCATGTCGTGGATGCACAACAAGGAGTTGGTGGGGAACTCATACCCGTTGTGTGTCACTAATTCGCTCATCTGGAGCTGCTTACTATATCACACTACTCCAGATCAATCTCGATGTCTATTTGGCTGATATGGAGAGGGTTTCTGAGATCAACTACGTACACAGAGACTGGATGCTGACATCTGTTAGGCTGTCCAGTGAGGATAAGATGTACGCTTGCTGCTCTGAAGCCTATCAAACAGTACGATAGACATTGATTCATCATGATTGCCCTGCTACTTAATATCATATAACTATATCATCTGATTTACAAGGTATACCTGAACATAGCGATGAAGAGGAGGCCCGATTTCTACGAGTACATGTACGTGGTTCCAGCATGGGCTCTCCTTCTCATACTTCCAGTCATCCACTTATTCCCTCCACTCTCCGGTCACAAGGCTGTCCTCGGTCAGTACAGCTAAGGGAAGACAACTCCTATTCACCCTGCAACACTCATAAAACAAGTTGTAACATTATGTTTCAGCAATCCTGTTATTTATATGCGTGTTGATGATGTATATGATGGTGGAGGACGAACTGGTACAGAACTCCAGTGAGGAAGTGCCACACATATGTGAGTGAAGTACATGACATACGATCGATTGTAACACCAGCGATCATGACAACAGCGATTGTGACACTGTTGGTGACACGCATGCAATGGCTGACTGTTATTGCTGCAACAAATGGTGTTTGTAGTACAACACCACGTGAATATGATGAGAATGATTTGGTTTAGTCTCGTCATCAGTGCTGTGACATCAAGTATCGCGTCTGCGTCACACAGAGCATCAAGAGTTATCTCCCCTATGCGCAAGGTATCAATAGCACTGTCATCCAGGTCAGGCTGAGTTGCATTGTGCAGTTTTTATTCAGATACTTCACTCATTCAGGTTCTGAATTTGGTTGACTGCACGATGTGCTGCGTGAAAAGAGCAGCATTCCAGAATGATTTCATGAAACTGAATAATGGAGCGGATGATAACGACAGTGTGATGTACAGCCACCGTGAGGACAGGACCCCGATAGTGCAATCCGCAACTGGGTCATCGATGGGTGATGTCCCTAACCTCACTTCCGAGATGGTAGGCCTTAGAAAATGTCCTCTTGTTGGAGTGGTCATAGCTGTGTAATTGTGTATGCCTATAGCCAGACATGTATGCAGCTGAGCTGTCTTCAGTCACCATGTCTGCTTTTCTGGAAGCAGTGTATCTATATCCATGAACTATCAGTCCCCTCACTTTCTAGCAGAAGGATGAAAACATTCAAGCTCTCGACCTGGTGCCGAGACCGCTGTTTGCCCAGGACTTTAGTGTCACACTATCTGTTATGTCTATTGAGTTAAGTTACAGTATGCATAGAGATTTTAGTGACCTCACAATAATAACTATAGCGACTCGAAGAAAAAACGCTATTAAATTTGTCACTATATTTTCTACAGCTCTCTATAGTCTATAATACATATAAGCTGGAAAAAAATCGATAAAAATTGTAAATGCTATTATTAACAATACTGCTACTTTGAAAACAAAACGCTATACTGTAGAACCGGATTTGATAGCGACACAAATATTAGCGCTTTCATGAAAACGAACTAGAAATAAAAATAATAGCTACCTAATGATAGCGATCCCATGAATGGGAGGACAACTCCCATATAAGGTATAATGGGTATATTTCCCATAGTGAAATCCAATGATAGCGATCATTTTTCGTCACTATTTTTGTGGCTATTAGACCGTCGTTATCTAATCCAGTTCCACAGTAGCTTGACAACGCTAAAATTTCTATGTTTACAGTATCCCTCAATACCTTTTAGCAGAGAGATGAAAACCTTCAAGCTCTCAACCTTCTACAGAACGAGATGAGATTTCTGAGACTGAGGAGAACAATCGAAGGAGAGTGGTACAGACTAGCAGTGTTGATCGACCGACTGGCTGCTGTATGTTTTACATTCTATGTGATCGTTCTGACGGCCCAGTATAAGAGTTAGTGAGTATACCTCATCGCTGGACCAGATATTGAGGAGGCAACCGACTTGTCTGTAGGACCTGACTTGACTGAATACTTTAAACTTCAGTTGTTCTAATGTACTTCTGTCTATGAAATAAACAACTTCCACCTATCAACATCAGGATAGATAAATCACCGGTCTTCAAGTCGCTACCTCATGATAAATTTTTTGCCAAGTTGGATTTCTGACATTACTCGCATTTTAGAAGATCACAACAGGCAGGTAATAGATGGTTTATGACTGGAAATACCATTACCATGGGACCACTGTTTCTGAAGGTCCAGGATAGCTTTGCAGGGTGGTGTGGTGGAAAGACACTTTCTGGTGTGACTTCTGCTGTTGTTACTTTTGACACCAACCACTATCGGAGATAGTGGATTTCTTCCTTATTAGTATCACTTATTGTAGCAGCGCAAACCTCACCTTCCAGGTTCTCAGTCTTCCGGCGTATAATAACAAGGTGGTCTTTACTCTTTACTATTGAGGAGACAACTTCTTCACTGACGGTCATTAACCATAACTCATACTGAGGCAGACTGCCTATCAGATATGTAAGGTGGCTATGCCTGTAGTACAAGAATAGTCAGCTTGAACAATACTCTCTCTGTCAAATCAACAAGTTTTGTCAGCTGTATCTATTGAGCTCTATTTCACTCTCTCACGTCTGAGTTATGTACCAGGTCTGTATCAGATCTGTACGATTTCGGTACGAGTTCCTTTTTACAGGACGAAAATAGTATGCGTGGTGAGCTCGCATGAGAATATGTGCACATGTGTGTGCAAAAACTGTCCAATCAAAAGTGAGAGTGGATCCTCACTGTGCAACTGGGGCTCACAATGTGCACCAGCTCGTCCAATCCAAACAAGGAGCGTGCACTGCACAATGGGGCGCACTGTGCGTACCAGACAGACATCTGGGGTACATAGTATACAAACTTATAGACAAGAATGATTATGTATGTGTAGAGGGGATTTCCATCACAGTGAGAGTGTTCTTCTGAGAATGTGAAAATCATGCAGAGGGCACACACAGGATTGTGAGCCCCTTTTAATGTATTTACACGGAGGCGGAAAGATAGAGTCACTTCAAGTTGTAGCAGTATCGTATTAGATAACTGCCAAATGGGTTTGATATCGCTCACATCGCTGAAAGGACTTCACTTTGTAGTAAAATATCAGCTGAAATCAGAGAATGTCAATAATTGACAGTTTGGGCTATGCAATGCTGTGAGAGTGAAGAGATTGACAGTAATTACTTACAGTCAGCTATAGCTTGCAGCCAATTGTACAATTCATATTTGAAAGACAGCGCGGCATCATGCAATTCATCTCCCAGCAAGCAGATGTGTTAAGAGGTACCCAATATGATTCTCCTCAGATCAGAAAGATCACTATGGTATGAAAACTGGGTAGACAGGTCAGACTAAAGGTGATACAATGAGTGTAAAAATTCAGGCATGAGAGGTAGGTTGTGACTGCTGTTGCTTATTTAGGTGACTGCTTATTGTCAGAGTATCTCATCGTCCTTCAAAAACATTTTTGGGTCTGTCCCTCACTCAGTGTCTTCATCTTCATCCGCCTGCTCCTATATGTACATGTATATTATTAGATGGGTAATGTTTTCGGAGTTGTGTTTTCGTGCTCATAATCTTGTATACGCTCCATTCATAGAAGAACTAGTGCTTCTTATCTTCGCTCCTGAATATTAGCATACTAGGGTATCAGAAAATAGTGTTAAGATTTATTTTAGCGCATTTTCAGCTTTCTTTTATCTTGTTTCCTATTTATATTATATTAATTTTTTACACACTCTCGAAACGGATAGAGCTATAACTATGTCAAGGTTTTAAGAAGGTCAGCGTATCCGGCGAATCTCGGTTTCACTAGTTCAGCAGTCCTTCATCAAGCAACAAACATTTTGGGGGCCAGAATGGGTGGTGGAACACTCAAAATACCTGATTACCGAATCTATAAGGTAGAGGATGCTCCTAGATTGATGGAGGTCCAAAGTAAATTGGCTCGACATGGATTGAAAGACCCGTGGCTCAGGTATACACTCTAGTGTATAATTGTGGTTCTGTCCTGTTATTCTCTGTATATTATCTGCACTAGTCAATATTGCTTGTCTAGTGTGCAGTAGTGATTTTGATACAACATGATCATATCTGTAACCTCTTTACTTCAGGAATGAGGTTTGGCGGTACACTATGGCTGGAGTTAAAGGTGAAAGTACCACTTCTGCTATGGTAAAATCAGTGTTCAGAGGATTTCCATTCGCAGTTGCACTCACAGCCGGACTGATCCTCGCCGAGAAAGCCTATCACCGGAAATACCCTCAACATCATGATCATCATTGAGCATTTATCGCGCGATCATGTATGGGTGTATACTTGTGCTCACCTTACTCGATGCAGGATGAGTGTGGTGTGATAGTTTTTATTTGACATATATTAAAGTATGAGTGTACACAAGTTACATTTTAAATGCACCAGCGCCAAGAAGTAGGTTCCTCCGAGTAAACATGAGGCATACTGGAGAGGTTGCTTTAGTGGGAAACGATGTCAGCAACGTGAGGTCCACACTGAAACAATTCAATTCCACGGTGAGAGGGAGTAGTGATGAAAGCATAAAGGAGTTAGTGACTCATACTGACAGCTCATGCAGTTGTTGAACGTTTATATCCGGCGGCGCTCTCTCCTCGTTTAGAGCCGACAAATCCCAAATACATATGAGATTGTCCAGACCTCCTATGTTGTAACAACATGCCATACATGGAAATGAAAGACAGGAGCAAACGTGATCAAAGTCGTTCAGTTATACCTGAGGCCAGCACAGTTCCTTCTCTACTGAAAGACAATGATATGACAGGGTCCTTATGTTGACTAAGCCTTGATACCAGAGTGCCATTGGCGAGATCCCATATATGGACGTTGCGGTCAGCACCTAGCGATGTGAGTTACTTCAATGCTATGCTGGCAGCTTATCAGTCATATGTAAAGTTTCACTTACTCCCAGAGGCGAGGTATCGCCCACATGGTGAGAATGCGAGGGCCAGTACAGTGCCTTTATGTCCACACAAAGTCCTCGCACAGTTCCCGCTCATGACCTCAAACAGCCTGACGCAGCGGTCAGACGAACCGGTAGCAACGTAATGACTATTGGGGTGAAATTTCACACACTGAAAATAAGGATGATGTAGGTGAGACAGATGACAAGATTCATGGCCATTACAGTTGATGCTTCAATCAGATGAATGTTAGCGTACGTCTACATCAGCGAAATGGCCAGCGAATAGCCTGAGTGGTTGGTAGTGATCTGTAGACCAGAGACGGGCTAGCTTGTCGTGACCCCCAGAGGCAAAGTAGAATCCATGTGGACTAAACTGAACATCAAACACTGGGTAGTTGTGGCCTTTATAACAGACTATGTTACTCCATGTCAGCAGACTCCATAGTCTGACTGGATAAGCAGAGCACAGACAAGTTAGCAGCAGCCAATGCTATATACATCACAAGTGGGGTATTTAATACCAGTTCCATCTTCACTGCTTGATAGTAGATAATGTCTGTCAGGGCTAAAGCTGACGGCAAATACACAGCCGCTGTGACCCACAAGAGTCTTGAAGTCACTGGCTGTTGTATCGTCCATCATCTGCTCCATTATGTCATCTATAATCAACAGTTGGAGGAATAAGCAGCAGTGATGTTGGCATGTGTGAGTGCTTGGTGACTGTACAGCAGGAAATTTTGACGTTCATCTATTTTTTGGGTTTTCAGCGGATCGAAAAATAGAAGTGGCAAGTATTTCTGCTTCATTGTTGCAAGAAACGCAAAAATGTTTCTCCGCAAAATGTTTGTGACAGATAAAACGCAAAAAAAAATGCTCGCGAAGATTTCCCACTTTCATTATGTAAATTACTGACCAGAGTCCTTGTCCAAGTCCATGAGAGAGTCTGCCGATTTCATACACATGAGTTTCTGCAGCATCAGACTCCATACGAGAATACGTGAGTCCTCAAAGCCGGCAGCCACCATGCTGGAGTCGTCAGTGAATGCCGTACAACTCACTCTACAGCAGTCAAGACCACCTGCTCACCGTCATCACCAAAGCCCGCGCACGGCAACCCTAAAGAACTCACCCTGAGAAGCTGTTGAGGAAAGTATAGAAGCAGACGGAGGGAAGAGATCCTGGACCAAGCTGCACTCGTTTCAGGCTGTCCTTGTAAGCGTTCACCCGCTCCTGCCTCTCCACGTCACGCCTGTTCACATGGTTAGAAGAACGCAGCCAATCAAGTGACAGTCAGAAGTAGTGGGATCAAGTAACGGAAAGAACTAGGATTGTGGATGATATATTTACTCCACCGATCTCCAACAATTCATTGCCATTAGTAAAACAAGTTACTGAGTAGACAGTAATGTTTATCTCAAAGATCTGATGTCTCACTAATATGGCCATATATGGAGATATTCATGATGGCGTCGATCGACTCAAGGATAGATGTCAAACAGAAAAACAAGGCTAACACGCTGCAACATAAACTGACAGACTGGGGGTTTTCTGTCGCTACCAGCACTAATATCAGCAAACTCAGCTCAGCAATTTGGGCTCTGCCTCAAGGTATGCTCCCTGCTTGATAAGAAACTATAGCTAACCGATGTGTACAGCCGGTAGAAACATAAGGACGAGCAACTCCAGCGTATTAGATTCACAAACGCTGGTGGGGGCTATCGGCTGCTAATGATAAGAGATTGTTTATCTGAACAGGTATAGAGGAGTGGCCGCGTTACAATCCGAGGTCAGATCGAGCTGACCTCTACTATCAAAGCTGTCAAATTATGACTAATGGTGTTTGTGGCGACTCACATTTCTGGCAGAGGTATTTTCGGAGGATTGGGAGCGTTAGGATCATTCTTGGCTTTCTTAAAAGCGGAAGTGTCCTTCTTCCTGCTTTTCTTCTGCAAATTCACATTTTATAGTTGATAAAACAGATAAACGGGATGAAAAATAGCGCTGAAAGTCCCACCGGTACAAGTTACAGATGGGCATAATATAAAATTTCATTTTTATTATTTTCAATTTTTCAGGCTATATATGCAGTTGAATTTTCAGCATAAAAAACAATGCGAGTTCAGCAGAACTCAGCTCGCCACAGCCTTTCCTATACTTGCCCATCACGTCATGTTTGAGAGGAGTACAGATTAGATTTATTTATTTAAACGTAATCATTGTCAGTGACGATGATTACAATAGTAAAATTAGCTCTCAATTTTTGCCTAAACATTAATTATTTAAAGTGTGGATACTAAAAGGAATAAAGCAGTTAAAAAATCTAGAGGTGCTCTTGGTGTTTGATAATAAAAACTAGCGTTGCATTTCTTTAAAATAATTATTCTCGATTAATATTTTTAATCTTTAATCTCGCCACCAAAAACTAGTTCCTGAGCGACAGAATTCACAACAGTATCATTGCCACCAGCTGCAGCAGCTGACATTGACAGCACTGTAACGCTATTGGTGGGTGATTAGTGGTACTCAACTGCACTGGTGTTGAGCTTGTTTGGATAAATATGCAATCATAATTGTTCACAGATTTTTGTAGCGTATTACTCTTGGTTTATCAGCGAAATTTACCCTCAAACTAGATTAACAAGATTAATTTCATGCTACAAGATTAATCTTGTAGCATGAAATTAATCTTCCGAGCCATTAATCTTAGTTAATCTTAGAACAACTCGATTAAAATGCAGCACTAATAAAAAACGCTTAGTTTTATAACAACCATGTAAAATATGAGACGGATCGGAAATAAGCAGTCTTCTTTATCATGGTTTGTGTGGCATGTCATATTAGTGTGACATGTCATATTAGTGTGACGTGTCATATTAGTGTGACATGAGAGGCACGTTCATTTTAAAAATGTAGTAGAACTACCTCCTCACCGAATAAATCAGCATGAAGCCTATGATCATCATAGCAGATCTGAAGATAATGAGGCGACAACTCCAACAAGCTTTAATAATGTGACAGAGAAATTAGCTGGATTTACCGTTAGCAATCTCCTGCCAATGGCCATATTCGCTACATATTTTCCCATATGTACAGTATTTTGCTCATGTATCACCAACACAAAACCGATACAACTGTAAAACTGACAGGCAAAGACACCTGTAGGCTGTCAGTTGGTACTGTGATATACCTTTGGCTTGTCACCTTCTTCAGTATCATCGTCATCATCAGCAGGCAGACTTATCTCAGGCTCCTTCAGTAGTCCATACAGAACTTTACTCTTATTGACTACAAGTAGTGGCAGTCGCATAAATACGAGCCTGCTACGATCTGTAAGTACGAGTCTGCTACGATCTGTAAGTACGAGCCTGCTACGATCTGTAAGTACGAGCCTGCTACGATCTGTCATATACATTACATACACTGAAAGACAGATTTTTATAGCGAGGCTCTATTTATAGCATTCATAAACATTTTCTCAGCAGCATGGTGAAAATTTGTTACGATAATTCGGATTCATCTTCTCTTGTTTCATTCATCTGATTCCATTGTTATTTTAACCGCCATTTTTTTCCATAACTCAAAATTGTCATAGTTTAGGCTGCAATAACAAGTAAGTTTGTGTACGTATGGAGAGTATGTAAGATTTGCGATGCCGGCCAGCTCTGAGTATATGCCACAGCCAATGCTGACACCGGACCAGAAACCCATTGAAACTGAGATCGCGATGGCTGCACATTGCATGGCTACTGTTCAAATTGTCATGGTAACCAAGATTGGGCAAGGAAAATGAATCTGCTGCAATTGCTGCACATGTGAAACAATAGCGACACAGTTAATCACAACTGTACAACAGTTTCCCTGCTGCGATTACACATGCGAATAGTTCAAGAAAAAAACAGTAGAAAGAGTCTTGGACCAAATGGTTTGCATCTAACGTTAAAATATATTATCTCTACCGTGTTTTACCCATATAACACCTTCCCTCCCCCAGGGCACTTGTTATTGTTTCTTGCTGAAATGCTGAAAAGCCCCAAATCTGATTTGAGCCTCTCTTGGCTTTTCTGTACTGTGCCCTCTTTGTTAGTACACCAATCTTTTGATTCCTTCATGTATAGAAAGCTATCTTTGAGGGGCCTTTTTTGCAATAAATGCTCCCCTGGAGCGTTTGCTGCGTTAAATGGGTAAATCATGGTATGTCTATGTCTATAGTACATTACGCATTATACTTATAGGTAGAGTATGGTATGTATTATATTTATTTGTTTAGTATAGTACATTACGCATTATATCTACATTTATAGTATGTTACGCATTATGTTTTTATGTACAGTATATTAGACATCATATTTATATGTATAGCACATGTATATTATGATGACAATAATCAGATCTGCCATACCGTCTTTACGAGCTTCGCCAAAGAGGCCTCCAACAGCTGCGACGGTGAGAGCCCGTGTTCGTGGAGCGCCATCATAGGCTGGAAACAAATACGACCCAGTACAGACCAGCAATAGCAAGGAACCACAGCTAACTAGTAAATTCTAGCCTCTCACTTTCAATGATGAGCTGATCCTGAATGAGGGAGAGTAACACTATCATCTTATTATCCTGCAGAAATCTTTTCAGATGTGTGAACGCCTCTCTGGCCATCTTCACTATATACTTGTTAGCCCTGCAGTCATGTAAAGGTAGAAATCAGGCGAAAGCTCAGCCCATTGAGATCTAGATAGCAAGCCACACATAGACATCTTGAGCAATGTTGAATGGCTGTATGTTGACTAGTATGATACAGACTAGTGCTTGGTCAATACTGGGAGCAGAAACGGTATCAATACTGAAGTGCAGAGATTCAATATTTTCGATACGATGGAGCTTCGATACCTGCTAAATTGATTTGATACTGTCAATTCTTGCTAGTATCAGAGATCCTTGACACTGATTTGAGGATCTCTACTAGTATGCGGAGTGATTTCCAGGGAAAATGTGAATACTTGTAGTCAGAAAATATCGAAATGATCGCGTTTACAGCAAGACTGAAAGTATTGCTGAAAAAGAAAGAGTATCATCAAAAACAGTCAGTATCGCGATATCTTCAACGCTTGTAGTACCGGCGCTAGTACAGACGCATGCATCATTATATCATCGGCTTGACGAGTGAATTCTCTCACAAACCTGAGACTGGACACGAGTTCGTTAGTCTCCATATGCTCTCTCTTTCTGATCATACGAAGCTTCTCCAAATACTCGTGGAAGAAGTGCTCTTGTTGTAAATGGAATTTGTCATAAAACTCCATAGCTAAAACACCCATCGACTGTTACTACATGATCGGCGAACTGGACAATGATGCAGCTCACGGCTTGCTTACCCTTATTCTCATGGCCATTGTAGACGAGGTTGAGATACATGTGGAGGAACACCGGGTAGAGCAGTAACGACAGCTCATGCTACAACATAAATCAAACAAATTATCGTATACTGACACACTTATAACATCAAACGAAGCCATAGCAGCATCATAAAGTGTTGTAGAAACAGGCTAACAGTAGTAAAACATCGTAAACAATGTTGATGATATAACACCAGAGAAATAAATTCTATGAAACAGGAGTTGTCTTCTTGTGCTGAATTTGCACTGCAGTTTATCATACTAAGTTCTGTGACCATAACTTTGGCTGACAAACTGCTAACTCTTGTACTTTTAAACTGGAAATATTTGGGATGCCAACTTCTTTCCGATGAAGGATGTTGTAAAATATTAGCACTGCCATATTTTTTTGTGATGGAGGTGACACAAGAAAATTTCTCATGAAGTTTATGTGTAGTTCATGGAATTTAGAAAGGATCTGAGCTTTCAGCTAGATGTAGATGATTCCTAAAACGTGAGTTTCACATCATTTTATCCGAGTCATCTGAGTAGCCCCAATAAAATCTGAGTAGTTGAGAGCCCTGCAGGAAACCAGGTTCAGTTCCAATTTCAATCTGTTCTATTCTTACTCAGTTGTCTATTTGTCATCATGAAACCGCTTCCTAATATAGCAGGGAGCTGTATGGAGTGTGTAAAGGGATTGGACAATCAAAACCGGGTGGGTTACGTACTATGTTCACAGTTAGTCATGGTACGTAACGCGCTCACGAGAAATCCCAAATTACAAAAGGTCAACAATGATCAAATGAAATGAAAGGGTATCAAGACGTGATGTGAGATATATCTATATGCATAGGGAGAGGGTTGGGGATCCAGTGAGTGCTTTCCATCACAGCTGTATACGAAAACTTACCTTGTAAGAATCCAGTGTCGAGTCTAGGAATGAACAGAATTTACCATAATTCCAACTGAACAGTTCAGGATCATCAGAACTAGGAAAACAAAATTCATATATCGATACTTGATAACATGGAGATGCCCGTTACGGGAAGCAGCTACTAAAATGTTGTTTAGCTCACCTCTGGAAGCTCTCCAAATTCTTGTACAGTGGGACATCTCTCACTGGTGCTTCATTCGGTGTCTGGTTGGCACTGGCTGTTGTCTCCCTCAGAAGAGCTGATTCTGTGAGCTGTGAACACATCAGAACCAATTACTCTACATCATACTAGTAATCCACGATCTCTGATCATATTGTGATACTTGTTGCCACAGTTCAATATCATGAAATTAGAATGCGCATTACAATGGTGTAAACAAAGTGCCGAAGAAATCTGCACAGCACAAATCAAACCAAATGCATGCAGCTACGTACAGCATATACACATATATACAATGGTGCTTACACACATCGCAAATTGAGTTAACAGCTTTCACTGAGCCGTCACTTTCCTCTAATGCATTGGACATGCATTTGAGAAAAGTGACGGTATGCAATGCACAAACCTTGAAGTTATTCTTCCGCAGATATCCGAGGATGGACGATAGATCCATTTCGTTTGACATATCAGGAGCTGTTTCATCAACTGTTGTTGGTACATCCTCCATCTCCGTTTGTCGCATCGATGACATTGCCGCCAGCCACCACTACTAGCACCAATGCTATTGGTTTCCTGTTTCAGTCGGGAGATACAAATTAGCAGCTACGGATAGACCTCTCAAAGCCAGCTACATCGAGTAGACCATTTTTTGTATGGCACTGTATAGCATCGATGATGCTCTTCAACCAGTCTCATTCATTTCTTGCGCATTGGCGGCGAACAAATCAAATTCCATCAAGTCAAAATGGTCCCTTTTTACCTGCGCGGCGGGTACTATTCGCTAAGAGAGGACAACTCCATAGATGAAATGTGACCGAATGACTGATGAATGATTTTCTATAACAAACAAAGTCATATTTAATCACACAAGACGACAAAGACTGTGGCTATATATGGCTCTGAAAGGCTGAAGACAGAAAGCTGAATGGTGTGCGGAAAATAAGGTACGGGATAGTGTTTAAGCAGTAGCAGTATTTATCATCAATCTTTATGCAGAACCAGTAGTACTGTAATGCAATCATATCAGGTGATACCAGCAATACTGCCAGTCATGCAGAGAGCTGGCACAAAATCCACGTCATGAAATTCTCAGTTCATAAATACCAACAGCAGACAATGCATTCAAGGTCCTTCCCCCAAGGTTGCAGCCACAAAGTTAGTTCCACTTGTGTACTAGATCCCAGAACTTTACACGCTTTATTAGACCTCTATAAGTAGATCTGACATAATAACAACAGGGCTCCTAGCATAGTGTGTACATCCAGTACCAGCTGATTGCATCAGTTACCGGCTGCACATCGAAGAAGGGAGATGATGAAGAGAGAAGGCATAGCTACTACCAGCTGTGTATGAGGACTTCGTCCTGTCATCGTACCCTGGGGAGTTTGGGCTCCTGGATGACTTTTGGACTCTACTGCCACTTTGTCTGGATCCTCACGATAACCACTCATCCAAACATGCCAGTGAAACAACTATCATGAGGAATTTCCTTTCTTGTTACTTCAGTGCTCATCCAGTTATAGTTCGCTGTGTCAGGGAGACTGCCCAAGTCAGAAATGTTGTAGGAGAAGTCAGTGCGCAGTAGGTCAGTCTTATACGCCCATAGGTAGTTGATTGATTGACATACATTTGGAAGAGTATGATCAAGACAGCGCTTAGTCTCTATGGTTGTCGTGGCCATCAGCTTGGTTACACAGTGTTTGGATGTTCATCCGTTCACTGATTGCCCATCATGCCATGCGATGAGTGAGATAGAATGACGAAGTGTATGCATGCACTATATTATAAAACAGGATGAGAATGTATAGCTCTGAGGAACATAAATAAATCTGATAAAAAAAGATTGACTAGAGAATGAGTAGCAGAGGAAATACACGGTATTTTTGTGAGACCAGCTAGTACAGACTACAGCTGCGATTAGATGAGCCGTCTTCTTGATTGATCAAATAACTCTTCTTCATCATCATCAGCATTGGTATTGGAACCCATCTCGATGTTGCGGTCAGACAGCAAGCCATAACGTTTGGACCTCCTTTTCTTTCGCCTCAAACTGAATAGATATAATGAATCAGTGACAACACAACAAAATACCAGAAAGACATTTCCATTCTTTTGAGGGTCAAATTTTCATGTCCAGCAGGCTCAACCACCGCTGAGTAGATATGACGGCGGTACAGAGGACCTCCTTATGTAGAGCAGAATTGATTCAAAACTGGCTGTGGGCCCTGCTGGCATGGGCTAGAGAGAACATATCTATGTTACAGGATGAGACACACAACTCTGTTTTACGCATTTGTGAGTGTGGCTCTCATTGCCCTGTGTCACTGCGGATCTGAGATAAAAATCTTTTGACCAGTCATAAAAAGCTCCAATAATACCATAGTGCAGTGCACACGTATAAACACTGATACTTACACAAACGTTTTGACACCAAGGTAGATCAGCACTATTGCCGCAACGCCAGCAACAACATAGAACGCTCTCACGTACATGTCGAAGTTGTCATCATCAATGCCCAACCTTTCTTGAATAAATCCTCTTGCGCCGGAATCAGGATGCGATCTGCTCGAAGTGTTCGAATGACAACCATCATCTGTAGTAGTGGAATTAGCACAGGCTGAAGAATTGCTCATAGTAGGTTCCACTTCTGTTTGAGCTTCATCCAACTTTTGAGTAGTCGAAACAGTGCCAATAGTAGCGGAAGAAAAGGGTTCAATGCGTTTCAATCCTCCATCCTCGAGTGACGAGCCAGACATAACAACTTGTGCCAGTATCACAGAAAGAAAAACTATGACCGTAAGGCGAGCCAACATCATCTTGTCAATAGTTTCATACGATTAAAGAACTGTATAGAAATCACCGGACCTCAGGTTTTGCCATCGGTTGTCGTTCTGAGTAAACAAAAATATACGTACTACCTATGAGCGAAATCACGTGACAGGATGACGAGCTGTCGTAGTCCAAGTTCTCAGAAAAATTGATGTCTTACAATCACTTTGCTACATTACTACCATAGAAATATTGAACAAGTTTTGAATTAATGTCTAGAGATCTTCAGTCTATGTTATCACATGGCCTCCAATGACTTGAATATCTGGTCCCGACAGAAACGCTACTGACTGGCTTGGAACTAGTTTCTTAGTAGTTTTATGAGCAACACATGTACATATAACGGAATATTCAAATTACTTCTGTGCATCTTTTTGTTTCATAGAGGCTACATTTCTCTCTCATAACCACTGGGTCTCTACCTGTTTGTTGTGCGTATGTCTTACTGAAGTTAGGAGAAATGCCTAGGAGAAAGTCTAAGAAAAACAATGACTTTCAAAAAGTTAAGTTTAAAGTGGGAAAGAAGCTGCCTAAAGCTGATAACTACACTTCAACTGCGTTCAAGTCTAAGTCCATTGTTGTGAAGCAACAACTGAAAGTGGGCTCTCACGACGAGCTCCAGCAGCACAAAGTGAAAAAAAGTCGAAGCCCACAGGTTAGTCACCCCATCGGTGGGACAAGATATTCTTGATCTGGTGAAATTACTGTCAAAAAATTAAACTTATATACTCGTGTTTCAGGAGCTCTTCTCTCACCTCCATCACTACAACCCCTCATTCAGATTGAATTCTCTGAACACTATCAAGGCTATAATGAGGAGTGACCCTCAAAAACTGAGGCCATTCATTGGATCAGTAGTTGATCAAGTCATGGCTCTGATATGGGATCCAGAGAGGGATATTCGGTGAGATTTTTAAAAATTACATTCTCTGGATTTTTTTCTGAAGACGCAACTGATAGGCGACGAAAAGGTGATTGAGAAGCAGGGTAATACGATAGGGTTTCTATAGACTGCAAGATAAATAATCTCCATCACCACGTCTGAATACACGAGTTCATAGGTTCACCATTGCTGTAATTGTAAGGGAAGCCTTGATTTAGAAATTCGTTGGGTAACCCGGATGAGATGCTTGTTATTTATTGTAGAGCTGCAGCAGTAGAGTGCCTGACCAGTGTGTTTCATGTGGTAAACCAAGAATCGATCCAGGCCTTTCTACCAACCATAATTGCTCACCAGCTCTGCGCTATGACACATATCAAAGATGACATCAAATTTGACTCAATCAAGGTTCTGGCGCCTCTCATCTGCTTGCAATGACTACATGAATCCAGTACATTTCTATTGTAGTTTAGTCTATGTTGTATTTTACTTTTTTAATCAGTATTACATTACACTTTATTTCTGTTAGGGTACGTCTATTTCTGTTATGGTATGTTTATTTCTGTTATGGTATGTTTATTTCTGTTATGGTATGTTGCATTATATTGTGTTGCATAGTGTTTGGGTGTATTCTTGTAGTTTTATTCGGCAGTTTATTTTGTTGGTTTGCATTTTGTTTCATATAATCATATTTTATTATATTGTGTTGTACGTTAGTTTGTACTTCATCGTATTTTTTGCATTGTATTGTATATGGATTTCTCACGTGATGTTTGTTGGTTTCAGGTGTTACACACGCTGATATCTGTCTACCCTAGTTTGCTCTGCGGTTTCGTTTACAAACTGGCTTTAAATTTCCTGGACCTCATATCCACAGTTAGTACGAATAGTAAGAGAATACTGAAGGTAATGCTCCAACTATATCCCCTCCTGTCATGTACAGTTTATGCGCACAGCTCTGTTTGCTGACTAGGTCAGTCCGAGTAGTAAGCTTTCCACGGCACAATGGAGGCAGCAGGCTTTCAGCACCCTGCAGCAGCTGCTGTCTATCAAAGTCTCCACAGCTCACCCGACATCATCCAAACCTTCCCACGCCGCCATCACCATTGACAACCACGACTCTGTATCCACACCGAGCGAGGCTACAAGGCTACGAGGTCTTATACAGTGTGACATTGATGACTGCATGTTCTTGAGTCTGAATCAACTCGAGAAAGTCAAGTGGAGGTTGGTTGTGCAATCGTGCATGCGCTCACACTGGGATTGTTATTGTGTACCGCTCTGTGAAAGTGCCTCTCACTGCCGTATGATATCACTGTACATTGATGTCCTCGATGAATCCAGGCACAAAGAAGTTGACACAGACATCAACGATGAAGAGCAGTTCCTTGCTAACCTTGTGAAAGAGTTGCTTCCCCTGATCAGGGAATCTTGGGTTGAAACAGTATCAGGTATGCAATATGTTGCTATCATAATAGGACAATCTCCCACTCCTTCCCTATTGCTGCTGTTTCCACACGACTCATTACTGTAAACTGGAAAATTACCGCGATTAAAAATTATTGCGATTTTGACTGAACTTTACAAATCGTAAATTATTTGCGCTGTGAAATAAATGCGAATTTGAGTAACTCATGTTGACTAGTGACTGTTGACTCGGTGGTTGCAAACGTGCAGTCATTTTCCACTCAAAACCCATACTTTCCACATCTGAGAAATATTATTTACCTCTCCCACCACTCACTAACCATCAAATAACCATTACAAAACCAGCAAAGGCTGGTAATCTTCTATCTACTTCAGCTCGGTTCCATAAAAATATTGCGAAAGCATTTTTTGTGATTATAGCAAATCGCAATTGATGCATTTGTTTTTTTCTTGCAATCACTTTCTAGTTTACAGTATTCATGTGTCTCAAGAACAGGACCACTGCTAAGGGAAGTATTTTGAAAGATCTGTTCAAGCTTGAAAAATAAAATAAGAAATTTCATGGATGCAATCAGATGAAAATAGTGCCACAATGGAGATCAGCACCGCCTGCGGGTGTTTGAGCATTTCAAGCTGATACATAGTTGTGGGTAAAGCATCACTTTTGATTTGCACGGTTTCACATAACCTGTGCCCATACAGCTGGTGTATGCCCGAACCATAGCGATGACAATACTGATTATACATGTTGGTACAGCTAGTAGTGAGTGATAATGACTGCTGATGATAATGAATGGTAATGATAATGATGCTGTCGGTTTTCTCTAGGATCATCTCGAGACCGGCATGATTCTTTGCTATGTTTGGTGGGAACTCTTGGGTCTCTACACCAACTCGTACTGCTGCCCTCAGTCAAACAGACGCAGGTAAACTCTAGACTCATCTCCCAAACAGACGCAGGTAAACTGTAGAATCTTGTCCTAAACAGATGCAGGTAAACTATAGAATCATGTCCCAAACAGACGCAGGTAAACTGTAGAATCCTGTCCCTGAACGATCTCAAACTGTAACAACTATAGTCCACTGGACTCACTAACAGTCTCTATCGCTCAAAGCAAGCTCTACAATGAGCAGTATTGAGCGGTAAAAAGGCTAGTGCTGTGCTGGGATTTGAAAATCAGCTCACAGGTGCAACGCAGATATATTTTATTTAATAACTTATATATTATGGCCGGAATATGAAAACATCTTGATTTGCATATTTGTGCTATAGCCCAAATAAACATACCATAGTTCAAACAGTGATATACCATATCGTGAAATATAGGTACTAGTATACTCGTGACCTGAATATCACTGCACCTTGGCACAAATACAGACGTACCATGACA
>ERZ1740065.471-NODE-471-length-21634-cov-6.428704_pt1 | contig 21634 bp, 22 predicted proteins | sample MGYA00581738_ERZ1740065 | MGnify/ENA primary metagenome ERZ1740065 (study PRJEB43018, sample SAMN04849749) | marine metagenome | isolation source: floating plastic debris | place: Pacific Ocean | collected 2008-09-01 | study: EMG produced TPA metagenomics assembly...
TGTGGAGGCCCGAGCCGGAATCGAACCGGCGTATACGGATTTGCAGTCCGCTGCGTCACCACTCCGCCATCGGGCCGAGCCGTTTGCAGGGCGCGCAGCACAGCAAACGGAAGCGGCCCACTAGCGCTTCGATTGGGGATTGGCAATGGAATTCCGGCTCTGTGTCGGATGAGAGGATACGCGTATCTCACCGCTTTGTGCGACAGCGAATTCGGGCCAGAAAAGCATGCCTTCCGCAACGACAGTCTGGACCATGCGCGTCGGGCAAGGCACAGGCTAGGAGCATGACTATCGCAAGCTTGCTTTCGCCCGTAACCGGCCAGGCCGGACCTGCCCGGCTGACCCAAGCGCAGGACTGGATGCAGGGGCGGACTTTGTATGGCGGGGCTTCGGCGCTCATCGCCTACACGATGGCGACGCGCGCGTTCTCCGATCTTCCCCCACTCAGAGCCGCGCAAGTCGGTTTCGTTGCACCAGTTGGAGAGGACATAGAGCTCGACGCGCAGATTGTGCGGAAGGGGCGCAACGTAACGCAAGTGCGCAGTGACATTTACTCAAACGGCCAAGTGGCTCTCACCGCCTTTTGGCTGTTTGCCAATGGACGCGAGGCGAACGCGCTTCGCCGCACCGATGCCCTTCCCGACTGGCCAGGCCCGCCGGAGCAAAACGCCGTGGCGATGAAGGGCGAGGGGCCATCTTTCATTCAAAGCAACTTTGAGATCCGCTTTGGCCAATCGAAGGACGACAAACGCAAGGGCACGATTCGGCGCTGGGCGCGGCTGACGGAAGAGCATGATCTCGACCCAGTCGGCAAACTCGTTTTGATGGGGGACGTCATGCCACCCGGAGCCATACGCGCGATGGAGCGCCCCGGCCCCATCAGCTCGATCAACTGGTCCTTCAACATTCTTGATCCCGAGACGCAATCACCGGGCGGCTGGTACCTCGCCGAAAACGCCAGCCAGCACGCTGATTGGGGCTATTCTTCCGAGCGGCTGCGCATGTGGGACGCCAACGGCAATCAAGTCATTGATGGCCTGCAGTGCGTCGCCGTTTTCGGGTGAACAGGCAAAAGCTTTCTGAGACCCAGCCTGTCCCAGCTTGGTAGGGGCTGGTAGGATCAGACCTCTTCGAAGTTCGGAGCCCGCTTCTGCATAGCTGACATGACCGCTTCGACTTGGTTGGGCGTGCGCATGATCGCGTGCTGCTCGATGCTCTCCTCCAAGAGAATTGCGTCGGTGTCTCGGTCCATCATTCCGGCTTGTAGCCGCTTGGCAGCGCGAATCGCATGCGGGTTGCGACTGGCAATCTCACGGGCGATAGCTGTGGCGCGGGCAAGTGGCTCATTATCGATATAGGTCGCGAAACCGAGTGTGTGCGCTTCGAGTCCGACGAATTCCCGGTTGGTGTATACGAGTTCGCGTAAGACGTCATCGCGGACAAGCCCGCGCCACAAGACGTAACCACCCATATCGGGAACGAGGCCCCACTTCATTTCCATTACCGACATACGCGTGTCGGGGTGAACGATACGAATATCCGCGCCGCTCGCGATCTGAAGGCCGCCGCCAAAACAAACGCCATGCACCGCCGCTATGACCGGTACCGGAAGCTTGCGCCATGTCATTGCCACCTGTTGAAAGGTGTTTGAATTGCCGTGGGTTCGTTCTGTGAGCTCGGGTTCATTAGCGTCTGGCGAACGCCCAAAGCTTGCCGTGTCCAGACCCGCGCAAAAGGCGCGCCCTTCTCCTGAAAGGACAACAACCCGCACACCGCTCGTTTTGGCCAAGATGTCACCCGCCTCGACGATCGACTTGAACATCAGTGGATCGAGCGCGTTCATTTTGTCCCCGCGGGGCAAACGAACAAGCGCGACTCCTGTGTCTTCCAACTCGATGGTTATCCGCTCGTCGGAGTGAACAACCTGCGATGCAAAAGCTGTATCCGTCATAATTCGCTACTGGGTCCCTCTTACCAAACTCTGGACTTGAGACTTGGCGGAAGGCCAAAGTTAAGTCCAGTGACAAAGGAACGCCCAACAAAGACCAATGGATGGATATCAACCTTCGGAAGGCTGCTCAAACACGTAGCTGGAAGGTCCCGGTGGCGCGTCAAGGTAATAACCGCCTTCCGGATGTGTTGCGAGAATGCGGGATAGGCCGAAGGGCTGGAGCTTGGCGCGAACCCGCGCCACATGAACGGCGACGCTGTTCGTGTGGGGTTCGAACGTAATCCGCCAGACATCCGCAAGCAATTGCCGCTTGCTCATCCGTTTACCCGGCTCTTGCGCGAGACGCCAAAGAAGCTCGAATTCACGCGGATGCAGGGCAAGCCAGCGATCCTCGACGCGCCCATCTCGGTGCAACAGATCGAGCGTAACGTCGCCGGCCTCGCGAAATCGCGGAATGAGCGAATCGCTATCTGGAAAGACACTATAGGCTGAGTTGATGCTCACAATTCACTCCCCCCACGCATTGAAAAAACAGCGTCCTGCGTGAAAATCAGATGGTCAATAAGTTCGATTTCCAGAGCGTTCGCCACACTCGCCAGCCGTTTTGTCGCTTCGACGTCGGACCGGCTAGGCCGGCAATCTCCTGACGGATGGTTGTGCGCTATGATCATACTATCCGCTCCAACCCCAAGCGCGTAGGCAAACAGCTCTCTGAATCTAAGGTGGACTCCGCACATGCTGCCAAAGCCAAGACTCGTCTGGCCAACCAAAGCGCGACCTTGATCGAGAAACAGAGCGTGAAACCGCTCACTCATAGCCGGAGGAGAGAGCACAATCCGCCGCAAGCTGTCGATCATGCCGAACAGCTTGCGCTCGTCAGACGCGGCCGACTTGGAGCGTGACCCATAAAAGCTGTGGACCGGCCATCCATGAGCACGACTTGACTGCGCGAACGCATCCACAATCATCATGGCTTGGCTTGCCTCAAAGCGGTCGGAACCCGGGTCAGGACAGCAATCGGCACTCGCCAATCCCGGTAGGGCCCATAGCGCTTTTGGCGCTGGATATGACGCAGCAGTCCAACGCACAGGACCATCAACTGAAGCCAGCCCGGCGCGATGACCATCGTTGCATAGGCGATGGGCGAGATGGACTCAATCAGGCCTCGCGCAAGATGGGCCGCGACAACCAAGACCTGCAGCGCCGCGATCAGAAGCGGATAATTGCGGTTCGCGTGAACCGCGATCGCCACCCAAATGACGCACACCAAACCATCGATGGAGCCATAAAACAGATCGACCTGCTCAAGCTGGTAGCCCTCCCCCCAAATACCCCTGTACACCCTAGAGACACCCTCGAAGAGGATCATCCAGGTTGCCGCGATCGCTCGCTCAGGCGCCCCGCCCCAGATCACGACGCACGCGAAGAGGGTGAAGAACAAGATATCCTGTACGAACGGACGCGATTCGGAGGTGAGCCATTCCAGCATGAGCGGTCGATTGTGTTAGGCCGCTACGCGCTCGGGACGCATGTCAGCTAGGACCTCCATGTCATCAACCGGGGCTTCTGCGATCTCGGTCTGGATGTCTTGGTCATCGCCCATGGTTTCACGTGCCACTTTATTTAGCTCGTCATGGACACGCAGAAGGTTACTGGACATCGCCATAGCTTGTGCTTCCGCCTGATTAAGCCTTACGAGCGCACGCTGGCCAGCGCTCAACGAAACACTGGGGTTTTGGCGAGCGGAAAGCATCGCTTGCTTAAGACGAGCAAAAGCGATCATGTTCTCGTCGGCGAGCGCTTCGGCCTCACGGATCAGCTTTCTGAGATTCACAGCGTCGTTGCGGATTGTATCGGTCATAAAGTTTCACTCCAGCTTTGCCTGTGCCCCTCAGGAAAAGCCTTGTTCGTCCACGGGGACGACGGCACGCTCAGCCAACGCTTCGCTGATCATGATCGCGGCTGTTGCCGTCAGGACCGCAGCCGCCAGAAGACCGAAGGCAATCCCGACTATCGCCGCGAGGCGAAACATGACGGCGTGCTCGCCATCGAGCAGCCCGGGGACAACCTTTGGCTCCCCCGGCCTGAGCCAGGGCGCCCGATCGATCAGTGGCGATACGTCGCTAAGTTCGACCGTCGTTGGGTTGTCACGTTCTCCTATATCGAACCCGAACACGGCTGCGGGGACCTGAGAAATGTTGTATGCATCTTCGCTTAAGGGCTTATCAGAATCCTCAAGCCCTTGACTTTCCTCAGCATTTTCAACTAACGTCACGTCTTCTTTTGGCTTACGCTCTAGCCGGTATAGATCGACTAAGTCTCGTAAGCTGTCCGCGCCGTAAATGTCTTTCAGCGCTCGAATGTGTTGATTGATTCGGGTCTCTGAGACCCCGAGTTCTTGCGCGATCACCTTAATCGGGACGCGCCGATCCACTCGCTCCATCACGGCCGCCTGCCGCTCAGTCAGTGGCCGCGTCGTTTCGGGCGGCATGTCCTACTCCTCCTCGCGCCTTTTGGCCGTGAGTTTTACGCGTATAACGCAAAAAACCTCCTAATGCCGATTGCACTTTCTTAATCTACCAACCGGTAATCAGGCTGCGGAACTGTTGACGCCAAGTGAAGAAAGGTAGCGTTTGATATTCCTTGCGGCCTGACGCAGCCTTTGCTCGTTTTCAACCATAGCTATGCGGACGTATCCTTCACCCTCCTCGCCGTATCCAACACCTGGTGCGACCGCGACTTGCGCTTCGGTCAACAATTGCTTGGAAAACTCTAAACTTCCCATATCTTTCAGAGCGGGCGGCAAAGGCGCCCAAGCGAACATTGACGCGGCCGGAGACGGAATGTCCCACCCCGCGCGTCCAAAAGACTCCACCAGAACATCGCGTCGGCGGCGATACAGGTTGCGGTTTTCTTCAACGATGTCCTGCGGCCCATTGAGCGCCGCGCAAGCGGCTGCCTGAATGGGCGTGAACGCGCCGTAATCGAGATAAGACTTGACCCGCGTCAGAGCGGCGATCAACTCTCGATTTCCTACGGCAAACCCCATGCGCCATCCCGCCATGGAATAGGTCTTGCTCATGCTGGTAAACTCCACCGCGACGTCCTTCGCGCCATCGACCTGCATGATTGATGGCGTCGGATTGCCATCGAAATAGAGCTCGGAATAGGCAAGGTCCGATAGCAGCCAGACCTTGTTTTCCTTCGCCCAGGCAACAAGACGCTCGTAGAAGGCAACATCGACGGTTTCGGCTGTAGGGTTGGATGGGTAGCTCACAACGAGAACGCTAGGACGTGGGACTGTGTATGCCATCGCGCTTTCGAGCGAGGCCCAATAGGATTCGTCAGGCGTTGTCGGGACCGACCTGATTGTGGCCCCGGCAATGATGAAGCCAAACGTATGGATCGGGTAGGATGGATTGGGCGCCAGTACGCAATCGCCCGGTGCAGTGATCGCGGTGGCGAGGCTAGCCAGCCCTTCCTTCGATCCCATTGTCACAACGACTTCGCTTTCCGGGTCGAGCTCAACGCCGAACCGACGCGCATAATAGTTTGACTGGGCGCGGCGCAGACCCGGAATCCCTTTGGACTGCGAATAGCCGTGTGCATCAGGCTTCGCAGCGACTTCGCACAGCTTATCGATCACGTGTTGAGGCGGTGGCTGATCCGGATTGCCCATCCCCAGATCGATGATGTCCAGACCGCCCTGACGGGCCGCATGCCGCAGCGCGTTAACCTCGGCTATCACATAGGGGGGGAGCCGCTTCATGCGGTAAAACTGATCATTCATTGCCTAGTCTGCCCATTCATACGCAATCATTATCTGCCTGCGCGCAATTTGGGTCTAGGCCATTAACGGTCGCGAGGGGAAGGCGTTTCCGCTAAGAGTCGGTTTCGAGAGAAAGAATCTGCCTCGAGACATTCAGAGATTCCCGTTTCGCGCTCGACGGATCGATGGCAAGATGGCCATAGGAGAGCCGCAATATGTCCAGCGACACAGACAATCCGAAAGATGAATCAGAGCCTTTTCGCCTGATGTTGTCGAATCCTCTCTTTGCCCTGCAAGGCGATGCCATGAAAAACATGGTTGCCAGCCTCTTTCCGGGGTCGGGAGAAACATCCGAGCAGACAGGCGTTGGTCTTGCGGACTTATTCCCCAAAGGCGTTGAAACCGCCGAATTGGGAGAATGGGCCAAAGCGGGTGCGCAATTGCAGCAAATGTGGCTCGATTTCGCCACCCACCAGGCGCGCGAGACGGTCGAGAAAGTGGCCAGCGGCAACGACCACTCGACGAACATGCTCGATCCGGCGCAATGGCTTGTGATCTCGCAAAGCATGGTGCAGCAAATGCCCAAGGGCCTGTTCGAAGCGCAGGCAAAACTTGCGCAAGACTCGTTCGAGATGTGGCAAGGCGTGCTGGGTCGTTTGGGTCTCGGCCTCTCAGGCGTGGGTCCCGATCAAAACGACGCTCCAAACCTTGCGCCTCTCCCCGCACTTCCCAAGTCAGACCGCCGCTTCGCAGACCCCGCCTGGCAAGAGCATCCGGCCTTTGCCCTACTCCACCAGACCTATCTGATGCTTGCCGAGTACTTCCGCAATTCGGTTCGCTCGATGGATGGTCTCGACAAAGAGAAGCGCCAGCAACTCGAATTTGCCGTCAACTCGCTGGCCGAAGCGATGAGCCCCGGCAACTTCCTGCTGACCAACCCGGTGGTCATGAAGCGCACAGTCGACACACGCGGGCAAAACCTAGTGAAGGGGATGCAGCACCTCATCACTGACCTCAAACGCGGTCAACTGACACACACCGATCCCAACGCCTTCAAGCTCGGAGAAAACCTTGCAGCGAGCCCGGGCAAGGTTGTTTACGAGACACCGCTTTTCCAACTCATCCAATACAGTCCTTCGACGAAGGATGTGTATGAAGTGCCGCTCGTCATCTTCCCGCCTTGGATAAACCGGTTCTACATTCTCGACCTCAACCCCAAAAAGAGCTTCGTCAAATGGGCGGTTGATCAAGGGATCACGGTGTTCGTCGTAAGCTGGCGCTCAGCCGATGAGAGCATCGCCGATATGGTCTGGGACGACTATATCCGCGCTCAGATGGAAGCGATTGAGCAAATCCGAGAGCGCCTTAAAGTGCCGCATGTTCACACCATTGGCTATTGCGTTGCAGGCACCACGCTGGCCGCCACTCTCGCGATCATGGCACGCCGGGGAGAAGCGGATCGGGTGAAGTCTGCCACTTTCTTTACAGCGCAGGTGGATTTTGAACGCAGCGGCGACCTAAAACACTTCATTGACGACACCCAGATCGAGATGATCGGAAAGCTGTCCACTCAGGGCTATCTTGACGGGCGCTACCTCGCGGCCACGTGCAACGCGCTAAGGGGCAAGGACCTTATCTGGAACTACGTCGTCAACAATTACCTTTTGGGCGAAGACTATCCCGCGTTCGATCTGCTCCATTGGAACGGCGACGTCACCAATCTCCCGTCAAAGTGGCACCACCAATATCTGCGCGACCTCTACCAAGACAACCGGATGGTGATCCCAGATGCGCTTGAGGCGGATGGGACACCCATCGACTTGACCACAGTGGACGTGCCAACCTTTGTTCAAGCCGGACGCGAAGATCACATAGCGCCTGCGGACAGCGTTTGGCGCATCACTGAACATTTTAGTGGTCCGATGGAATTCCTGCTCGCTGGTTCGGGACATATTGCCGGGGTTGTGAACCCGCCTGCAGCCAAGAAGTACCAATACTGGCTTGGAAACAGCGAAGCCGATAGCTTTGAGGCCTATCTCGATAGCACGACCGAACACCCCGGAAGCTGGTGGCCGCACTGGCTTGATTGGCTTGGCCAACAAGACGGTTCGAAAGTGGCCGCAACCGGCAAGCGCAAACCGGGTGGACGCGGGGACCGTGTGATTGAGGATGCGCCGGGGCGTTATGTGAAGACGCGCTGAAAAATCATCGGAACCGCGCCGCAAAATCCACGCCATCATATCAGATTATTGCAATTTATCAGTTCCTTGAACGGAATATTGTGCACTGCACAAAATTGCTTGACTTCGCGGTCGCAATGCCTATTTTGTGCAGCGCAACATGACGCGAGGATATTATGGCTGACGCCACCAACCAACCGAAGATCGACGCCGCCGCTGAAAAAGCTTACGCCGAGGCGGCCGCTAAAGAGACGGCGGATACCGCCAAGGCCCCTGCACCCAAGGTTGCGGCTAAAGCGGCTCCCGCCAAGAAGCCCGCTGCGAAAAAGGCACCGGCCGCCAAAAAGGCTGCCGTGAAGGCTCCGGCGAAGACGGCTGCTGCGAAGAAACCGGCCGCTAAGCCTGTGGTGAAAAAAGCCCCTGCAGCCAAGGCTCCTGTGAAAGCCGCTGTTCCGAAAAAACCTGCCCCGAAGAAGGCGCCCGCCGCAAAGGCTCCAGCCAAGAAAGCCCCCGCAAAGGCGGCGGCAAAAACGGCCGAAACCACGAAGACCAACCCCATTACCAAACTCAAGGATTCTATCATGGCAACCGCTGAAAAGACCGACATCAAAACCCAAGCCAAGGACATGGCCGCTGATATGCAAGAGCGCCTCAAGACCGCCTACGCCAAAACCGGTGAGCTCGCTGGCGAAGTCAACGAGTTCAACAAAGCCAACGTCGACGCTGTCGTCGAAAGCGGCAAGATCTTCTTCGCCGGCGCGCAAGAGCTCGTGAAGGACAACGTTGAAACCGGCAAGTCGGTTGTCGAAACCGTTACCGAAGACGCCAAGAAAATGGCCGCCGTCAAGTCGCCGACCGAGCTCATGCAGCTTCAGGGCGAGTTTGCCCGTCGCAACTTCGACGCGGTTGTTTCCTACGGCTCGCAGCGCACCGAAGCGTGGGTGAAGCTCTACAACGACGCCTTCGCTCCCATCTCGAACCGCGTGAGCGTTGCGGCTGAAAAGATCTCGAAGGCGGCGTAATCCCTTCGATCGAAAGTTTCTGGACCGGGCCTCTCCTCTCTCTCCCAAAACCCGGTTCAAGAAAGCGCGCTGAAATAGGCGCATGGCCGGACATCCCCCAGCGGGTTGTCCGGCCTTTTTCTTAGTCTTGCGGCAATCGGGCGCGAACGTCGCGAAACGCGGCATTTTGTCTTAGCTGCAATTTGCAAGCAACCGCATCTTGCGCACGACCAAACGAATCCCATAATGAGGGCCAATGTCCGCGATCCAACCTGTGTTCACCATCCACTGCGCCGAGGATGAGTCTGTTCGTCCCTTTGCGGCGGATGACGACAAGGACGCGGGCACCGACAGCGAAGTTGGTGTTGCAACCAAGACCCGGACAAAGCCCAAGAAGCCGAGCCAGTACAAAGTGCTGATGCTGAACGACGACTACACTCCGATGGAGTTCGTTGTCATGGTCCTCAAGCGCTTCTTCAACATGGATCTGGAACAAGCGACCCGTGTGATGCTGCATGTCCATCAGAAGGGTGTCGGTGTCTGCGGCATCTTCCCGTACGAAGTGGCCGAGACGAAGGTGAACCAGGTGATGGACTTCGCTCGTGAAAATCAGCATCCGCTGCAATGCACTCTGGAAAAGGCCTGAGTTCGCAGCCGTGGACGGCTTCGGTCACCCCGACCCCGATCCCGTTGGAGACGGACAAGAAAGCGTGTGGGACTACCCTCGCCCGGCGATAGCCGAACCAACCGAAAGGCGTATCCAGGTCCTGCATCGCGGGATCGAGTTGGTCGACAGCCGCCGCGCCTGGCGCACGCTAGAGACCAGCCACCCGCCAACTTATTATATTCCGCCTGAAGATGTCGCGATGGATTATCTTGTGCCCAACAACCGCCGCACAATGTGCGAATGGAAGGGGCAGGCGCGCTACTGGGACATCCAGATCGGCGAGGAGACGATTGTCGCGGGCGCATGGGCCTATCCGGATCCAACGCCCAGCTTTGCCGGCATACGCGATTTTCTGGCCTTCTACCCGGATCCGCTTGATAAGTGCCTGGTGGATGGGGAAGCGGTTACACCGCAACCCGGCCAGTTCTACGGTGGCTGGATCAGCCGGTACGAGGTCGGCCCTTTCAAGGGTGTGGCGGGTAGCCGTTTTTGGTGATGTTTTGCTTGGGTTCAGCGCGGTCAGCCCAGACAAAGCCTACGGACGCAAAGAACCCCATGACCGCCGCGCATTTTGCCGCTATGGCCTCGCAACATAAGGGCTGGAGCGCGCCAGCCTGATTGTCGCCCAGAAAAAAGGTCCAAAGACCGCACGTGCCAAACTTCTTGCCCAGTGTTGACCGATATATTCTTCGGCTGGTCCTTGTCCCAATGCTGGGAGTGTTTGCTCTGGCCGCTTCGCTCTTGCTGCTCGACAAAATGTTGCGTTTGTTCGACTTTGTCGCGGTTGAGGGCGGGCCAATTGGCGTCGTCTTTAAGATGCTGGGCGCGCTGATCCCGGAATACGCAAGCCTTGCGATTCCACTTGGCCTGTTGCTGGGCATTTTGCTGGCCTTCCGCAAGCTTGCGATCTCTTCCGAGCTCGACACGATGCGGGCGGTCGGACTGTCCTATTTCCGGATCTTGCGCGTGCCCTATGCGATCACGGTTTTCCTGATTGCGATCAACGTGGCGCTGGTGTTCTACATCCAGCCGGTCAGTCGCTACTATTACGAGCAGATGGAATACGATCTGCGCTCCGGCGCGCTGGGCGCGTCGATCAAGGTGGGCGAATTCACGACCCTGGCGGACCGGCTAGCGCTTCGCATCGAAGAGAGCGAGGATGAAGGTCGCCGCTTGAAGGGCATCTTCGCTCGGGTAACGAACGACCGCAAACAGACCCTCGCGATCAGTGCACGTGAAGGCGCGTTCCTTGCAACCAGCGACAGCCCGGACACGATCATCTTGCGCCTGACCGAAGGCACAATCGTTCAGGACACCGGAAGCAAGACCCCGCGCGTGCTCAGCTTCAGCCGACACGATTTGCCAATCGATTTGCCAGCTATCGAACAATTCCGAGAGCGCGGTGATGCGACCCGCGAGTATATTTTACCGGAATTGCTCAGCATTGGCTGGAGCGAGGATGCCGAGCCGGAAGAGCGCGACGCAAGCCAGGCCAGCTTCAATTTTCGACTGGTCGAAGTGGTGATGATGATGCTGATGCCATTGCTGGCCGTGGCCCTGGCCATCCCGCCCAAGCGATCGACTAGCGCGCTCGGCGTGTTTGTATCGATTGTGATGGTGGTCGCCTATCATAAGATAAATCAATATGGAGAGGACGTGGCAACCTTGGGCCTGATCGATCCGATACTTGCGCTATGGGGACCCTTTGTCGTCTTTGCCGCGCTTATCCTCTGGATGTTCTACCAAGTCGCCTATGTGCCTGGTGGCCAGGCAATCGGATGGCTCGAAAATGGTTTCGCCAAGATTTCCAAGCGGGTCGGCAAACTGTTTGCTGCGCGACAACCCGGCCCTCGACATATGGCCGAAGACACCGCAACGCCCGCATCGCTGGCTCCCGCCGAATAGGCCGCGATATTGCCGAAGCGCCCACCATCCCATGCGACTTGATTTTTTCCCTTCGCGTACGCTGACGCTTTACCTCGCCAAGATGTTTGTCCTGCGCATCTTTGCGGTGCTTGTGATGCTGGTTCTTGTGCTGATGATGCTCGATCTGCTCAGCCGAACCGGGGAGATCCTGACACCCGAAGGCAACGGACAGGCAGAGATTTGGCGCTACGTAACCTTACGCGTGCCGCAGCTCATATCGCGCTTTTTGCCCTATTCGGTGCTGCTGGCGACCTTAATCACCTTGGTCACGCTCAACCAGAACTCTGAAGTTGTTGCGATGAAGGCGGCCGGGCTGTCGGCGCACCAGGTTCTGTTTCCGCTGCTGCTCACAGCCGCTGTGATCTCCGTCATCAGCTTTGCCTTTAACGAACGGATCGTGGCGCGCGCCAATTCCGCGCTGAAGGCCTGGGAAGCCGTCGACTATGGGCAGATACCACTTGAAAGCGGAGTGCGCGCCAATGTCTATCTGACCGATGGCGACAACATCCTTACCGCTTCTTCGCTGGTCGGGTCAGGGGAGAATATCGCACTCGATGACGTCACCTGGTACAGGCGCGCGTCTGGCGGTCTGATACTGGAACGGGTGAAGGCGACCGAGGCGACCTACGCCAATCCCGGATGGCGTCTGGCAAACCCGGTTCGGTTTGATGTTGGCGAGGCGAAGTTGGAGGAGCTCGACACGCTGGTTGTTGGCCAGTCGCTTACGCCAGAACGGATCGACGTCCAGTCGGTTGACCCGGACGGGCAGAACTTTCTGGAGTTGCGCGAAACCATTCAGGCTTTTGAAGCGCTTGGCCGGCGGACCTCGGAGTTGGAGGCGAAATGGTGGCACCGGCTGGCCGGTCCTCTTTCGGCGCTCTTGATGCCACTTCTGGGTTCGGTCGCGGCGTTTGGCCTTGCGCGGTCTGGTCAATTGTTCGTTCGCGCTATCATAGGCATGGGGCTGGGCTTTGCCTATTTCGTCGTCGACAACGCCGCGCTCGCTATGGGATCATTCGGCGGCTACCCACCGCTTCTGGCAGCGTGGGCGCCATTCTTGTTGTTCCTTTTGGTGGGTGAGACGGTTCTCATCCGGACTGAGGAATGAGCGATTGGTCACTGCGCCTCGCGCGCCCGGAAGACGCCGAGGTTATGCCTTCGATTGAGCGGGCGGCGTCTGCTCTGTTCGCCAGCGATCCACAACTGGCCGAGCTTGATCTCAGCGAGAGCCTGAAACCCGATCGCCTGCGTCGGCTGATCCGCAAAGGGCACTGTCTGGTCAGTCATGTCGAGAGCGAGGCCGCTGGGTTTCTCGCATGCGAACCATTCGGCCGCGAGCTGCATATCTGGGAGATGGACGTTCACCCTCGATTTCAACGACGCGGTATTGGCGCGGGCTTGGTGCGGGCGTGCGCCATCGACGCGCGCAATTCGGGGTTCAAAGCGGTCACGCTGACAACCTTCCGTGATGTAGAATGGAACGGCCCGTTCTACACGCGGATTGGCTTTGAAGAGGTGACCGCGCTCGACGCGCATCCGCGCCTCGCCGGAGAACTGGCTGTCGAGGCGGATCAGGGTCTGCCCGTCGAGCGTCGCTGCGCCATGATCCTGTTTCTTGATTGAGGCCCACCGCGCTAAGCTTGGCATCGCACACGAAAGGAATCGCCATGTCCCGCTCCCTAACCCTGCGCTTTGTTCCGCTTTTCGCCACGGCTGTGTTGGCCGCGGCGTGCGACAATCAGCCTGAGCCCCAAGACCCGGCCATCGAGCAAGTTCTGAACGAGCTTCCCGAAATCGAGGAGCTCGACGAACCCGCGCCAGACGCGAACGGCGGGGTTCCAGGCCCCACCCCATCAGTCTCGGGGGAGCCTAAAGTGGCCGACGATCCAATCAGCGGGAGCAACGAAGATGGCGCGCGCCAGCCTGATCCCAAACGCACAAAGCTGATTAAAGCCGACCCGCGCTGACAGGCCGTTGGCGCGCGCTTTCAGGAGCGCGTCACCATTGTGCTCTTGGCGATACGCCATACCAAAGTCATCACGCCGGAGTGGTTGGCGCCCTCATAGGTCGATCCACTTCCAAGTTCCTTCGCCAATCGGCGGTGCGCTTCGGGCAGATCGTGATAGGGCATGGACGGCATCAGGTGATGGAGCGCGTGATAACGCAGTCCAACCGGCGCCCAGATCTCAGCCGCGACGCCTGGCGGGGGCACGTTCACGCTATCGAGGAACTGCGCCGTCACCGTCATCGGTTCGCCCTCATTCTCCCACAAATGCGCCACCAGCGTGCGCAATTGGTTGAGCAGGGCGGTGAACGACACAATCGCAAGCGCTATCAGCAGCGGACGCCAGCCCAGCCAATAGGTGCTCACCAGCAAGGTGATCGCCCAAATCGAGGCGCCGGTCTCTTGCCACAGCACCCGCCTGGCCAAGTCGCCAGAGGGAGCCTTGCGGCGGAAATCGGGATTAATCGAAAGCGAAGAGAACCTTTGCCAGGTAAGCGACCGCACAGCCGGGATGAGCGCGCCCAAAGGCACGAGCACCGCAAAGCGCACCAAAAGGGCAACGGGCGCCAGCAACGCGACAATGACAAAGAGCGGCAAGCTCCAAGGCTTCATCAACGCCAAGGGCAGATATTCCGGGTCTTCGGCGGTGCCGTATTGCGTGCGCTTGTGATGGATCGTGTGCACGCCTTCATACATAAAGCTCGGGGTCAAAAGCGGGATGCCCACCAAAAGGTTCCAGCCGGTGCGGAACCCGGGCAAGGCGTCGCGATGGATGTGTGTAAGCTCGTGAATGAACATCAAGGAACGGTACAGCGCAAGCGAGCCCGCAAGCCCAGCGATGAGCGCGATCCAAACGCTGCCCGTCAGAATTGCTGTCGCTATCGCGGCGTAGCCAATCGCGGTTGAGACAAGCATGTCGGGCCAGTAGACACCGGGCCGGGCCTCACCCAATCCCTGAGTGAGGTCGCGCACCGCGCGCAGCATGGCCTTGTCATCCTGCTTTTGAAAATCCGCGCGCGTGGCGCGTTTTGCACGATCAGGCGCGGTTTCACCGGCGGGGAGAGTTGGGCTTTGCATGTTCATCGGTCTAAACTCTGACAGGGCGCGCTGTATCCCAGAAAGGGTGGGTTTGCCAATTGCGCATTGCTGCATTCAGTGATCGGGAAATTGATCCGTGCGGGTTGCGCCCACTCGATGGGCGATCCAAGAGGCGCTTTCTCCGATAGCATTACGAGGCACGCGAAGTGACAGCTTCACATCAGAACGCAGAAATTGTCGTGAAGCCGGTGGACGGCAAGAATGGACGCGCCGAATTTGTGGACCTGGGAAGGGCCTTTTCCGATCGGCTTGAGCATTTTGTGCCGCAATTGCGCAGTGAGCAGCTTGAGCTCGTCAATCCCGACAAGAATCCCTTCTTCAGCCATGCGCGCGCGCAGCTTTTCATCGCCTATCGTGGTCGCAATCCAGTGGGGCGTATCTCCGCCCATATCGATGAATTGGCGCTCGAAATGCCGACTGCGCAGGGCTTTGGCCCCGGCACAGGCTTGTTTGGATATTTTGATGCCGAAGATGCACAAATTGCCAATGCGCTTCTGGCAGCCGCCGAACAATGGCTTCGCAACGAGGGTATGAGCCGGTCACTGGGACCGATCTCGATGTCCATATGGGAGGAGCCGGGTCTCTTGGTGAAGGGTCAGGATCACGCCCCGATGATCATGATGGGGCACCATCCAGCCCACTACGCGGCGTGGATCGAAGCGGCCGGTTACGCGCGCGCGCAAACCCTCTTCACCTACGATCTCGACGTCAGCAAAGAATTCCCGCCTCTGGTCGAACGCATTGTCAAATCAGGGGAGCGCAACAAGCGGATCAATGTGCGTCGGGTGGTGAAATCGCGGTGGGATGAGGAAGTCGAAATTGTGCTTTCGATCCTGAACGATGCGTGGTCGGACAATTGGGGATTTGTGCCCTTCACCCCGGAAGAAGTCGCTTATGCAGGCAAAAAACTGAAACCCTTGATCCATGAAGAGCTCAACATGATCGCCGAAGTCGATGGCCGTCCCGTCGCCTTCATGTTGACCTTTCCGGATATCAATCACGTGCTGGCGCGCAGCAAAGGCAAACTCTTCCCCTTTGGCTGGATATCGATGCTGAAGTGGCTAAGAAAACCGATGGGATCGGGGATGCGCGTGCCCTTGATGGGTGTCCTTAAGGAGATGCACAACACCCGGCTCGCCAGTCAGTTGGCCTTTATGATGATCAGCAAAATTCAGAGCGAGGCCCGCAGCAAGTTTGGCTCGAAGCGTGGAGAGATCGGATGGATTCTGGAAGACAACCAGGGAATGGTTGCGATTGCGGATACGATCCAAAGCCGGGTCAACCGGGAATACGCGATCTACGAAAGAGCCCTAGTCTAAAGCCGTTTGCGAGAGCACGGCAACGTCTCGGCCACAAAAAAGGCCTCCACTCGGAAGAGTGGAGGCCTTTCGGGATCGTATCACCAGCCGCTTGGACGGGAGGGGGGTCTCGGCGGTGACATGACATAAATGCCGCTCTCGCGCCAAGGTTCCCGGTGAGCGCACAAATTTTTGGCCGTATGGTCTTTCGGGGTGCCCGATAGAAAGCAAGCGCAGGCGCAACTCTCGCCCCTTGCCAGACCTTCTCTCGAAGCGGGGCGACGGCTTCGAATTCTCTAGCTTTTGGTGGCGCATTCGAGTCGTACACCACACGGTGTAAGAGGTAATTTTGGCCCTTGGGCAACAAGTCGCCAACAACCTTCCCTTTCTGCGCCGCTACGCGCGCGCGCTGAGCGGATCGCAGTCCACCGGGGATGCCTTTGTGCGGGCGACGCTTGAGGCAGCGCTGGCCGATGAGGAGCTTAAACAATCGCTCGAAGGTGGACGCATCCCACTCTACCAGGCGTTCCACAAGGTGTGGGCCAGCGCCTTTCTCGAGAGCGATCCCGGCGGACTGATCGGGATCGGGGGCGGTGCGAGTGATGCGGAAACCGGCGATCATGAAGCGGGCGCGCAGGCGCGGCTTGGGGCTATCACCCCGTTGAACCGCCAGGCCCTGCTTCTCACGACGCTTGAAGACTTCTCCGCTGCGCAAGCGGGGCAGATCATGGATCTCTCCACGAGTGATGTGGAGGCGCTGGTCGCTGAGGCGGTAAGCGAGATTGACCGGGAGCAAGCCACGTCTGTCCTGATCATTGAAGACGAACCGCTGATCTCGATGCAACTGGAAGATCTGGTGACGGGGCTTGGACACGAAGTCTGCGGCACCGCGGCGACCCGGACGCAGGCCGTGCGATCTGTCGAAGAAACGCGGCCTGGCCTTGTTCTGGCCGATATCCAATTGGCCGATGGTTCATCCGGGCTTGATGCCGTCGATGATATCCTCGCAATCGAAAGCGTGCCCGTTATCTTCATCACGGCCTATCCTGAGCGCCTGCTCACCGGCGACCGACCCGAGCCGACCTACCTGGTGACCAAGCCCTTCCAGGAAAAGACGGTGCGCGCCGCGATCAGCCAGGCCTTGTTCTTTGGTTCCAGTCGCCCTCTCTAGGCTTCTTCCCGTATCTGAAAGTCCGCAAGGCGGCGCACGGGCACGCGCATCACACACCGCACGCCTTCGCGCTGAAAGGCCAGTTGCACAGGGTGCTTGAGCTCGTGCGCGACGATCTTCTCGATCAGCTCTGTCCCAAAACCGCGACCGCGTTCGTCCTTAACTTCCGGGCCCTCACGTTCGCACCATTCGACTTCCGCCATGTGCTCCTCCACCAGCGTCCAATAGATCGAAACCCGACCCTCTGGGACGCTCAGCGCCCCGTACTTGGCGGCGTTGGTGGCCAGTTCATGGATAGCCAGGCCGAAAGAGAGCGCGTCGTTAGGCGCAAGCTCAACCGGCGGGCCATCAACACTGATGATATGATGGCCTCCGGCTCGAAAGTGTTGCAGTTCCGCTTCGACCACCGAGCGCAGCGGCGTTGTGCCCCAGTCTGTGCCGGTCAGGAGGTCATGGGTCGCCGACAAGGCCCGAATGCGTCCTTCAAGGCTGTCTGCAAAGTCGTCCAGATCATCCGAGCGGCGGCGCGTCAGAGACAGAATGGAGAGGACATTGGCAAGCGTGTTCTTTACTCGGTGGTTGAGCTCACGCGTTAGCGAATTGCGGATCGAATGCTGCTCTTCAAAAAAGGCCAGCCGGGCTTGGTCTTCATACGCCTGTTGGGTGAGCAACCGCGCGAGCAACATCAGCAAGCTGGCAAGCGTTAGCCCAAAGACCAAAGCAACCATGGACAAGGGATCAAGCGTCCCACCTTTTGGAGCTTCAACGACAAGCAAGAACCGTCGATTGGCAACGATCACCGGTTGATCGACCCGGGTCCCTCCGCCATCGGCAAGCGAGTGGGCAACAAGCAAATGATTGGTTTGCGCCAGACCATCATACAGCCGCACTCCAAAGGTTGCTTGAGCCTCGCTTTCCATCGCTGCATCGAGAAAACGGCCAGCGCTAAAGGGGCTGTAAATGAACCCAGCTAGGGCGCGATCAACCGAACGGCCTCCTGGAATTTGCCGAAAGACCGGCATGAAAATCACAAAACCCGGCGCGTTGCCTGTCCCTTCCTGAGCAAGGACAATACGCGCCGATGCGGTTGGCTGAACGGTACGCTGCGCCTCCGCCATGGCGGCCTCACGCACAGGCTCGGAATACATGTCGAAACCAAGAGCGCGGCGGTTTCGCGCGGTTTCAGGATGAAAATAGGTCACCGGCGCGACCAAGTCCGCACCTTGGGAAAGCGGCGGGCGGATATCGGGAAAGTCGGGTCGCGCCCGGCGTTGTTGCTCCACAAAGGCGCTTACCCTTTGTGCATCAAGGAGGGTCACCCAGCCAATCCCTTCTGACCCACGATAATTCAGATCCAGACGCAATTCGCTGACAAACTGGCGGAAGGATTGAGGGTCAACCTCCTGCGTGGTCGAAAGCAGCGCCGCGCCCGCGCGCAGATACGAGACAAAGCTGTTCGCGCGCCGCTCCAGGGCCGATGCGATCGACTGCGCCCGCTCCCGCACCTGCGCTTCTTCGCGCGCGCGCGCATTGCTTTCGATCGCGAACACGCTGAGCGCCGTGATCGCAGCGATCGCAGCGAACAGCGCTAGGGGCACAGCGCGCGGGTAACTCACCAACCAGCGACGCACACGGCTCAGCGACGAGGGGCGGTTCTCGCTTGCCACGCTGGCCGTTTGCTCGATGTCGTTTGCCATACCGATTGGAAAAACCCTGTGCACCTTTATGCGAATGTTTGGCTGTGTGCACGGAACCAAAGACGTCAGCCATCGTTCCCGAGCTGTCTACCGGTTTTGCCTGTCATTGGACTCAATGCGGCCAATCCGTCAAAAGGCACTCGCCGTGTTGCACTGACACGGCGTGGGATCAGAGGTCAAAAGCAAACGTCATGTCATCCGGAACATCATCCGGCGATGAATCGTCCAGCCAAGCGGGTAGCGCGCCGGATTCCGGTCGTCCCGAATGGGCGGATGGACTGCGTCAGCTGTACGACTCCGTTGTCGATGAACCCCTGCCCGATGCCTTCAAGGATTTGCTTGACCGGCTGGATGATACGAGTTCTGACGAGGATGGATACAAGGCTGACTGCTCCGAAAGGAGCCCTAGCTGTTGGCGAAAGCTGACATCGGCGCCTCCCGTCCTCCTAAGCGAACACCCTCTCAAAAAGCCGATTTCAAGCGCGAGCTGACCGACGTCGTCCCGCATTTGCGCGCCTTCGCCCGGGGCCTTTGCGGACGCCCGGACATGGCCGATGATCTGGTCCAGGAAACTCTGCTGAAGGCTTGGGCAGCGCAAGAGCGCTTCGAACCGGGCACATCCATGCGCGCATGGACGTTTGTCATCTTGCGCAACGCCTATCTCACAGACATGCGGCGAAACCGGTTCCGTGGCGAATATGACGAAGGCGTAGCCGAGCGCATTCTGACTGCCCCCGCAGGCCAGGAAGAACCGATCCACCTTTCCGATATGCACCGCGCGCTTTTGACCTTGCCGCCCGAGCGGCGTGAGGCTTTGTTGCTCGTTGGCGCGGGCGGCTTTTCTTATGAGGAAGCGGCGCAGATCTGTGGCTGCGCGGTTGGCACAATCAAGAGCCGCGTCGGGCGCGCGCGGGCCGCGCTTAACACAATGCTGGCCGAAGGCTCGATCCCCCAGCGATCGGTCGAGGATGCGATCGCCCACAAAGCCATTCTTGAAGAGCTTGACGATGTGGCCGCCGGCAAAGGCGAAACCGCAAAGAGCTAAATCTCGTGCGGATGCGACGCGGGGACCTCAGCGCCTCCGCGATCGACCACCGACGCCACAGCGAGGTTCATCGTCACATTGCCAAGCGTGCGCATGATATCGGGCAACATCTCGACCGCAACCAGCAGTGCGAGCGGCTCGATCGGCACCCCCATGGCAAGCGCGATCGGGCCGATCGATACGACAAAGCTGATCGAGCCGGGCAGACTGACCGATCCGACGCTGATGATCACCGCAACAAAAATACCGATCGCAATCAGGGTGGGCGGAACCTCAACACCGGCGAGCGCGGCGACATAGAGCGCCACCGCCAGGTTCATGGCAACACTCGTCGCGCGGAAGACGGCCACGGCTAGCGGCAGAACAAACTCCGCCGTGCTCGGTCGCAGACGCAGACGGGAGGCGCTGTCGAGCATTGCCGGTAGGCTGGCGAGCGAGCTTTGCGTAGAGACCGCGACCGCTTGGGAAGGCAAAACGGCGCGCGCAAAGTCGCCGACTGCTATCCGGCCCAAGCCCCACGCCATCACATAGGCGAGAAGCAGGACGAAACCGCCCATCGAAGAGACCAGCGCAATATAGTGAGCGAGCGCGGCAAAGGCTCCGCCCCCGCTTCGGATCCCCACGCCCAGAGCGAGCGCGGCCACGCCCAGCGGCGCGACCCATAGCACCCAGCCGATAATCTGCAGCATCGCGTTGGCCAGAGCGTGGAAGAAGGTCAGCAAAACGTCTCCTTGGGAGCTCGGCAGCCGCGTGATCGCAAGGGCCAGCAGCGCGAAAAAGATTGTCAGCGGCAACATGGCGGTCTCGCTTGCCGCAGCGATGACATTGGGCGCGACCAAGGATTTGAGAAACTCTAAGATGCCCGGCACTTGGCCGGCGTCGCGCGGGTCCTGAGTCAAAAAGCCGCTTGCGCTTGCGGGGATAGGAAACGCCTCAAGCGCCAGCGGAAGTGCCAGCGCGGTGAAGAGCCCGCCTGCCACCGACACCCCCAAGACAAGCGCCACAAAGCGCCGCGCCGCTGCGCCGGCACGCGCCGCGTCAACCATCTGAGCAAGCCCCAAAACCAGCAGGCTGGCCACCAGCGGAATAATGGTCATCTGCAGCGCCCGTAGCCACAATGTTCCGATAAGGGCGATGCTTTGCGTCAACCAAGGTGGCAAGGACACCTCAGCCAAGGCGACACCCGCGGCCAATCCGACTATCAAGGCGGCAAAGGTTGCGGCCACGGGCAGCCGTATGGGAGTCAGCTCAAAACGTTGCGTCGTGGCCGATTCGTCAGTCTGTGTTGTCGCCAATTGTGCCCCTTCCTTGTGGCTTCTCGCGCCAAGGATACACCGATCCCCTTTTCATCGCGCGATAACCGCGCCAGAAGCGGCTGACAAATTTCGCCGACCAGCAAAGAAAGACCCACGGCCCATGTCACGCAAGTTCTTCGGCACGGATGGTATCAGAGGGCGCACGAATGAGGGCGTGATGACCGCCGCAACCGCGATGAAAGTGGGCCAGGCCGCTGGTCGCCATTTCGTGCGCGGTGGTCACCGGCACCGGGTTGTGATCGGGAAGGACACCCGGCTCTCGGGCTATATGATGGAAAGCGCGCTGGTCGCCGGTTTTACCAGCGTGGGTGTTGATGTGATCATGACGGGTCCCTTACCCAGCCCCGCGATCGCTCTCCTCACCCGAGAAATGCGCGCCGATATGGGCGTCATGATTTCGGCCAGCCACAACCTTTACGGCGACAACGGGATCAAGCTCTTCGGGCCAGACGGATTCAAGCTCTCGGACAAGGCCGAAGCGGAGATTGAGCGGCTTATCGAAACCGACAT
>ERZ1740065.472-NODE-472-length-21630-cov-17.252978_pt1 | contig 21630 bp, 29 predicted proteins | sample MGYA00581738_ERZ1740065 | MGnify/ENA primary metagenome ERZ1740065 (study PRJEB43018, sample SAMN04849749) | marine metagenome | isolation source: floating plastic debris | place: Pacific Ocean | collected 2008-09-01 | study: EMG produced TPA metagenomics...
GTGCGATCTCCTTGAGGCAGGGCCTCAGCCGATGGCGAACTCCGTCCGACGCGATCCGCGCCGGAATGGGAGGTGCCTTCGCCCTCCCAAACCCTCCAGAACCAACCTCGGAGGTTGGATCGCGTCCCGCAAGTGCGCGCCAGCGTCTCGCCCGATGCCCCACGGTGGGGGCCCGTCTGCCGCTGGCGTCTCCCTTGCGGGAGGTATCGCGCCCAGGCGCTGACGCCCCTTCGCGATACCAGGTTTGCCCCCGGCAAACCGCCAGTGATCTGTCCCCATATCCCGCCCCCCATGAGGTTGGGAATGGGATTCCAGATCACAGGCAAGCCCATGCCTCAGAGAGCCGTTGGCTCGCTTCGGACGGGCTGTCTTTTCCCCTTCGGCCCCAGCCTTTTGGTGGGCGGGCCTACGGGGAAAAGACGGCTGACCCGATGTCCCATGTCGGGGCATGGGCCGGGGTCAGCAGCAGCGCGTTTCGGCGTCATCTACATCACGGGGGAGGGTAGGGGCGTGGCCAGCTACCACCTCTCCGTGAAGACGATCAAACGCAGCGCCGGGCGCTCGGCCACGGCGGCGGCAGCCTACCGTGTCGGGGAGCGCATCGAGTGTCAGCGCGAAGGTCGTATCCACGACTACACCCGCAAGCAGGGCATCAAGGAGACCTTCATCCTGACCCCGAAGGACGCCCCGGATTGGGCGACGGATCGGTCCCGCCTCTGGAACGAGGTCGAGGCCAGCGAGACCCGCCGCAACTCCGTCACCGCCCGCGAATGGGAGCTGGCCCTGCCGTCCGAGATCAGCGCCGAGGACCGCTCGCAGATCACCCGCGACTTCGCCCAGGAGCTGGTCAGCCGCTACGGCGTGGCCGTCGATGTGGCGATCCACGCCCCGCACCGGGAAGGCGATCAGCGCAACCACCATGCCCATGTTCTGACCTCAACCCGGAAGCTGGAAGCCGGTGGCTTCACCGCGAAGACGCGCGTGCTCGATTCCGCGAAGACGGGCGGTGTCGAGATCGAGCAGATGCGCGGGGTCTGGGCCGATCTACAGAACCGCGCTCTGGAGCGGGCAGGGGAGACCGAGCGCGTCGATCACCGGTCGCTTGAAGCGCAGCGGGACGCTGCGCTGGAGCGGGGTGATCAGCTTTCGGCCGAAGAGCTGGACCGTGACCCAGAGCTGAAGCTAGGGCCAGCGGCGAACTCCATGGAGCGGCGGGCGAAGGCGATGGCCGAGCGTCAGGGGCGTGAGTATGTGCCGGTGACAGAACGGGGCGCTGTCGTGCACGCCGCCCGCCAGGCCCGTGCTGCTTTCCGCGAGCTGCGCGAACGCCTGGACATCGCGCGGGAGACTTACGGGGCCGAGCGGGACGCCGGGCAGGGGCGTGTGTCTGCCGGTCTGGCAGCGCTCAGGGCGGCAGCCGCAAAAGAGTGTGGCGAACGGGCCGGGCCGGACGACTTGCGCGAGAGGCTGGCGAAAGTCGTGGGCAGGTCAGAGGACCGGGACGACACGCCCGCACCGGAGCGGCGCAACTACGCGCGCGAGCGCCTGAAGGAGATCATGGAGAAGGACGCCGGGCGAGACGGTCAAGCGGCGGTTCACAAGCTGGACGGGCACAGCGATCCGGAGCTTGGCCAGGAAACCGGGCACGAGGCGCGCAAGCCGTCCGTGAACGAGCGGCTGAAAGATGTGCTGAACAAGCCGCGTGAAAAGCTGGAGATCGAGGACGAGCGCGATCGGGAGCAGGATCAGGAGGTCGAAAACAAGCGCGAAATTGATCGGGACATCGACCACGATCCAGGTCTCAGTCATTGACGAGGCGATGAGAAGTCGTTTCCCCGTTCTTCATAGGAATGCTTGCCTGAGAAATGAAAGGCAGGGATGGGCAACGTCTCCCACCAACAAAGAACTGCGTTCATTCGGCTTGCCGGCTGCATAGATCTATACTCCTCAAAGTTAGCTAAAGATTGAAACGAAAATACAAACAGCGCACTCGATGGGCTATTTGGTCAACAAGCCATAGGTGTTGATTTCGTCCTGTGACATTATGTGGATGTCGTCGGCGGGCGCGGCATAGATCGTAAACCAGTAAAAGGCATCGTCCCCCAGCATGTCTTCGACATATTTTCGGTTTTGTTCGTGCTCTAGCGCGTCGCGGGGATAATTCTTGGCTTCCCGCGAACCATCGGACCAGGAGTGAACGCCGATCTCAGCGCCGTTTTCCATGGTCCGATTGACTCCTGCCAGAAATAGATCAACGCCGCCTGAGTAGATTCTGCTTGTTGATGTCAAGTGAGTAGTGAGGCCCAACTCGCGAACGCGATAAGCGAGGGGAATCATAGTGTCATCGTCGAGCGAGCCTGGCACCTCCAATTCCACAAGTGTTGTGATACCGGGGTTTTGAGCGATAACCGCTTCAAACTGCTTCAGGGTTTTGGAGTTGATTTCTCCTTCCATGAAGAGCGTGGCGCCCTCAACCGTGAAACTCGTTGTTTCGACCTGATTGAGCGCGAGAATGGCCACTTGCTCGCACCCGGCCAACAACATTGCGCTGGAAAGAACCGCCACCTCAATCAATTTAGAAAGTGTGTTGCGCCTCTGGCCTATGAATGGGCTTCCTTGGGAGCGAAAGCAACCGCGCTTGGAACCTACGTGAGCTTGGGGTGAGTTTGACGACATCATTTTTGTACCTTCTTCACGGTAGGGTTTGGGAGGAGGCTTTGCAGCCGCGGTTGCGCCATGCGGCCATGTGCCCTTTGTAGCCTGCCAAACCCCGACTTCTCGGTCGAGTAGCCGTTTTGCGGTGCAGGTTGGGGTCCTGACCCTAGGACTTGCGCCGTTCTATCCGACCACCCTGTGTCCGCGGTCGCGCATACAGTTAAAAACGATCCGCTCACGGCGTTCGTCGAGTTCTTCGTTGCCGGACGCGCGACCCAACAGCCCACCGACGACAGCACCTGCAATCGCACCCTCCAACTCGTCGCCATCATCCGCGTCGGCGGCACCAACAAGCCCGCCAACGACAGCACCAGCGGTGGTTGACTGGTTTGACAGCTGCGCTTTTTGCGCGACGGTGCGGCAGGCACCCAGATCCTGCTGGAAGTTGGCGGACTTTCTGCCGTCCACGATGGGTGAGTAGGGCTCTTCGGAGCAAGCCGCCAACAAGATCAGCGAGGTCAACAGGGCCGGTTTAAACAAATTTGCGTGCATCTTTCGGGTCCTTTTATTTCAAGATTTGAGGGACCACTACACACTACTCAAACGTTTGACAACATAAATTTTATGTTTTACATAAAAAATGTAATGTTGTGAATGACAGTCTTGATGTTTGAAGATGAGACATTTAAGCTTTGGGATAACGAGAGGAGCGGCCAGTGAAGTTGCTAGCAAAGATCGCGATGGTCGCGAGTTTTCTGTATTACTGCGCAGGTTTCTCGTGGCTGTGGTTCGGACAGATGATCGGTGCCCACAACGAGGTGTGGGATACATTTGGGTTTCCCGCTCAGGCAGCTTCGCCACCGCTTTGGTCCATGGTTGCGGGATTAACGTTCACCCTCATTGGGATGGCGGGCTTGCTTTATGCTTACCTGGGTGTTTGGCGGATTCTTGACGGCGGATCCGGGCAGGACTTCAGAGCGCTTGCCCGCAGGTTGCACATGATTGCGAAGGGTTTGTTCGGCTTTTGGCTTGGGTACAACCTTGTGACAGGGGTTACACAATTCCTGATCGTATCCGGGTTGGAAAGCACCGAGGGGTTCGACTTCGGTTATGATCCACTCGATACCGATGTGCTGTTCCTGATCTTGTCGATTGCCTTATTCGCGATTGCGAACGTGATGCACCGCGCTTGGGAGGCAGAAGAAGAAAACAAGCTGTTCCTGTAGGAGAAAACCATGGCAATCGAGGTGGAACTTGACCTGATGCTGGTCCGCAGGAAGGTCTCTTCTCGGGAGTTGGCGAAAGCCATCGGTATTTCAGAGACGAATCTATCACTGATCAAGTCAGGCAAGATAAAGGGAATGCGGTTCAACACGCTGGATGCGATCTGCGAGTTCCTTGATTGTCAGCCTGGCGATATTCTAATTCGAAGAACGGATGATGAAAAAAGATGAGCAAAGGTTCTTTGTTTATGCCACTCGCGCGCGCTATTGACCCAAAACGTGACGTCGAATCCGAGCTACCGCGACCGCTACTCTTTGCCCGCAAGGCGATTGACTATTTGTTCCGGGTAAGCGGGTACTTCCTCGTGATGTGTCTGACAGTCGGCTTGCTGCTGTCCAACTGCTCGGAAGACCCCTTCCTTGGCGTCATGCCCTATGTCCTTGGTGCGAGCTTCGTCTTTTATCTAATCCTAACGCTCTTTGGCATTCCTGCGTTCCTGGCGATAGGTGAAATCGAGAACCCAAGAGTGCGCCGGGCAATCGCCTACCCAGCTACTCTTTTGATGCTCTTGATATCTGTTTGGATGTTCATTGAAGCGCCATTTTTTGATGTCCTCGTTGAATATGTCCTTAGACTCTTTCCCAACGCTAACGGATGCGATGCTTTTTTGATCAACGAATAGATCGTCTTGAAGCGAAAGAGCTTGATCACCTTCGAGGAGCGCTTCTCGCTAGCGCGACCAACACTTTCAGATGACAATAACCTCGTTGCCTAAACCGATGCGTCAAAAACGGTCGTTATGCCCAAGAATGCAGACCCAGTTCGTGTTAAGGGCTGCAAATCACTCGGCGCAAAGGTTGTCCTAGCCGACGATATTCATGCCGCATTTGCGACCATGGACAGGATCAAGGAACACGAAGGGCGGGTAGCAATTCACCCATTTGAAGGTGAGTTGATGACACTCGGCGCGGCGACCTGTGGGCTGGAGTTCATCAAGGAGGTTCCAAACCTTGATGCCGTGGTGGTCCCAGTCGGTGGAGGAGGATTGATCAGCGGTATTTCTTCAGCAATCAAACAGGCCTCCCCAAGCTGCAAAGTCTATGGGGTTGAGCCTAGCGGGGCTGATGGTCTTCGCCGAAGTCTTGATGCTGGTAGACCGGTTTCGCTGGAAAAGGTCAGTACAATCGCTGATAGCCTTGGCTCGCCGGTGTCGTTGCCGTACTCCTTTTCAGTTGCGCAAGCGGGTGTGGATGAGGTCGTTCGAATAGACGATGAGGAGATGCTCATGTCGATGGTCCTGCTCTACGACGCTCTCAAACTTGCGGCGGAACCGGCCTGTGCAGCGGCGACCGCAGCCATATGCGGCCCGCTTCATCACAGATTGAAAGGCCTTCGGGTGGGCTTGGTTGCTTGCGGCTCGAATATCTCAGAGCAAAGGATGGTTGAGTTAGTAACGCAAGGACGCTCGATCCTTCAGCGTACCAAGAAAATTCAGTGATCTGACCCCGTCGTGGGTTTCATCAGAGAACGAATTGAAAGAGTGCCCAGAAGTCAGAAAGTCCTGAGTTCTGAGTTTAGCCCAAATTGACCAGATCGAGAGGAGGGACGATGGAGATACACATCTGGCTATCATTCGTCGCCGCTAGCGCGGTCATCATTGCGATGCCGGGCCCTACTGTTCTTTATCTTATGGGGCAAACGGCCACATACGGGATCAAGCAGACGCTTAAACTAGCACCGGTCGTTGCGTTCGGCGTTCTCTGCTCGATCACGGCATCTCTTGCTGGTGCCGGTGGTCTGCTGCTCGCCTCGACCACACTGTTCAACCTGCTTAAGGTTATCGGCGCAATTTACCTCATTTGGCTTGGGTTTAGGACGATACGTCAAGGCACAGTGCCCGAGGCGGAGAAATCTAGGAAACCATCGCGTCAGCGCTTTGCTGCTGCCTTCGCTATATCGGCACTCAACCCAAAAGTATTGGTATTTTACATCGCCTTTCTGCCCCAATTTGTCCGTCCATCGGAGCCACTGATGCTCCAGTTTTCCATCCTGGCTGCCACTTTCACAGCATTGGCCTTTATTAACGCGGGCCTTTGGATTGTGGTCGTTGGAAAACTGAAAGATCGGATGGCTTTTAGAGGAGCGACCCAATGGTTGAACTGGATCGCGGGCGGGCTCCTAGTTTCCGCAGGAGCGTTCACATTCAAGTCGATCAGGAATCAGTAGATGTTCAGATATTGCTCAAACGGTGGATGCTGACCAACTCCAGCCGTGCGAAATGGCTGGTTTGTGCAACAAATGCTGCGAACCTTTGGTTCTGCATGCGCAAAAGTCCGGTGTGAGCCCAAAGTTACAGATGCTGCGCTATGTATGAATGACAGCTTTTTGGGATAAGCTCTTAGAATTCAAAGGTCATTTAAACGCGGTGCGATAACAATCGTGTGCTGTTTCACTCTAAATAAGTAAGGTCTGCCTTTTCATAGATCACAAAACCATCTTTCGTAGGCCGTATTTTTTTCTGATCCCAGCAAGCTATTGCTTCATCCAACGTTAAGTTCTGGTTGTGGTCGCGGATGTCACGAAGATACCGTAAGTAATTGTTGCACTCAGCGATCTCACGTCGAAAGGTCGGATCGAGCTTACGGTCCTCTAAAACATGCCAAGCCGATACAGCATCGTCCAGAGTAGCGCCGACATTAGACTTCATCCACTCCATAAAATCCGAGTGACACACAAACTTTCTTCCAATTTTCTGTTTGAAGAAAGATCTGACATTTGGACCAAACGATACACCATGCGTTATGACTGTTTCACCTGTTAAAGCAGCTGACGCCCAAGGAAACTTGTCTTGACGTTTTCGGCGGGAGGTTGTGGGAGGCGGCGTACCGGGGTTATCTAGTGCAAAGAATACACGCGCACGCATCTCCGCTTTGGTTCCGGTAGTAGAAACTTTTAGAAGTTCGCAGAACTGTTCCAGATGCGTTACGGGCCAGTACCAGCGCGCAAATTCCTTTGCACTTAGATGTTCACTGACATGTGGCCGCTTTTCATCGGTTTTCATTTTCAAAATCTTAGAGCGGCCCTTGGCACAAGTCTACACTACGACCGCTCTGTCCCGCACAGCTGCCGAGGAAAGACGCGCACAAACGCCCGGTTGCGCAACACTCCCCTGCCCCACTGATGCGGCGAAGAGCGTCGCCGGTCTGCGACCCCAACAAACACAGTGCCATTCATCGTGAAAAGTCGCATCCCCTGCCCTGTCCCGCATTGTTGCAAATATATGTTGCGAAATAACTTGATTGAGCAACAAGAAAGCGCAACACTGTTTGTATGAACCTAGGCTATGCCCGCGTATCAACCGACGACCAGGCGACCGCCGCGCAGCTCGACGCGCTGCGCGCGGCTGGATGTGAGCGCGTTTTCGAAGAACGAGCGTCGGGTGGCCGGTGGGATCGGCCGGAGCTGCACCGGATGCTCGATCAGCTCCGCCAAGGCGATGTGCTGATTGTCTGGAAGCTCGACAGGCTGTCGCGGTCTCTAAAAGACCTTTTGACTATCATGGAGAAAATCGACGCAGCTGGAGCCGGATTCCGTTCGCTGACCGAGGCCATCGACACGACCACCCCCGCCGGGCGCATGATGATGCAGATGGTGGGCGTCTTTGCAGAGTTCGAGCGAGAGATGATCCGGGAGCGGACCCGCGCCGGTTTAGAACGCGCGCGCAAGAAAGGACGCCACCCAGGGCGCAAACCAAAGCTGTCGGACGACCAGCGCCAGGAAATCCGCGATTTGGTGCTTTCCGGCAAGCGCACGGAGGCCGAGGCTGCGCGCTTGTTCAAGGTCCATCGTTCCACGATCAGTCGCCTCATGCGGGGGGCATCCGATGCAGCAGCTTGAGATGTTTCCAGAAGACATCCTCATCGAACGCGTGGACCCAGAAGCCAATATGTATAGGTTCTACCGGCTGCGCCTCATGCCAGACCTGTTCGGTGGTGTGTCGCTATTGCGCGAGTGGGGTCGGATCGGCACTCAGGGGCGGCACCGGATTGAGCTGTTCGAAGATGCAGGTCGCGCGACCGACGCGATGGTCGCGCTCTATCGCGCCAAGCAAAAGCGTGGGTATCAGCTCACCGGATGAAACAGGACCAGGCGGCAAACCCCTGCCCCGCCATAGCCGCCGTTCAAACTGAGCGCGGCGAAGGTCTCGAAGGAGCCCAATTTGCCAAATGCTGCAATGTGCATGGATGTCCGGTTTTCGAGATGCGAACAGAAGATACCAAAATTAAGGCCACGCGAGTATCAGTATCGCTAAAACTACTGAAATATTGCTGAACAGAACCAATGTCATGAGGTTCGCAAACCCTGCAACGGCAAATGCGATACGATAACCTCGAGATGCCTTTAAGAAGAAGGTCAGGTTTAGTAACGCCAGGAACGCTGCTGCGGAAAGGGCGATGATCAAACGGGCTTGGCCCGGCTCAAATGTGAGAAGCGCAAAATGAAAGATCAAAGGCAAACCAAGGTTCACTGCAATCAATTTAGACAGTTGTCCTTGGACCTGCGATACGCGTTCTGTCATCCTTTTTTGCCTTCCTATGTACTCCTCAATATCGCCTATTTATGACAGCGACAAATTGGGTTCCACACCGTGCCCCGCTATTTCGAGGTTTGACGTGGTAGTGTTTGGCCCAAAGCCAACGACAAGTTTAGATTTTCCAAACTTGCTAGAGCCGACCTCAGCGCATCCGTAGAGAATGCGCTTTGTCCCGCACGAAGTAGGTCAGTAGCCCAGTCTCTTCCGAATAGCTGCGCCGCAGTAATATGGCGCGCTGCATAGTAGCCTTGGTAGTGATCGGTCTTTCATCCATTCTGCGGCGATATCTGCGAGGGCATTCGGACTGAAGAACCAACAGTGCTACTGTGCGCGACTTCAATTATTGGCATTGAAATCCACCAGCTCACGCCCCCGCAAGGTGCAGCGAACATCCCTGGTCGCATAGACGATGTCCGGATTTACCAATGACATGTCGATCTCGTAGGAAAGGTCAACTGACTTGACATATTGGCCAGTTACAGACTGAGAAATGATCTTTCTCACAGGGTGTTCAAGCCTACTTCGTGCATGTCCATCACAAATCTCGGCTGCCAGACCAACCCCGATGGTCGCCTCTGTCCGTGCCAGATCTCTTTCCACTTCGAACTGTTGAGAAACCGCTGTGCTTAAGCTCACGCAGTGCATGAATTCCGCAGTACCTCTCTTGAACCCGGATTGGAGGCACGCCCTTTCCGACGGCGAGTATCGGCTGACGTCAGATGTAACCACCGAAGTACTCCCGTCTGGGTTACAGGCAGCAACAAGAGCAATTGAAAGCAAGATTAATGCTCGCATGGCAATTTCCTTAATTTTGGCAAAACTTCTGCAACTTGGGTGTTCAGAACCAAGGTTTTCAAGCTGACTTTGTCTTGCTCGGTTCTGGTCTTGATGTCCAGATGTTTTCAGAGGGTTTTAGCTGATTTACTGAATGGGTCGCCGAACCGGACATTGGTGCAAACGCAGCGAATGTCTCAAAAGTCCCGATTCTGTGGAAAAACAACGTGTTGCTGGCGCAGAAAGTAGCGATCCGAACTGGGCGCGAGTGCCTTTCTGATCAGGCTTTGCGCGTTTGCTGCGGTGCAGGATAGATCTTGGCCAGTTTGCGGAGGTTCTGGGCGGTAGCGGCGAGGAGGAATTCGTCATTGGCGCCGCATGGACCACGTAATCGGAGGCGACCCAAGCCAAGGATCCGTTTGAGGTGAGCAAAGAGCATCTCGACCTTCTTCCGCAGCTTCATCGAGACGTCGTATTGGCGGGTCTTGGCGATGTCGCGGGCAACCTGGCGGGCGTCTTCAGTTTCTTCGCGGCTAATTTTGCGGGCATCAGCGTTTGGACAACACTTGGCTTTGGATGGGCAGACCTGACAGACCTCTTTCAAGGCGCGGTAGCGAGCTGTGCCCTTGCCGGTCGGCCGTCGGTTCGGGTCTGAGTAGTTGCGACGGAACTGTTTGAGTTCATGCCCCTCGGGGCAGATGTATTGATCGTTCTCCGCGTCCCATTCAAAGTCGGCGCGAGTCCAGGTTCCGTCGTTGCGTCCGGACTTGTCGAACACCGGAATGTGCGGCGCGATCTGGCGTTCGACCAGCCAACCGAGAAGCGGCCCGGTGCCATATGCAGTGTCGGCGATCAAGCGCTCTGGGTGCAAATCAAACTTCTGCTTCACCCGGTTCAGCATGGTCTTGGTCGATCCAACCTCGGCTTGCCGGATCGAGCGGGTCGCTTCCACGTCAACTATCACGCCGTGGTCTGTGTCGATCAGGTAGTTGTCAGAATAGCTAAAGAATGCAGGCCCTTTGCGTGCCGCCGTCCATTGGCTCGCTGGATCGGAATGGGATGTGAACTTCGGCTGCACTTCGCTGGCCGCGCCGAATGCAGCCTCATCCAGCGTGTCGAGATACTCACGCACGGCGCGGGGCGCATCCGCCGGGTTGATGTCCGAAGCATCCCACTCTTCCTTTGGGGTGGAGTTCTGTTTGTTCGCATCCGCCTCGATCAGGCTGGCATCAATTGCCATGCGCTGGCCACTGACCAGACCTTCTTCGATGCACCGCGCAACGGTCATCTCAAACAGATGACGCAGTAGTTCGCTCTCACGGAAACGCCCATGCCGGTTCTTGGAAAACGTTGAATGATCCGGCACGCGATCATTCAGATCGAGACGGCAGAACCAACGATACGCGAGGTTCAGATGCACCTCTTCGCAAAGCCGTCGCTCAGAACGGATGCCGAAGCAGTATCCCACCAACAGCATGCGGATCAGTAGCTCTGGATCAACCGATGGACGACCAGTATGGCTGTAGAAATCGGCCAGATACTGGCGGATGTCGCTCAGATCGACGAACCGATCAATCGAACGCAACAGGTGATCTTGAGGGACATGGTCTTCCAGAGAAAACTCGTAAAACAGCGACGCTTGCGCTTCCTGCCTCGGTCCCATCATCGCCAATCCCTCCCCACAGGGCGAATTGAATCAGCAGATCATCCGTCGATCAAGAAAGAGTTTTTCAACAAAATATCCCTATAGCTGTCATCGGAGGGCGTCTTGGTTGAGCTGCGCCGCCGCAAGTCCGCTTCGAGCCCATATTGACTATTGTCAAATGCACGATTAGCCGTTCTCGAATGCACCAATCCACGCAGGGCCAAGAGAACTAAGTGTTTATTCGTTTCGTTTCGCAAACCAACGTCCAAATGATGTCATTCCGCGAAGGCTTTTTCGTGCCTGCCTACCAGATGCGCGAGGATCCAGACGTTGATGCTTTCACGAAAGAGCAACTTGAAGAGATACTCGCGTGGTTTCGAGAGAACCTGCCGATTCCGGACCGTTTCAGTCGCAAACAAGCGGACTTAGATGAGGATGACACATATGGTTTGAGTTGGTTCAAAGACACGGCCAAGGAGCATCTTGCAAGATCCTATGAGCTTATCAGTTTGATGGAAATCTACGGGCATACGATCGAAACCATCCGAACGGATCGGGTTGGATTTGTTGTTTACGAAGATGACTTTCAGATCGTTGCAGAGCCCTTCAGAGACACACCGAGGTAAGAGTGAAAAGACCATTGCAGCAACAGCCCTTTGGGCGGCAATTGCTGGGCCGTCTGCCGCCGATGACACTTGGGACGCAGCCCTTGTCAGTGGCGGCGCGACCAATACGCAAGGATATTCGGAAGTCAGGCTTGCCGTTGCAGGTGATTTTATCCGCATTCCGGCGGTGCGTTTCACCATGGGCAACAATGACCTTAGCCCGCGTATAGCGCGTGACACATTCCATGCAACGCCCGAGCACCCCGTGAACTTGTCAACCTACTGGATTGCCAAGACACCCGTTACAATCGCCCAGTTCCGGGCATTTGTTGATGCGACCGGATATGTCACCGACGCAGAACGGCCTGGTGCAGATGGGCCTTGGGTCTATGATTTCGACGAACGTGGTTTTATCGCGAAACAGGGGTATAACTGGCGCAATTGTTTCGCTGATATCATTGCGCGCTATCCTGAAATTCCGTTCACCGATGCACATCCCGTTGCATGTGTCAGTTGGAACGATGCAATCGCGTTTGCGAACTGGGTTGGCACCGAAACGGGTCTAACGGTGACGCTGCCGTCAGAAGCGCAGTGGGAATATGCGGCACGAGGGGCTGATGGTTGTATATACCCGTGGGGCAATACGCCGTCAGACAGGCGGCAGGCCAATTACGCCGATGATAGCTTTGCGAAATACTTCGCCCATATCGAGCAATCGCTTGTCCATCGCGGCATCAATGATGGATATCCGCTGACTTCACCCGTCGGGCAGTTTCCATTGGGCGCTTCTCCGTTCGGTGTCTTGGATATGGCGGGCAACCTGACCGAATGGGTCTATGACGGAGAATATGATTACCGCCCAACAGAGCAGACAGACCCATTGGCACGTCGCGGGCAAGCGCGGATGCAAAAGGGCGGCGATTGGTCCTCGTCAGCAGGTCGGCCCGACCAAAGACCGGACGAGCTTGAAGGCGGGCACAACATTCGCGCCGATGCGCGTCAGGCGGATGAAGCGGGCAGTTCGGATGACCACATGGGGTTTCGGCTGGCCATCGTGCAAACTTCGCGCTGAACAACGCGTGGTGCGCGCCTTCTGCTATTGGAGTTTTTCCCAGATGGTCTCGAGGTGTGGAATGAATTCTTCGCAAAACTGAATTTCGATCTTTTGTGGATCGTAATAGGCGTTCGCCTCACCGCAAGATAGCACGACCACACCCACATCCCGAGGCAGCGACAGCGTATCATTCATGTCGCTGACCTCTTGCTGCATGATGCGATCCAATAGCCCATTGGGCGCGCTGCCCTCATATTCGTAGACCAGTTTGCCAGCGTTTTCCGCGACTTCCATTTCATCGAAAATGAGGGACCAGCTAGAGTTTGCCTGATCAAATTCCTCGGGGCAATATTCAGCGCGGTCCTGTGGAAGGCCAAGTTCAACAGCTAGGTCATCTCGTTCATCAGGGTTCGCGCCATAGAACAAACAAACATGATTGTAGTACCGCTGTTCGTCTGGGCCATGGGTCGACCAGTAGGCAATTTCTTCTGTGCCCTCGGGATCGTTGATAAACCCGAACGCGCTATCATAGGCCAATGCCTGGGCGGCTTCTTCCTCATATAGCGCGTCAATTAGTAATACCGACATCACATCCGCAGCATCCTCCTCTTGGCCAAAGATCGGGACGTTCATCTCGCTGATCACGGCATGACCAAGTTCGTGATAGAAGATCGAGCGAATATTTGCGTCTACTAAAGCTTCCTTTGCAGACATATCTTGGGCGATGGCATTGGTTGCATGCAGAGCCGCAAGGATCAAAAAGTAGTGTTTAATTTGCATGTTTTACCTGGTCCAAATGGCAGTCCAAGAAGCCTTTTTCTGAGTTAGTGCATCTCTTTGACAAGGTCGACCCTGATCACAGGTGTGTGTCCCCAAATGGAGAAGCAGACGTTTGCCACCGTGTGGTAAAGGGCAGCTTTGTCCCCAGTTTGCAAGTTCATGTACGACGCAGCGTAGGGTCACTATGCGGTCAACAATGGCTGAGATTCCTTAGCGCCTTATTCTGCACTCAGGCCACCCGACAAATTACACCACCTTGACGGAAGTGACCGAAGTCGAGCCCTAGAACTTCCACTCCTGATCCCGAATAAACTGCAACATGTTGATGCACCGTAGGTCGCGCTTCCCGCAGACATCTGGAATGCGCGGGCTTCTTTCTGACCCAAATGCTTCCTCTGTCACAACGACTAGGCGCGGGTTGTGAGACAGCGCGAGCGAGATGACCATCGGATCAGCGCCAGACTTCCCCTTTTTGGTGTCTACCAGGCGCGGAAACTCGGCCATGATGCTGGATAGCTCCGCCTCATACTGATCCAGTTCGACAAACAGGGCTGGCCGATCCTTGGCCCAAGCAAACAGGTCATCATGCTTGCGTTCCAGTTCTTCCAGAACGTCGTAAGCGGCGAACAACCTCCCCGCTTCGATCAACTCATCAAGCCGCTTGTCCCAGAGATCAGGAAGGATATCGGGCGGGTAGCTTCGCTGATAGGCGTGGACGAGAGCGCTCGTATCAATGCTGTACTTAAAGTCAGAGGCCATGCGTTATCCCGTGAATGCCCGTTCTTCGAGCTTCGGGAAGTGCCGAATTCGTAGGTTGTTGAAATAGCCTGATGCCTCGTTCAACGTCATCAGGTCCTGGCGCACACTGTTGAGTACCAGCCTGACAAAAGGCCGACCAAGTTCAACAAATACATCCTGCGGCGGGTTCTTGCTGAATTTCTTCTTCGACTCTTTGTATTCTGCCTTCTGGCGCGCTTTCAGAGCGCGCCATTCTTCGTTGTATTGCTCTGCCTTCGCTCGGTAAAAGCCAAACGTTGTGCGTTCAAAGGTTGCTAGACGCCGCAAGAAGGCTTCCCGGCTGACGCCGAACTGATCGCTCACGGTGCGGATATCACTGTCTGACCAGTCCGTTGACTTACCCGGATGTGCCCGCACCATTGGAGCGCTGAGAACATGTTCTTTCGGCATAAGCGCAGCCGCCGCGACATGATTGCAGAAGACCTCTATCCGCTGTTCTTCAGGAGGGCGTGTGGTGTCCACGTCCAGGTCAGAGACACCGCTTAGATTGAGTAGCAGGTGCGAAAACTCGTGCAGCAGACTAAAGGTTCTGCGGTTTGGTACATCCCCCCGGTTTACGGCGATAATGGGCAGCACTTCCGCAGCGAGTGCAAAGCCGTTGACCTCATCCGTCTCTACTCCGCTCATCTGGAAAACCAACACGCCATAAGCCTCGATAGCACGCCGCCATGCCTTAAAAGGTTCAAGTGCCCCTTTTCGCCGCCATGTCCTTTGGTCGGAGAAATTGACCCCAAGAGCTTTGCGCACATCTGCGCCGACAGTCTCGGGATCATCTCTTAAAGAAACTGTCAGGCCGAACTTTTTGAGATCGTCCCCGGCCGTCTGATACAGGTCGAGCGCCACTTCACGGCGTTGCTGCGCGCGCTCCATCTCAAAGCGCAATGTAGGCGAGTATGCACCCAGCCGGTCCCCCGGCAATCTGCGCAGGTCGCGCATCGGCTGGAAGCCTTCTGGCGGCTCAGGCAAATAGAATAGGCTGACAGGCCGTTTATACAGTTTTGCGATATTACGAAGTTGCTTGATTGTTGGTTTCAGATCGTCGTCAGCATCTTCCCAACTGAGATAGCGTTCCTCTTTCACGTTGAGCTTTCGCGCGGCTTCCTCCGGTGAATACCCGGCCTGTTTCCGCGCCCAAACAAGCACGGACTCAGTGATATTGGCGCGTGGTGTTGGCATCAAAAAGCTCGCTATCTACATGAGTATCGTAGTGGAATTTATGAGACGACAAAGCTGGACTACTCGTCATTTCAAGAATTCTTGAACAACCGACGGTTTCTTGGAAATCAGCGCGAGCAATACCTGAGCCGGTCCCGTAGGACTGCGCCGCCCGTGCTCCCAATTCAATAACGTCCCTTTAGCAACGCCGATACTGCGGGCAAACTCTGCCTGGGAGAGACCTGTCGCGGCACGTACCTCGGCGACATCAATAGCCGGAACGGCAATCTCGTGAACACGGGCATCAGCCCCCTGCCCTTTTGAGAATGCCTTAGCTTCTTCGAGACCTTGCTTGATGCTTTCGAATGCACTCATTGTTTCTCACTCCACATGCTCACAATCTCCTTGCTCAACTCGACGGCTGCGGCTTGTTCCTTTGGGGTCAGGTTCGCCTTTTCATTCTTGGCGAAGACCGTAACCAGGAAGATCGGCATATGCCGACCACCAAAGACGTAGATCGTCCGAAACCCACCGCGCTTCCCCCCGCTTTCCCGAGGGATACGCACCTTTCGCAACCCTCCGCCGAGCGAGGTCCCTGCTTCAGGGTTTTCGGCGATCCACACGATGGCAGCTTCGCGCTCATCATCGGACATGACTGCTTTGGCCCGGCGCTGGAATTCCGGAAGCTCTACAACCGTCTGCAACCTAGTCATCAGATATACGTCATTGACACATATGTCAATGACACACTCATGTCACTTTCCCGTTTTGGTATGCGACAAGCATGTCAGCCAATACATCATTGAGCCGCCTGCCCTCTTTGTCTCTCAACTCGTTGAGCTGATTTCGGAGGTCTGAGGAGACATAGATGCGCCAGTACGTCATGTCTTCGTTTAACGGTGGCCGCCCACGCCTTGGAGCTGACGATGGCTGCGCTGTGTCGGTGGAACGATTGAAGCCGTTTGCACGTCCTGCGGCCGCGACGGCTTCAGCGTCTGCCCTTGGACGAGAGCTTTTCTTCTTGCGCTTTAACCCTGCCCCAATCTTTGGCACTTGGGGCTCTTCTTGGTCGTCGTCGCTCAGATTCAGAAACGTCCCTGCCATCACTGTGCCTCCAGTATCTCTGCCAGCTCTTTGCCAAGCCGAGCGGTGTTGCTGATCGCGCTCTTCACAGACTGACTGTCTTGCAGTTCAAAAAGGGTTCTGCCCTCTGCCATAACCCTTTCAAAAGGCGCTCTTCGCATGAGTTCGGTTTGCAGGCGCTCCACCCCTGCCCCGTCCAATTCAGCTAGCAGCTCTTTGTGAGAGGTCGTGACGATTGCGGCGTCAGTCTGCGTGACCAGGATGCGAGCTGGCACAGTTCGCCTGGCGGCACGGCCCGCGTCCCGGATCATTTTGAGGGCCGCACCTGCCGCATCACCGTCCAAGGCACTCGGCCGCATCGGAACAATGCAAAGATCGGATGCCGAAGCGGCGTATGACGCCATAAGGCCCGCCACACCTTCAAGATCAACGAACACCAGATCGTGGTCATCACCCGCTGACTCCAGTGTATCGAGAATGGTGCTGTCAGAGGGGTCTGAGATCACCTTGAAAGGTGCATCCCCAAGGTTCTCTTCGTTGCGCTTGCCCAACCAGACACGTGCAATGCTCTGCCGGGGGTCAGCGTCAACGATTGCAATCGAGAGGTCTTCATTCTTCGCGAAAACTGACGCCAACGTCAGTGTCGCTGTAGATTTCCCACAGCCACCCTTGGGTGAGAGGACGCTTACAATCATTTGTCTGCTCGTTGTTTTTCTCTTTTATGTGACGTGCCACAAAATATGTCACGTCATTTTTTATATGCGGCATATTTTATAACGTGCTATTTTATACGGCATATAATATGTCCTACTGCTGGCGCGCGGCCCATTTGCGACAGAACCCGATGAAGGCGCTGTCTGGGTTTCGCGGGGGCTCCATCCCTTGTTCAAGCAGGCCCATAACCCACTCTCGCCACTCCAATTCAATGGCATACACATCCCACCCAGGTGCCGCTTGCCGGGCGGCCTCAAAGGTTTCTGGCATGAGCTTGGTCGTGAAACCCAAACCGGCGATGACCTGTTGTGAAACGCGGTTTCGAAACGACACCATGTCGTCCTCCAAGCTCACCGAATAGTCGGGCAGGTGGTCAAAGTCACAAAGTGCGCGAACGGCCAGCCGAAAGTTACGAATGGCATCGCTTGACCCACACTTCTTTTGAAGCTTCTTCAGCCCGATCTGCCACGATTCTTTCGAGCCGCAGTGCTTTCGCGCGATCTCATAAATCCGGCGCTCGATTGGCTTGCGAAGGCGAAAATAGTCTGGGTGAAGGGTCAGGACTTCGTTGGCCTCAATGGCCTTGAATAGCCATTCCGAAAGCTTGAGGCCCCATTCAGTAACGCGGCCGTCATGCCGCTTACGCTTGATCTTTGCCCCCTCAATCAGGCCAAATGCCTCCCAGGTTTCTTCGCCACCAGTCTTGATCGTCGTCCTGAGACGGGTGCTGTCTAGGCGATCCAAGGAGTCACGCAGCAAATCATAGTCGTGGCCGCCGGTGTGACGGTTACTGAACTCCAGAAAGTCCTGTGCCTGGAACTGGATTTCGCGGGAGTAGGGGCGGCCCTCGTTGCGAGCCGCCATGATTTGGCTGATTGCAAAAATCAGGATGTCCTTATCATAGATGTTGGCGATGCCTTTCGGGCCCGGCGTAACCTCCAAGACAACATCGCCATGCTCGTATCTTTTGATGTCTCGGATTGGCTTCTTCGACAGCGTGAAGATCGGATGCTCCATAGACGCCATGTCGCTTTTGATGACAGCATCTGCCACATCGCAAATGAACAGGTTCGCTTGCGGATGGCGATCCGGGAGGAGGGGGCGTTGGTCTTCATCCATGAATCACCTATCGGGATAACGGCTGCACTGATATTGCTATCGGGATATTAGCTGCGCCACAAGAGCTATCGGGATAACGGCTGCATTTTCTCGGATATTACCTGCATTCTATCGGGATATTAACTGCACTGCATTTCCACAAGTGACTGGAATAATTTGCTGAATCCGACATCTGTGCGGCCGTAACACAGATTCTAACACATATATAACACCCAGCTTCGCAGCCAACGCTGACCCGCTGGCCGCCTAACCCAGAGCACCCCATCTCAAAAACGCCCCTCACCTTTGCGGGAAAAGGGCGCTTGGAGACATCTCCGTTCACGGCCATCGGCGTCCCCGCCTGTGCCGCAGGAACATCCTACCATGATATCTTTGTTCCATAAATATCCCGGTGGTGAATGCCCCTTCGGGGCAGAGGAGGCAGAGCCTCCTGGCCGCCTGCGGCGGCCGAGCTGCTGAGAAAAGGACAAAGCGGCAGATCGAGCGCATTTGATCACTCGCGGTAGAAGGCGCAGACATCGGTGTTGGTGGATGTGGTTGTCCACACACCGCCGAGGACAGCGCAGGTGGGACCGTAGTTGGCCAAGAAGCGAGGTAGTGCGAATGTCATCGCCAAAGCCAGGACGAGCGCAGCCAAACCAAATAGGGGCCACCGCGATTTCCACTGTTTCAGCCGCTGTTCCCGTTCCCAGAGTTGACGAAGAGCAGTCGACTTGTCCTCTTCAGCTTTCACCAGAACCTCGCGCGCCCTGTTGGACGCTTGGAGCAGATCGACACACATCTGGCCCATGCGCACGAGGTTATCGTTGATCCTTCCGTCAATTGTTGCACCGACCAGCTCGCCATATCGTTTGGGATCGGTTTGTTCGGCGGCAAGGAACGTGGCGGACCGGACTTCGGCGAGTGTTCCATCCAGGTCTTTCAGAACCTTGGTCTGCGCATCGACGCGATCCGATGTGCGCGCCACGACCTTTGACATCAGCTCGACGGTTTCGCGCAGCTCGTCATCGAGGGGCGGGGTAGGGGAAGGCTTATCGTCAGACATGGCGGCTCCTTTCCGGGGCTCAAGCGGCGTCCTGCGGGACGAAGAGCCCCCGGAACTCGGGATCGGCGTAGTAGCGCAACTTCTGGGTAAGCGCCGAGGGCTGGCCCTGGACGCGCAGGAGCTGGACGTTCGGCGGCATCTGCATGATTTCATCTGGGGTGAGCAGATCGCGGCCGGTGAGGTGGTTCGAGAAGCTGGGGCCGTCGCCGGGCTTGAAACTGTCGGTCTGGAACCGGGAGGTTTCCTGGCCGATCATCTGGCTCAGCCATTTCGCCGTCTCGAAGTCATTCACGCTAAAAACCTGTTGGACGCCTGCATTGGCGATGAAGGTGTTCGCGCGATCGCCATAGAGATCGCGGAGCTGGCTCATGTCCTGCAGGATCGGCCAGAGCTGGAGCCCGTAGCCCGCCATCAGCCCCATGGCGCGCTCCACGGCCTCCAAACGGCCCAGAGCCGCAAACTCATCGAGCAGGAACAGCGTGGGCGTTCTCAGGCGTCCTGTGGTGCTCTGAGGGGCTGTCAGAGCCCCGGATAGGGCAGGGAGGGCGTCAGGGGCCTCTCCAGGCGCTGACAGGGCCGTTGGTGCGCCTGTGGCCGCTGCCGGTGTCGCTGACACTTCTGCGTCTCGTGCGACGTCCTGGAGGGCCTGGGAGACGAGGAGACGCAGCCAGCGGCTGTAGGCGTCCATCCGGTTGGGCGGCAGGACCAGAAAGACGGACGTGATCCGGTGGCGCAGATCGGAGAAGGCGAAGTCCGACCGCGCCAGGCATCGGGCAATCCGGGGGCTGTCCAGGAAATGGGTATGCCGCTGCGCGTTCGACAGGACAGAGGCGGCTTCCCGGTCCGCCTTGCCAAGGAAGCGGTTGGCGGCGCGAGCGATCAGCCCGCCCGCCGCGTCGCTGTCCTGCATCAGCTCCAGCAGCGCCCGAATCTTGTCCGGGGGCAGGGTGAGGTATTCCCGGACGGTGGCGAGGGACCGCCGGTCACGATCTTCGTGGCAAACGCAGAACATGATCAGACCGGCGAGGATAGCCTTGGCTTCCTCGTTCCAGTGCGCCTCCTGCACCTGCCCGGCCGGGTCTATGACCAGGGCCTCAGTCAGGGCGGCGGCATCCTCACCCAGATCGAGGCTGTCGGGCGCTAGCCGGTCGAGCGGGTTGTAGCAAGCCGAGGGGTGGCCGCTAACTTCAAATGGATCGAGGATGTGAACCGTGCCGAAGCCCCGCCGGGCCTCGCCCGCAATCCGCGCGTTCTCGCCCTTGGGGTCGATGACCAGGACGGAGCGGTCCACGGCAAGCAGGTTGGGGATCACGGTGCCAATGCCTTTCCCGGCCCGCGTCGGGGCGAGGGTGATCAGATGGGCGGGACCATCATAGCGCAGGAGCTGGCCGGTGCCGGGATTGCGGCCGATCAGAAGACCATCCCCGCCCTGGTGCTTCTTCAGCTCCTTGCGGCTGGCGAAGCGGGCCGAGCCGTGGCTGTCGCCGGTCAGCCCGAAGAAGAGATCAGCCCCCGAGACAGTGCGCCAGTACTGGAATCCGAACACCGCTCCAACGAACACACAGGGGAGAAGGATGACCCATTCCCATACCGATTGCCCGAGTGGAGGACCAAAGGCCGAGATCGCAATAATGCCCCCAATGACGAAGCCGAGCATCGCGCCGAAGGCCATTGCCCCGATCAACCATCCGAACATGATGGGGGTCGCAATCACCCGGTAAAAGAACCGGGCCAGTCCACCCATGAAGAGCATCACCGAGCGCATCACCCGGACCCGTCAGGATCAGGGGGCAGGGCAGGAGGGCCATCATCGCTGGAGGTCGCACCTCCCCATTCCGCGAAGGCTTTGCGATCCTGGTCACGGGAGAGGTTGCGCACCAGCCGGTCCACCATGGCGGCCGCCCCGGAATCCCGTTCCGCCAGATCGAGGAGCGCGCCCCCGAGGATGACCTTGCGCCTGGTATCGAGCTTGCGCTGTTTCGTGGCTTCCCGATTGCGCAGAGCCTGAAGCCGGGCTTTAGCCTGGGCGTATCGCTTCTCGGCACGTTCCAGCTCTGTCTCGGCCATCTCTCAACCATCCGCTGCATTCTCGTCATGGTTGAAAGAATCCGGTATCGACCCAGAATAACAAGCGTCATCCAAGTCATGCCTGCCTTTCGGCGGAACATGGTGGATGACACGGCGCGGATCGGCAGAGGTCCGCGAGAAAGGGCGGGTGGCACAACCTGTACTTGAAACATCAAACGAGAGCGCAAACCCTGAGCTGAGGATCAGTGAAGGGCGCACTTATGCAAACTCTCCGATACCCTGGCGGGCCTCTCCGAGATTTGCGTGCGATCTCCTTGAGGCAGGGCCTCAGCCGATGGCGAACTCCGTCCGACGCGA
>ERZ1740065.473-NODE-473-length-21630-cov-11.796153_pt1 | contig 21630 bp, 16 predicted proteins | sample MGYA00581738_ERZ1740065 | MGnify/ENA primary metagenome ERZ1740065 (study PRJEB43018, sample SAMN04849749) | marine metagenome | isolation source: floating plastic debris | place: Pacific Ocean | collected 2008-09-01 | study: EMG produced TPA metagenomics...
CCTCCCTACCCCTCCCTCCCCCTCTCTCCCCTCTCTCTAACTAAAATTATCTGTACAGGAAACTAAAGGCTAAGCGCACAGCGGAACAAAATGAAAGAGTCAGATTGAAAAAGATTGCCAAAGAGAAGGAGAGAGAGAAATCAAAGCCAAGCCAGGGTAGGAGCAAGCTCAATGTAGAAGGTAAGTTCACTGGCTGATTTAATCAAGTCTTACAGGGGAGATAATAAGCACACCTATCCGTGTTAGATAGATGATCATGTCCATATACATTGTACCTGCCCGAAACTCTAATGCTTTTACGCTCTCACTGTCATTCAATCACATACAGCGCAGAGGGTTATTGTAGGATCAGTCATTTTATAACTCGTTGTTGTAAAACTTGTCATTGCAGAATTCTTTGTGTCAGAATTTTGGAGGAATATCAGTTTCTGACAACTTCCACTTAGACCAGTAGCCTTTCATGTGACTTTGTTTTACAGCGTTTTACAGTGTTTATGCTATTTGGTTTGCCTTCAAGAGATGTCTCACATCCAGTACAGTAAATGTTCCCAGTTCAGACAAATATGCATTCTTCATGTCTATATCTAACTAGTTTGTTCAAAACTAAAAATTGAAAGCTAAATGCTCTACAGTGCTGTATCTGGGCTCAAGAATATATCTCAAACACGTATTACATCGTGTCACTGTCACTGTAGGTGCTGTATATAACTCCAGCAGGTTTCAGACATTCTTAGCTACACTGTGTGCATGGTAAGTAAGGATGCTGTCAAACACTGACTGTCGTTGTAGCTGAAGATGCCGATGAGGTCGAGGAGTACGACAGCAATAAAGAAGATGTGAGCGATGAGGAGATGGATGACGCAAGGTACTATGAACAGGAAGTGGGCAGGAAACCTGACAGAGGTAATGAAATCGCAATAAGGCATTGCTACTACCAGCGTTCTAATAGACAAGTCACCAGCTACAATTAGTCCCTGCTCAGAATTAGGAATCGTCCTCTCCTTTGGGGTCATAATTCATGTAAATTACAATTGAACTTGGCTTTAGATTTGCAATTTTTTGTCAGCTATTGTGGATACACATGATAAATCCCGCAATCATATAATATCCGGCTTCATGTGGCCAGAGGACTGTCACCTATAGCGATAGTTGGTTCTTGTAGAACTCTTCGCTACTTCTGGTGCAAAGAAAAGGAAACCGGCAAAGGAAAATGGTGAGAAACAGACAAAGCCTGCCAAGGCTCGTCGGCTACCACCTAAGAATGTCGGCAAAAAGAAACCACCGTCTCAGACAAGGAAAGCAAGTACCGGCCAGTTTACAGGAGGGGCACAGGCGAAGGCAAAGAAAAATATCAAATCTGGTACGAAACAAAAACAGAGTAGAGCACGTAGAACCTGACGCTTCTATTTATTGTCACGTACATGCTGGCATTATGCTGCTTGTTGTTGGAAGATCATTGCAATGTTTATGGTTTCACCGACACGTATTGTTCTGACAAATAGGCTACACATATGTCGAGAAACTGCAGTGTTCAATCGATAGCTTATTGGCTGGATATAAAATCTGAGTCGAAATATCCATCAAAGGAATACGTATGAAATATGATTACGAATACATATGAAACTGTAAAAATCAATCGTCTACGGAGATTTCTTTGTGGTTTATAGGAGCCAAGGCTACTCTATACTCGTCATAGAGAATATCTGTTTGCCTGTCTCGATAACGGGCTCACTAACTGCATTGCTGACATCATTGACTGTCGGAGGAACGGGGCTTTTCGACTTCTCCGGCTGGGGTGGTTTCAGGTTGCTTGACGAAGTTGAACTCGCGTTCTTATTGGCTGATTCAGATGACTTGGTTGGAGAGTCTGATCCCTAGTGGTCAAAAGTATTTGCGGGTTAAGGGAGAGTCTGGTTAGTATACAGTAGTTGTAACTGTGGGAGAGTATAGTCACTAACCTGCGGTTCCGGCCGGCTGCCGTTGGCCTCCTCGTTTACCAGATTCCAGATGAATTGTGAGAAGTCGGGTCCGTTTACTCCCTCCCGCTCCAGCTTTGACTTGGGTCGCTTGAGTTTAGGAGGTTTGAATGGTGGCTTGAACGGATTGGATGCGGTGTCAGGGTCGGGTATCCTGTCCTCTATGTTTATACGTCTGGACTTGGTCTTTGCTTCTGGCATTGAGGAGGCCTGTGGCATTGTCTTCTCCTGTTTTCTTTGGCCTTGAGGTCTATTGGCGTTGTCACTCGCGTGTCTTTGATTCCAGGTGTACGGCTTTGGGAACGACTGCTTTTTCTCAGCCCTGTTTGGCTCCTTCTTCTCTTCGTCTTTTTCGTCGGCTCCTTTGAACCTGTTTCAGAAGACTTTCGCTCATTGATCGTTGTTAACCAATGGTCTATCAGGATGTACATGTGTTCAGCTCTGAAATATCAAGAGACTCGACTCCAAATTCTTCTATGAAACACCACAATTAACGACCGTTATTTCCACACCGACCTGTTATCAGTGTTATCGGTGCTGTGTTATTTCAGAGCCTCACACGTTATACACCTGGAGTGTTAGTTGGGCGCGCACCCACCAAGCTTTACTTACCGGATATTGTCCATTCGTCGTCTAGCGGCCTCTGATATCACCTTAGCCGTCTCTTCACTTATCTCCTTCTCCAACTTCTGACGCTGCTCTCTAATAGATTTCAGCGTGTCCTTCTTCTCTTTCTCTTTGACTTTGCACCATTCTTCGTACGATTGCCTGTATTTGAATCTCTTTTGCTTCTCCAACTCATCCAACTTCTTCTTCAAGTCTGGATTTGCCTTCAGTAGATCCTCTTGTGACATACCGACTGACTTGCGAGCAGCCTGCCTACCAGGCGCTGACTGTGGCCGTATTGGTGCATCGTTATTGACTTTCTTCTGTTTGGGTGCCGTCTGTTGCGGTCTCATCGCTGGTGGAGGAGATGGACCATCATGAAGTCCATTGCTTACATCATTCTCACTCATCGCTTTCTTTGGCAGATCTGTTGTAGATCTCTCGAGTTTTCTCTGGGCTGCTCGTTCTCTGCGAATCAGAAGAGCCTCTCTCCTTTTATTCTTTTGCCACTCACGCAATTTCTTTTCTGACTCGATGCGTCTGTTTTCTTGTTCCTGTCGTTTTTTCTCCTCCTCTTGCTGTAGTTTCTTTTCTTTCATTCTGTTCCTCTTCTTCTCACCCCTGATGAGTTTTTCCTTCTCACGCATCCACTTTTTAATGTCAGAATTTTTTGAATGTTTGATACTATTATCAGTGCGCTTTGTACAGTTCACCTCTTTAGATACATCCAACTCGGTCACATTACTGTCATGTGAGTCCTCCTTGCTGGGAGTTCCACGTTTAGTATTAATCAATTTCATCGTTCGGCGTTTAGGTTTAGATTGTGGGGTGGGAGCATGCTTCTCCTTTGGTGTGTTGTTGAGTACTCCATCTGATAGCTCATCATCCAGGCATCGTGAGCTGACTTGCCGCGGGCTCTTAAACGTCACTCGTTTGATGTGTCGGTTGTCATCGAGTGACGGTGATCTGCTATAATGTCCCCGTCCTGTATCAATACACCAGAACTATCAGAGGCATGGACTACTACCAACAGTAAACATAAGTACTAGTCACCCCCACCTGACAGACTGCCATCCCGCGACGGCAACCTTGACCTTGGAGATTTGGGTCTCAGGCCCTCTGGTAGACTGTGACATATTAGAATACTTCTAGCCCGAGATCCTCCACTCATCTGTTTGTAGCCCTCTGTAGTGAAAATTTGTATCATACAGCTTTATTACTGCTCAGGCTCGTATCAATGATGCGGAATCTCATATGCATTCATATGCGTTCATATGCATTCATATGCGTTCATTTATTGTGAGATTTAGACACAGCATCAATCTTATGCAGTGCAGTTTGCTAGAACACAAAACCAAACAGTGCTATCGCCCAACATATATATGGTGTGTATATAAACTTAGACAGGAGTGGGTGTTTCGTCTCACCTCGCTTATTTAGATTTTTGTCTGAGGAAATACAGTATCATTCATCAAACGTTGCACAGTTGACAAGGTCACTTACATGTATGCATACTACAGCTTATAATGTCACTACTGTCACTACACACTGCCAAACACCACATGCACATAAAAAACCCTGACCTTTGAAGGTCACAGTCTTCCCGTATGTTGCTGATAGCGGTGGAGCCATCTACTATTCTATTATGATTATGATTATTTTTCAAGCTGCTATCATTGACTTACCTATGAGATGCTTAGACTGCTCCACATGTTCCTCGTAGAGCTGCTCTCTGCTGCAGTTCTCCACATCATTTAGAAGTCTCTTCAACTCCTGGTACTGCTCTTGGAGCATATCATCATGGTTTCGTATAATCATATTCTTGTATCTACGGGATGTTTTGGGCTTTGAGGTAGGAGGTTTGGGTACGGTATAGTTGCGAGATTCTTTGGGAATACTAGTGGTTGCCCAATAGCTTGGAATCACTTCAGTAGTCATCGTTTCATCAGGACTTTTCTCTTCATTTAATCCACCTGATTCACTGCAGCTTTCTTTCTCAGATGAATCAGTTCTCGGTGTCTCATCCTCTGGATGTTTCTCAGAGAAGAATTCTGCATCTATTGAACTTCTCAAACTGTCTGAGAAGGAGTATTCCTGACTCACGTCCACTGGCGTGCTCTGGTCAAAGAATGGGTCACTCATTCCTGTAGTGCTGTGTGCGAAACAAAGAAAATATTCAGATGTTCGTTTCTATGTATGACAGTGGTTGCAAGCCACTGCTGAGGCTGTCATGCATAGAGAAAAAACTGCTAGATACCTACCACAGTTGTAAATCTAGACAACATGGGATTGAAGTGAGCAAATTGGTGGAGAACGATATGAACCTAATTCATGTAATTTAACCATTTCAATCTATTAGCCATATAAATGTCTAAGGAAAGCATACTAGAGTGGCCCTATGGTAGCTAGAATAGAAAGGATTACCTAAAAAACGCACCTGCTAGATTCCAATGTCAATAGCAACCGATAAGCTGCATTGATGTAAGTATAATAATTTGTTGGGATCAGCTATTAGTTCTAGTATTCGTAAAGCACAGACGTCAATTTTTCCATTCATTTTTTTAACTAAAAATTCTGCCAGTTGTATAAGAATATATTAAAATAATTCTCGTTTTAACAGTAAATATTTCTCCCAAGAATATGAATTACCGTAAATTGGAATAGTTTGGAGGCTGTTAAAACCTTGACCTCGAAGGTCTGTCGTCATAGTGATTAATGGAGGACACGGCTGATGCTGTGCGCGGCACAGATTTTATTGGCGGGCATCGTTGACGATGCTAAATGTGGTAGGAAAGTACATAATCTTGTCTAATCTGAGATAAGAATTTTGAGTCAGCAGAACCAGCCAACATATATGTGAGAGTGCAGGAAAAGTGCTCCCCAAACCATACTAAGAGAAGTTCTATGTGATCAAGAAAAAATGGCGGCCACGATAAAGGAGAGGGAGTTCCTAATTCCGGAGAAGCAGCCTAAGATGAGCGGATTTACCCCACGTCGTATAGAGAAAATGACTTCTCAACGCCTACCAAGGAATCTGGTTAACATTGAATGCAATCACCTGTTGAGAACAAGCAGAGAAGAGGCTACACATGGCCACCAAAGCTTAGAATACCAACTGTGGCTAGAAGCAGGCAAGCACAATCCTCCGTTTCCAAAGCAGCCTGACAACAACTACAGCGCTAATGTATGGCGTAACTTCCGGACTAACTTCAACTCGGATGTAAGCACTAAGGGACGTACGACTTCAGAGGCTGTGGCCACAGCATATCCAATCATGATACCGAAACCGTCCAAGGTTGGGAGCTATTCTTACGGTAGATTCATCCAAGAGACTCCTCAACTCATAACTGATGAGAAGCTGAAGTCCATTGCTATAAATCGAACAGCTATGGACAGGCACTCCATGGACCTGCTGAAGTTAAGGAGTGAATGTCGATATCCACCAATCGACAAGAGCGGTAAGTTAGAGACAGTGAAATCGATCATTTCATATGAAAACAGAATAGCGTTCATCCATGATATGACATGATGTCTGTGCATCTACATCCTCTCATGTCCCTTCATTGGTTGAATCAAATGGAAGAATGGTGCATTAGCATGGAATGAAGGCTGTAGCCAATCAGATGTTTGGTTTATTTCTGTACATATGATTGTCCTTATCATTCAGGTAACATATTGCCACCCGAGCATTACAAGCGTTTCCCACATTATTACAAGCCGATCGCCGATCTTCCTACGACAGAGTATTTGGTTGAGCAGATGAAGAACTCTCCCCCAACGCCCTACGGCTACCACGAGAACCCGATAAAGTACACACCGTCTCGCTCACCAGCGTGGCGCTTCAATTTAAAGTCTGGAAATAAACACTATCAAAGGGTCATGTCCCAGCTGCAGCGACAGAAGTCAGAGAGTCTGAAAGAGACCGTAAGCAGAGTCAAGACATGTACGCCGGCAACGTCCACAGCTCCGAGTGAGGTGCAAGCGTGAGACGTAATACAGCCCATCATAAGTTATCACACAGAGTTGGTGTAACTGAATTAAAAGAGTCAAATGCTTCCGTATGACAAGGGGACTTCCAATCACATCTCCGATGTACAACCTGTGCCTCCTTTTGCACACATACTAGTGGATTTTTGCTCACGTAAAATGATATTTTTGTAGCGCATTTATGTGATTTCCTAAGCAGTCCTGAATTTTCCATAGCTAACGAATGTAAAAGCAAGCATGGCAATACTGCAACTGCATCAATTTGATTATTTGAAGATGGTAATTGCATGGTTTGGAGATGAAATGCCTTCAACACCGTGATGAATTCATAGCCCTCTGAGAAGTATTCTCCTTCCAAGGGTTTACAAAATCCTTAGGGGTAATTAAGCAGTGGCAAAACAGCACGCTTGATAATTATCACACTATGCTGCTATGACTGTGTAGTGTTGCTGACGGACACTGGTATATCTGACACACCTGTGCCAATCAGCCACAAGTTGGTGGTGTATGAATGTTCTGATTCTTACTTCCATTCCATTGGAGAGTTGTGAGTTGTGATCTGGCATTCGATCCACCACTAAAAACACAGATGAATCATTACTAAGTAATCATGAGGGTTACAATTAGACATACATAAAATGTTTCATTCACTGTGATCAAATGCATGAGTTAGAGGGTATCACACTGCTAGTAACGCTATGTAAAGTTGCGCAAGGAACAAACAAGGTAAGTGAGTGGCTTGCTTGTGAGAGTGGAGCATTGTTGGAGCGGGAGCATTTATTCGGAGTTATCTACTTGATGACAAACTCGCTGTTTGCGCAACACTTTCTCTTCCGTCGGAGAAAGAAACTAACGCGAAGGAATCAATTCAAGTACTGCTGAGAAGAAAACAACTCGCATGACCTACTGAAGATAGGGAAATAAACTCTACTGTAGAATAAGTAGGTGTACTGCAATTCTGCCACTGTCCCATACGTATTTATGAACCAAGTAAAGCACACTTTTAGAAAAATTGACGTTCTTTAGCGCTTGATCGTCAATTCATTTTTGACAAAAAGACAATAAACCCATCACCAGCGCTGTACCGTCTGATGAGCTGGCATTATAACTATAAAATTTAATGCTACTAGTACTTGGTTATAAACGAACGGCCAGCAGAACTCTACGAATCACCCATTATGGGCCGTCGTAGCGCTAGGAAAGCAAAAAATCGCGATCAGGATCCTCCAGATGCGTTGAAAATGGTACTGAAACTTAGTGCTAAGGAATACGCCGACAGCCAACCGGCCAGTCCAAGCCTGTCGGCTATATCCAACGACTCAGACAACGACTCAACCAATCGTGCTGGAAGTAAGCGCAGTAGGAAATCTCAAGGACAAGCTCCCCCTGCCAAGCTTGCTCGTAAAGGTATTGGAATAAATAGGCTCATACCATCAATTTTTCAAACTTTGTTTACTGATAGGATGTTACTTCCATCTAGATGATAGTGCAGCAGTTCCACCACAAGACTTTGCTCCTGCTGAGAGGAATCTTAGGGACAGGTACAAGGCGCCGTCACCCAAACCGCGCAGCAATGCACTGCAGGACGCTCTGTTATACCTACAGAAACTAATCGAAAGACGGGATAACCAGCGCTTCTTCGCCTTCCCTATAAACGACATGATAGCGCCTGATTACAGCAAGGTGAACATTGTAAAACTTGATACTTTATCAGCATAAATAAGAAAGGTTTTCCGAGGCAAATGGTGATCTGTTTATTTTAGCACTGGCAATTTAGGTCGTGACTATGTGGGTTCAGTATGAAATTAAAAAATAGTTGCAAATCTCACAATTCTACAGAAAGTATTCTAGCTGCTTCTATTTATCCTCCGGAATGTTCCGTTTTACTCAACCAGGCCGATCTTATTGTGATTTTCAGCTTGCCAGAATCGTTCAGTTTAATTTCAGTTTAATTCAGTTCAATTTATCAAAAACTTTCTTCAATTTCTTTGGAAGGTTGTGAAGAAGCCAATGGATCTGAGCACGACTAGAGAGAAGATAGAGAAGAGAGTCTACACTAACATCATGGAGTTCAAAGCAGACGTCAAGCTGATATGCGTAAACGCAATGAACTACAATCACCCTGACACCGTGTATTACAAGGTAACCATCACGAGCTGGATGTTCATATATCACGACAAAAATCTCTGTGACTATGACACTGTATATGATTATGACGTTTTATGTGACTATGACGTTTCATATGATTATGACGCTGTATGTGACTATGACATTTTTTATGACTATGACATTTTATGTGACTGTGGCGTTTCATATGATTATGACGCTGTATGTGATTATGACGTTTTATGTGACTATGACATTTTTATGACTATGACGTTTTATGTGACTGTGACGCTGTACGTGACATTGTATGACGTCGTGTGCAGGCCGCTCAGAAGTTGCTGGAGTACGCGATGAGGACGATGAGTAAGGAGCGTCTGCAGTCGATGAGGAAGAATCAGCCGACAATGTCCGGGCTGCTGGACAGCGAGTTGGCGCTGCACCTGGACGTGGACGCCAGCGACTACATCGCGCCGTCGCGCACGCAGAAGAAACAGAAGGACTCCAACGCCTACCTGACCTTTGAACCGGTACCGGATCACCTTCCCGCCAAAGACATCGTCGCCATTGCCAAGGTATCGATGGGTTTAAACATCTAGCGTGCTGCACGACGGAATATTTCTGTGATTGTAGAACGATCAGATGGCTCAAAAAGAAATACCAGTACTATTATTTTTAGGCCGTCTAAGAGAGGACAACTCCCAATTCTGAATGGGGGAATGTAGCTGAAAACTTGTCTATAGGGCAAACATAGAGCACAGCAAATTTTAGGACACATAAAGCGTTTTCCAGCACATTTAATCACAAAAGTGGGTTTGATGAGTATTTTTAGCTTTATAGCACAATGCTGTGGCTTGCTGCTGACTCTGAGAGTTGTCTGCCCTTGTCAATAAGCCACACAGCCGTGGCGCAGAGGAACTCTTTGCGTGGCTAAATTCTCTAGCTAAGTGCAGTTTGAAATTGGAAAACCTTGCGACTGCGTTGCGTGGTTTGCTCCCAAGGGAAACGGGCAGCTCAGTCTTTTTCTGATGTTGTTGTCATGTAGTCATGTTGTCGTGTAGGTGGCTCCCCCTAAGTTCATGTGCCTCCAATCCGCTATTGTAGGAGAAGGCAGCCCAAGCTGCGGAACACTTAGCAAAGACTCAGCCCCATTCAAAGATGGGTTTCCTTAACATTGCGGAGGATGGCACGACCAGCCTCAACATCCTCAACCCGGACCACTCGGGCCATGTCAGCGACAAGGAGCGAGTCATAACGCTTGGCGAGAAGATTGGCAAATTGAAGGCTGGTAGGTTTTCCCCAGTTAGTTTTCCCCTGATATGCTCCAGTCGGTTATTGCGTATTGTTGTTGTAAAACAGGGGAATATGTGTTTGCCTATTTTTTGCGGTTTCGACTATTTTCGGCCGATCGCAAATATTTCTCTACTGTATTGGCGCTCTATACAGACAGCAGTTACAGGAAATGCAAAATATGTTTTTGCAACTTCTTTTCTAGCATCTGAAAAAGTAAAAACTGGGTTCGCTAGTTAATCCTGCTTTACAATACTGTAAAAGTAGAATCATTAGCGGTAGAAATATTTAACGTTTTCCCAAATGAGCGTAGTAGTAAGAAAAAATGTTAGCGTTTTTGGATGGAGTCCATTCCAAAAATAGATTAGCAATATAAGTAAAAGTACCTCCCCAACAGAAAAAATCAGCAACTATGAAGTCACGAATATGCCTACAATGATTGGAGAGTTTTCTATTAACTTTGACATAACAGCTCCGAAAAGTTGTCATGATGAGACAACTCCGATGAAAACTTGGTCATTTATCATTAGCGGTTTCCCTCAAATCACTGCATTCACTCAATGTTTTTCCACACTAAATTTTCCACTTTTACAGTATTCAATCAGTATTCATTTTCTTGTTTGTAGGCAGATCTTTCCTGGAGAGTTTGGCCATAGACAACGATATGACTCATGCCAAGCCGTTCAGATATTTAGACTATGGGCCATACTCGAGTGGGGCGCCCACCCATGACTCCACGTACTCTAACCTCACCAAGGAAGAGAGCGATCTCTTACTGTCTTTCTATGGTAAGTAGTGCTGCATTCCTTAAAATAATTTAACTCAATTATAATCTTCTGATTGATATTTTTAATCTTGAATTAATCTTATTTTAATCTTTCCACTACGAATTAGCTTCTGAGCTATAGAATTCACTGCAGTATCATCGCTGCCAGCTGCAGCAGCTGACGCTGACATTGCCGTAAGGTCTTCAGTGGGTCATTAGTGGTACTCAACTGCGCTGGTGTTGAGTTTGCTTACATAAATACGCAATCATACTTGTTCACAGATCTTTGTAGCATATTGCTCCTAGTTTATCAGTGGAATTTAATTCATCCTGACGCTAGCCACAATATTAATCTTGCGTCATGAAATTAATCTTCTGAGCCGTCAATCTTAGTTCATCTTAGAATAACTCGATTAAATGCAGCACTAATGGTAAGTACTGTAGAACAGGAAGTTTTTTTGCGTTCGTTTAGTTTTTGCGTTTTCGAGAATTTTCGGCTGATCGCAAAAATTGAGCACGCAAATATTTCTTTGTCTGATTGATTGTCTATACACTAGCAGCAAAAAACGGAAAACTCCATTCTCACAAAATTATATTTTAAACTAAAATGCAAAGATTGTGGTCGCAAAAATTTCTTATTCTACAAGTACGCGTTTCGTGAGTTCAACAGATAGATGTCGATGCCAGTCTCCTGTTGTTGCCAACAGTTTGGAGTTGTCTTCTCTTTAGGCACCCAAAACAGCCTGGACTATGTTCAGAGTCTGAGAACGTTTGTCTCTGACTCGAGTGACAGCCTGATAGAGATGATAGAGGATCTCATCGATAACAAAACTGGCGGCAAACACTCTCAGGTAAAACTGTCACTACTCACTCCGCCCTACCACTGCCTCGCTCTCATGGGAAACTGCCACTACTCTCTCCCCCTTCTCTATCACCCCTGCCCTCTCTCTCCATCGCTCCTATCTCCTCACTGCCTCCTCATTGTCTGCCTCCCTCTCTCTCTTCTGTTATACCTCTGCTCACAGACCCTACCTCTCCCATGCTCTCCTGTAACCCCCAAGTGTCCCTTACCCATTGTCTCCATTCCACAGCTACTCTCAATGTTTCATCTCTCTGCCTCCTCGCCTAGTTTATGTATTACCACAAGCTTCCTGATCTGCAGGCTCAGAAGGCATTAAATGAGACAAGAGCAAAGAACGCTCCAGCAGCAGACGCTCCTGCAGCAGACGCTCCAGCAGCAGACGCTCCTGCAGCAGACGCTCCTGCAGCAGACGCTTCTGCAGCAGACGCTCCTGCCAGCATTGAAAGTGGTGCTGCTAAAGCTTCATCTAAGCCTGCTGATATTGACTTTGATGCACTAAAGAGCCTCTCTGACGTCGGCATCGATGTATCATTCCTTGACGACTGCAAGTCGAAACTACAAGGAGATAGTCAAACATCACAGGGAGACAGTCAGACACCAAAGGGTGAAGGTCAGATACCAAAGGGTGAAGGTCAGACATCACAGGGAGACAGTCAGACACCAAAGGGTGAAGGTCAGACAGAGGACGAAACCCAGAAGCAGTTAGACAAGACTGCGGGACAGATCTCTAACCTCAATCAGATTCAGGAGGAGAGGCTCTCCAAACCCCCCAACTCAGACTCAAGCAAGGTAGCAACTGAGGCCGAGCAGGAAGCTGCTACTCAAGTCACCGATCAACTGGCTTCGCTGGCCAAGCAAGTCAAGCCAGGGGAGATAACTGACAAGGGCGGCGTTCAGAAGGCTCTGGGAATCGGTTCAGTGGATGTCGAGGGCGTCAGCAATGCGGAGAAAGTAGATCTGACTCTGGATTCATCTGACAAAGCCGATCAGCCAATGGAATCCGACGCGCTCAAACATCACATCGGCGTCGACAAGTCGCCGTCTGCGTAGACGTCTTGAAACTGTTCAATTAGCATTATTGTAATTAGTTTAGGTGGCACTAGTTATCTTATATGTTTACATCGTACATTAGATCAATAGATCATTACCCATAATGCCACATGCTCAGGTTTTTCCAGAATGTACATTGCCAGTGACTTCCCCAGCCCTCCCCAAGTCGATTGCATTTATACAGCTTACTGCATCACTCTGTGATGTCACCGAGTGTCACTGTTCCAACTAGTCTGTTGGTTAAAATATATATCGGCTAATCATGAAAATATGCAACAAGTTGTCTGTGTCTTCATCTGGCCCAGCACCAATCTAGCTGTCTGTGACCCACAACTGTTCATTTATTGGCACTGTTACATGTTTATTGAGTGAAGGAGAAGACAACACTCACTTCATTACGAATTCTTGCCGTATGACATTGTACAGACGATCTTTGCCTGGAAAATTATCAACAATTACCAAAAGTTGCTGTGTGCCAATAAACCGGTGTTGTGCCCCGAGTTAATTAACCGAGATTGAACCAGGTGCTAGTATGAGGCTACGGAAGTTGTCATCTCTTACAGTCAATGGCATACTGATGACTAAAAAACACCTTGCTGCCATACATATACAAGGGAATTCTGGGAGTTTCTTCCACCAAGAATGGAAGTACCCCCATGAGAATGAGCGACAAAATTAAGGTAATAATAAATAATAAATGAAGATAATTTAGGGTTGTGATTGTGATAATTTATTACTATCCTACAGAGGAACCGTATTACAGTTGTGAGAACATTAACACCCTCTATGTTACATCATTGCCTCCTTGGCGAACCAGGCAGGTACAAATATGAAATCACTGCTTGTGTCTTGTCGCAGGTGAAACACTGTCTCATTAGGTTTGCGCTCGATGACGTGAGGCACAAACTCTTCCGTTACATTATGCTTAATGTAATCTAGGAACTCGTGCAGGAAGTTGAAGCAGACGTTCGGCTTCCAGTTATTGTTTTCGGTGCGTGCGAGTCGTGGCATCTCTGACACACTGTACCAACGGCAGCTGTCCACGATACCATGGTCGTCGCGGAACCCACACAGAACATCTTCGATGCCTATGAGAAACGACTGCAGCCACCATTTCATCAACTTGAATCTTCTGAACGATGACTCTTGACCTCTATGCTCAATTTTCCTTGTAGTTTTCAGTTCGACATATTTAGAGGTCTCTGGATGGTAGCAGTCAACTTCTCCGCCATACATCATTGAGTGTGAGCCGAGTTTGGTCCTTACAACAGAACCGAACTCATGGTTGAAGTTCATGGGTACCTCTGGGTGAGGTTTGCTGCCTTCAGTTGCAGTTACGTACGATTCAAACTTCATCCCCCAGTAGGCCATCTCTTTCTGCCTCTCTGTCATCGCCTCTTTGGCTCTTTCAGAAGATTTCGTTGGAAATTCACACATGTAGAATGTTTTGCCAATTTTCTGCACGCACAGCATTAGACCGTCGTCAAACTTCCCTCCCGCGTCATATGGAGTGGCTGCCAGTTTGGTCAGTAAGCCACGCCATGAGACGAATTCAGACTGCCCAACTAGGTTCTCTTTCAGCAGGCTAAGCAACAAGACATTCAAATATTCTTTTTCGTCTGCTTTTGGTACTTGACTCCCATAGCCAGCATTGAGATCGAACTTGATTTTTTGTTGTTTCAAGGGGTCAACCAACACCATCTTGTTATGAGCGGATGATTCACAAAGTGATCTAGGCATGGTGTCCCTCGAGCTCCTGAGGACGTAAGGAGTAGTTACTTCAGGAAAATCTGTGTCATCAGATTTTGACAAACTACTTCCCTTGGTAGAGAAGCACGCGATCTCCTCCGGTTTCCTGAAGTTAGGGAATGGTAGCTCGTTCAACTCTCTAACTCTCACTGACAGTGAATGCTGCGGAGATGCCATGGCAGCAAAAGTGTGAGAATATAAAGATCACTGACTCTTCATGATAGTAAAGAAGACACATCGACCATTGTCAACTGTAGTTGGTCATTTGTTCTGTGAGCGTCTGGCAACTCAATTCTTCGGTTGAGTCCGTTGAGCAAGTGAAACTTATTTAGACAAAGATCTCTAGTAACCATTCTGTTTAGTGCGGCGCTCGATCGTTTACTTCGTTAGCTTTCGAATTTCAAGGACTAAGGCTAACTATTACAATATGGCGACCCGCAAGAAGAAGACACGCGTTTTGGATGAAGATGATGGAATGCTGGCAGACCATGATCATATGGTAATTGACAAAGACATTGCAGATCATGCTGATTCCAGTGAATTATCTGAAGATGATTCATATGACGATGAAGAAGAAATGGATATGGATGTAGAGGTCAGTTGAGAGAATCGGGCGCGATTATAACGTAGTATAAACCTGTGTAGAGTAGACGGGCACTGCTAAATCTATATGTACATTGTACATGTGTGTGGTATTATGGGCATAGAAGCTAATAATAGATCCTGTGGCCTGGTATAGCGTATGAAATGTGTGCTAAAATTTAAGCTATATGTTGCTATATATGTTAATTGATGGATGTACTTCACTGCTGTAGAAAGTAGATGTGGAGTTTGAAGCTCGCAATCCGGAGGAAGATGACTTTCATGGCATCAGACAGCTACTACTGCAGGTGAGACGGATATCTGCTACGCTGTCTAGTTCCGTTTAGTGACTAAGACTGTCCAGTCTGACAGCTCATTGCAACAGCCCCTATGATTATAATCCGTTTATTATACACCTTGTGCACTATATAAGGACTTATATCCGTCCGAGTGTCAGTTCAAACTGTCAGCTTTCTGGATTTCATTGAACCATTTATGAGCGCAGTACGTAACACACAGCCCTACTTGTGTGATTTAAAAGTAAAGCAAAGTGATTTTATTATATTCTTATTATTCTATTATTTTATTATTATTTTATTATTATATTTCAGCTGTTTTTGAGAACTAAGATAGACTTATCCGCCCTGACAAATGTCATTCTCTCACAGAAACATGTCGGCAGTGTGATCAAGGTAAGCACTTCCTTCCTGTTCCAATCTCATTCAGAACTATTGTGGCCGGCCACGATACCGTAACATAGACGCGGTCTGTTGTAGCAATATCTCGACGTCGCAGACATTGACGATGAAGACGATGATATCGCTGACGATAACAGTGTTTTCGGCGTCATCTCCTGTCTCAGCCTCACCCACAATAAGGTGACTCTTCGTTACCGAGTCTTTTTTCCAGCGGTCGGAGTTTTTATTACGAGTCTCGTAAAGTCTTGTAAATTTATATGGAACTAAAAATACTGTGTAAAAAGAATTCTCGCGATTGAGGGGCGACATTTATAGCTGACAAATACTATAGAACCGGATTTGATAGCGACAGAAATGTTAGCATTTCCTTTAAAATTGTCAAAAAATAAAAATGATAGCGATCCCATAAATGGGAAGACAACTCCTATATAAGGTATAATGGGTAAAATTTCTATAGCGAATTCCAACGATGGTGATATTTTCCTGTTGCTATCTTCACGACCATTAGATCCCCGCTATCAAATCCGGTTCTACAGTATCAGGCCATCACTTGGAATTGATAAAAGACTGACCAGGTCTGCCCATTACGTCTTGAATCTTTGATATTTTTTGGCTGGCCTAAAACTTATTCAATCACACGAATGATCTCCCTGCTGCTGAGATATTCGGTCTAGTGTTGGCGATGTATTTTGAGAAGTTTGATGTCAGTGACGGCCACCAATCCGTCACCAACTAACTCTGATATCTGCATGATTACGTCATGTCATAGCAGGTGCTTGCTGGTAGTTTTCTGTGATGTCATACGTAAACCTACTGCCACTTGCAATCAACTGCCGTACATGTAAATGTACACCTGGCTGATGACCTTGACCTTGCCACCGTTGTTGAAGGAGGCTGTCTGCTGCCAGCAGTTGCGGGAGCACGTGATGGAGAAGCTGAGTGGTGACAAGCAGGCGTCCACCAACTTCTCTCACGTCATGAACAATCCGGAGAACAGAGTCGGGTTTATCATCAACGAGAGATTCATCAATATCCCGGCGCAGATCGCCGTCCCATCCTTCGACTCGCTGTGGTAAGATCTCATGCTACCCCTGCCATGATAAGACAGCTCCACAATCAGGATATGTACCTCATATACTTAATGGTTCTTACTCAGTAAAGAGATGGAGGTGGCTAAGAAGAAAGGAGAGGATTTCAACTTCACCCACTACCTGCTGATTGCCAAGAAGTTTCGCATGAAGACGAGTAAATCGGGCAAGAAAAGACGCTCCGCCAAACCAATGGACCAGGAGATATACAGCAATGGGGAAGAAGAATACTTCGCGGAGGTACTGAGATGGTGAACCACCTGCGACCACCTGCCAGCCCTGTCATCTGTCTGCTAATGTCACGCCGTCGGTACTGTAGGATGCTGTGTTCAAAGCTTCGTACACGGTGGCAGGAGAACGCGACTCCGGGGTCGTTCAGCAGTGGGACTCGGAGCTTGAGGAGCAGTACGAGCCGCTGAGGGAAGTGTTGATAGTTGACGCGGATAAACTAGCCTCCATCTTACGCAAGATCGGTGAGGCTTTGTCACAGTCGTCGTGACGAGTGACAATATATGACACCTTCAAACTTGTCACACTGAATGTCGATGGATATTTTAAAGATGATTTGGATAATAAACACTTATTTAATGCGTCTGTGCAATCGGCGATCGGCAATTGGCAATCGGAAATTAATCATAATGGCAATGCTTGATCATAATAGAAAAATGACCAGCTATAATAATCCCCTCCTATTTGGAATTGGGGGTTGTTCTCTCTTAGAATAGAACATAGCTTTAGATTTGTCAGGCAGGTATTGCGGTGACGCATGTGAATCCCTACTATCTCGCATCACCGTTTATGTTATATCATGTGACAGTAGTTCAACTGCATGTGGCCTAGTTGATGAAACTTGAGTTTCCAATGTGTTACATAACATTTTACTATTTACAGTTTTAACAGTCTCAGTGGTGTCGTCCTGTACTTCAGTTTCCAGACTTCATCTTATAATGCAGTGCTGCAGTCAGTCAGCAGCAGATTCAGATACATCAGCTTATAGATGTGTGGAGTCCTGTACTCATTGAATATACTGGGATAGTTATAGATGTGTGGAGTCCTGTATTCATCGAATATACTCGGAAAGTTATAGATGCGTAAAAGGGTGGATGTCTAAACATATATCTGAAAATGTGAATAGATAGCTGAAGTACAGAGTCGTATGTTACTATACAGCGCTTAGATATGTGAACTTCTAGCTCATGGATGTAGAAGTTCGCAGTCCATCTGTACTTCTTAGGAGTTGTCACATCCTGCATCACTGGTGAATTCAGGAGGAGATAACTCAATTAAACACGAGGCATAAATGCTGTGTGTTGAGTCAGAAGCAGTGTGTTATTGAATAGGTATCAGAATCGATTATCATGATCATAATCATCTTCCATATTTCTTTCCATATCTCCCCTTTCTGCCTCTCCTCATATATCCTTCTTCTCCTTCTCCTGCCCCTTGCCCTTTTTCCTCCCCTTTTCATTCTCCGCTTTCCCCATCCCTCCCTCTCCTCCTTTCCCTCCTTCCCCTCTCCTCCCTCCCCTGCTCCCTCTCATCTTCTTTTTTGCTCCCACTTCTCCTCCTCCACCTCTCCCCGCTCCCTCTCCTCTTCTCTCCTCTCTCCCCTCCCTCTGTTGCTGCTGCTACTGCTCCTCCTCTTTCTGCCTCTCTTTCTCCCATTGCCTTCTCGGCGAACCAGGCAGGTACGAAGACAAAGTCACTGCTTGTGTCTTGTCGCAGGTGAAACTCTTTCTCATGAGGTTTGCGCTCGATGATGTGAGGTACAAACTGCTCCTTTACATTACACGTGACATAATCTAGGAACTTGTGCAGGAAGTTGAAGCACACGTTCGGCTTCCAGGGATCTTTCGCTTCGTTTGCAAGCTTAAGTAAGTCGGTCAGAGTGTACCATTTACAGCGCCGCACGATACCATCTTTGTCACGGAACCCACACAGAATATCTTCAATGCCTATGAGAAACGACTGCAGCCACCATTTCCTCATCTTGAATTTTCTGAATGAGTCCTCGTTACTGCCTTCCATTCTAGTTTTCAGTTCCATATATTTACTGGCATCTGAGCTGTAGCAGTCTACTTCTCCACCATAAATCAGTGTGTGCGACTTGAGTTTGGCCTCCACAATGGAATCAAACTTATTTTTGAAGTTCATGGGTTCCTTCGGTTTGCTGCCTTCATTGGTTTTAGTTACATATGATTCGAACTTCAACCCCTGGTAGCTGTTCGTTTTATACTCTTCTTCTTCGTCTTTTGTCCTGTCCTGTTCCACTTTCTTAGCAGCTTCTGTTTGAAATTCACACATGTAGAATGTTTTGCCAAATTTCTGCACACACAGCATTAGACCGTCGTCATACTTCCCTCCCGCGTCATACGGAGCTGCTGCTACATAGGCCAGCAGGCCACGATGTGTGAAAAAGTCGGAGTGCCTGATGCCCTCCTTTTTTAGGAGGCCAAGCATACGGAGATTCAATTCTTCTCTATGATCCTTTGGTATCCTCTGACTCTTATAGCCTTCACTGAGATTGAAATTAACTTCTTCAAGATTCGAGGGCTCATCCAACACCTTCCTGTGCTGGGTGGGCGATGTACAAAGTGATCTAGACATAGAGCCTATCAACGTCGCGGTAACGTAACGCTTCATTTCATTCGTAATATTGGGATATTCCCACCACGGAAAGGTGTCATCAGGATTTGGCAAACGAGGAGTTTCCTCAATAGAGAAGTGTCTGATCTCCTCCCTTTCTGTCAACATCCCCTCCGGTTTCATGGAGTCAGGAAATGGTGATTTGTTCAACTCTTCAATGTTCACTGACAGTGGAGGCGGAGCGGATTGGTTGTGTCCAGCCATAGCAGTGCAGCACTTCAAACACTAGTGAGCAGACAGCGGGTAGGGATCAGGAGGTAAATCTGAAAACAGCAAAGAATGTCGGGATGTAAAGATAACTCATCGACCATTGCCGAATGAGCAGTCAAAACTCTCATCTCTGATTGGTCAAAAATGATGCCCTCAAATCTCCATTGCCTGTTCTGCTCTGTTCACGAAACCTTTCCATAGCGCCTGCAATGATGGCTCAAATCCTCTTTCGCCATCATGTGGTTTGAACAAGCACAGCGATACCATCGCCGTTAGCCTCAATGTATGGTTGAATTAATGAAGTTGAGAAAAATTTTCTCAACATCTTTGGGCTGAATCCATATGTTTGAGAGCAAACAAGAATTTAAGCCAATGTCAATATACAAAGGATTCTGGGACATAACAAACCGGCCGATGTACTCTCAGCCATGGTGGTGATGTCAGACAAACGCGAGTAGTGACTCTACACACAATCAGAACATCAGATTAGGACTGTAGGACTGGAGTCTGATGTGAGCGAGTCGAGGACGATTGGATCAGAAGCAATAAAAAGTCAAACAAAGACTGGATGACAATAGAAGAACAGTACCTAGTTCTCAGTCTGCTGAGTAAAGTTGAGAGTGTCGGGCGAGAGGAAAGTAAAATGCCAGCCGGTACTGTCCAGAATTGAGAGAGAAAGGAAGTGATGCCGAATCTATTGACGAATCAGCAATAAGTATGGAAGCACGGACGCGCGCATATAGTCTTGCTCATTGTCCGTTTTAAGGCGAGGCAGTACAATGGTCACCCTTTCGGCAGGTCGGTATGTAAGGGGAGACAACCTGGCCCATTTCATATTATTCAAGGGTAATCAGTTTGTATAGTAATATGGAAATCCTCTTCAGCAAGTCACCACTGTTATGTGTACCCTTTTTACCTCGTCTTGTAGCTCCGAACAAGCCGAGTTGTAACTGTGTCTGCACAGCTATTAGCATGGATTATCAGTCTGACACTGACACTGCCGCAGCTAGATCGCACCCCCCCCCCCCCACCTATCATTCTGCAGCAAGACGCAGTGACAACTTATTGGTTACCATAGCAACACTTTTGTTCAGTAAGGATTGAATCGGAATAGTTGAGATCCCCGAGCCTTAGTTCTATGACTACGACTGGAGTTTTATTTGTTCTGCAACTATAACTACTAGCTTAGTTTTACATCAAAGCAGATCTATGTACTTAAAGTTACATAATATAATTACATAATGATAACATATAATAATAGTGATATACAACAATAATATCTAATAACAATAATAATATATAATAATAATAATATAAACATTGATGATGGCCAAAGACTAGAGTGTCCTGTCCTCAGTGTTCGGCATCCCTCTCCTAGAGTACCTGACTAGCCAGGCCGTGTCTGAAAGCTACACAGCCTTATATATATCTGCATACGCATAGACTGTGTAGTATTCAGATGCAGCGTAGTTAGTCAGGCTTGATGAGTTTGTAGTCTTGTAGTCTGAAGTTTTGTCGACCGAACAGGACTGAAGACGAGAATAAGCAGCATGCGGACGCTGGGACAGCCTGAAAAAGTCTAAAGACCCCTGACCACACACGAAGACCTGATCTGGAACTGACCAGACGGGCTGAAGTCACTTGAGTCCGCCTGAGTGCAGCGTGTAGGCAGACCCTATGTGGAACCGAGTCCGCCAAGGGACAGGAAGTAAAATTATGCTCCATTGCATATCTTAAAAGCCCGAGCTGGCATAGAAGTACAGAATGACCAGATAAATAGTAGGCATATTTATACCAGCTACCGATTGGGTACTTTTATGCCAGCTCGGGCTTACAAAGTATACAATGGAGTCTAGTGTTAGACATCAATGATCATCAGGTATGTAAATATGCTAGAATGTGCTGTAATGTGATAGAATCAAGAGTTGAGTTGAAAGCACGGCATAGCTGAATGAGATACAATTACTGATAATGGCAATGCACAACAAAAGGGAGAGAGAGGGAGTGAGAGGGAGGG
>ERZ1740065.474-NODE-474-length-21627-cov-13.064621_pt1 | contig 21627 bp, 18 predicted proteins | sample MGYA00581738_ERZ1740065 | MGnify/ENA primary metagenome ERZ1740065 (study PRJEB43018, sample SAMN04849749) | marine metagenome | isolation source: floating plastic debris | place: Pacific Ocean | collected 2008-09-01 | study: EMG produced TPA metagenomics...
ATCGACATATCTAACGGCATCGACATATCTAACGGCATCGACATATCTAACGGCATCGACATATCTAATGGCATCGGCATATCTAACAGTATCGGCATATCTAACAGCATAGGAATTAAGGATAACAGCAAAAGCTCTTGTGTCTACATGGCGTATGGGAGGATTTTAGTAGAATTAGAAAACCATTCTGGCGCTATTCCTGAATTATACAACTGCAGTACCAGACAATCGTGCACTTGCATTACAGTGAGGTCAAGGCCATGAGGAGTACTGAAATGATGAGGAGCCTCAGGCTACCTCCTACTTTCGTACACAGACCGTGGACTGAGACTGTAATGCAGTCAGATACGGCTGACAATAACTCGGGATAGAACGGGAGGTAGTAGTGGAACTGAACCGAGTATATCTCACCATTCCGCGGTCGATGATTCTGAGAACTTCGGTCCGGTTAGTAGAATCCAGCACGAATGAGACTTTCTTAATTATACCGGCAAACTGTAAGTATAACAGACTGACTGGGTGGCAGTGGGTGGCAGTGGGTGGCAGTGGGTATATATACTAAGCTATACTACTGTAAACATATAGGAGTTTTAGCCTAAAAATATTAGTCTGTGGAAAACACCATTAAAGTCAAACGCTCTTTATTTTATAAACAAGCTTTAAAAAAATCTGTGTTTGAAATACTGCCAATTTGAGCAAAACGCTATAGCTTGCACACCGTTAAAATTTCTGTGTATACAGTATTATGCTGTATATATTCAGTAATCAGATAAAATATGAAAATAGAATAGATCATACGGAGTTTATCTGCTTACCCGCACGTCTTTCTCGTAAAAGCTTCCATCTTTGAGTAAGTGTTCGGTATCGATGGTGTATTCTGGCGGCTCTAACAACAACGTCTTCAGTGGCCTCCTGGCCTGCAGTCTCTCAGAAATCCTCTTCTGCTCCTCACGTTCCTTCTTACTTGAATTTGCTTTCTTAACAGGACGCTCCATGATCTAAGAAATTAATTATGGCTGGGTAAAAGGTGAGCAATTGTTCTTTGTTGAACAACACAACAGTCTAAAGTCTGCGCTAAAACATAGGTCTCAGATCCACAGCGGAGTAAAACGGGTTTTCTATGCCACAAAGAGACAGCATTAATCCCCAGGTGGCCCACCCCACCATCGACTCAGCTCCTGACATGCGAGACCAAAGGTTAATGAGAGACATTATAAAGGCCAGAGCCGTAGACAGCTCTGATCCAGGCACGTGTTGCACATTATCATCTATCCAAATGCATAGACATAAAGATGCATATTTCTTTTCCCAAACCAATATTTCCAGGACATGTTGCTTTGTCTCAGTGTATATGATGCCAAATTGTCAGATGAAAATACTGGAGGTTTAGTTGTTATGAACTTTGATAAGCCATATATTACAGCATCTAACCCCTGCAGCTGAGATTATGCTACACTTCCACTCATCAAGATCCGACCAATAAGCCGTAGGTGGACATTAGGGAGGGAACTGAGGTCTCAGCTACGCTTCAGCCCCAAATTTCAACAGCAAACATGCCGAATCTCTCCGGGACAGTGATCTATGATTGGCATATATATCAACAGATGTTCTAAGTTATATAATTCGTTTATATGCAGTCATAACGACTAAATTCCACAACTTACATTCCCACTAAACGCAGACTCTCATTCCTTGGTTTATCAGGCGTGACGGACTTCAGAGTAAATTGAGGATTCTGTCTCACCGCTTTTACTACTTCTGGTTGACCAGCTCCTATGTCCAGCTAAGTCAAATTACATTCAGCAGCTCATCAGAACTGGCACGTAAGGGTTCAAACCCAGATCAATCCTGCGCTTGCCTAAGAAGAGTCGCTTTATTTATTTTGTGGCCACTTTCTCCTGAACGATGATGATCATTGGTGAGTTTTACATGTATCTATACAATAGTAGTTTTATGGGGTTTTCTGATGCCAGAAGAGCACAGTATATCGCCAAAATGTTCAAAATAATTTTGTAGTACATATTTTTTCAGTATTTGACTAATTTATAATTTTCATTTTTATGAAAATTTATGGCGGTTCGATGAGGCACAGCCCGCCCAGCACGATATACGATATATGATGAGTTTGAGAACAAAAGACATGAAGCTTTCGAGCGTTTACAGCTTTGGAATATATACATAGGTACATGTGAATGGTGCCATCAGATTGTGCTGGTATTTCAGTTGCTCTTCTCTTCGTTTGAGTTCACTCTTTTACCCCCATGATCGTCCGGTCACCCCACCATTGATCCCGAGAGAAAGCGATATTCCTTCTTGATAGGGTTGGTCTAACGGCGGTGTATCTCGAGCTCTATGGAGATCGTTACGAATGTAGGATTGTAATTGTAATCCCACACGAATTGACTGTCATCTTCTTCGACGTCTAGTCGTACGGTCAAATTGAAGTGGACGCATTGAACAACTTGCTCCACATGTTTCTCTAGATTCATTCAGCTCATGCCTTTCAAAATTAATTGATAGGTTTAATCAGCGCTGACTGATGGACTCTTGCGTAGCCGAAAAACGTAGCTCAGTTCATTTATTGGTATTGCATTCGAAACATTTGATGCCATGACTAATTGTGCATGATGCTTTGCAACTAACATATCACTGGGTTTTTTTTAGGAAGGTGGGATGTACCGGAGGGATGAAAACTGCATGAGCTCGTTTCAAGAAGAGGAAAGACTCAGTAATGTAGATGACAGCTGTCAGAAGTCAAAAGCAACGCTCCCATTTAGTAGGAAGCCCTTGGTTGATATGGATGTGAACTGTCCGTTGCCGCTGGATGATCCTCTGCACTCATCAACGAATAGTGTGTCTTCCAAGGAAGTAAGTCTAACTTCCGGTGATAATGGTCAGAAGCAGTCCTGGGATCTCGAAGCATATTCAGCCTACCTGAGAGCTATAACGCCAGCTGAGCTGTTTTCCGACCTCAAACGATCAGTGCTGGACCATGTAAACCCAGGTACACATCCCTATATATGTTATAACTGAGTAAATAAACGTGTTCTGTTGTAAGTAAGAGATGTGTCCTCTCCAGAGGTGCACCTTCTTATTCCAGGTCCATAAAACGAGGAATAAGTAATTTTTTGGGTCATAAGTCTCCGATCACACGTTTTTTTATGTACGGAACAAAAATTAGTTTATTTCACTGCAATCTGAAAAAAATTTGAAATTCTTTATCTTATACATTCAACGCACTGCAATCATCTGTTAAAAGCTGAGAAATTTACTCAGCAGTCCAACGATAGGCTGTGGACGGGATTGGCAATTGACAAACTAATCTGTATCAGTGACAATTTTGCCATCTCCATATTCTGAGGAGGGGGAGGCTCTGTAAAAACGTAAGTCACAAACGGTTGTGTTGAAATAAATTTTAGGAGTTTCAGTTGACTGTAGTGTGTGCTAAATACAAAAAATCAATGGAACCACTGTACTTTTCCATTCATGAGAAGACAACTCTAGATATGCGCCATCAGCAGGGCTTGATAACCAGTGCGTCTTATTTATGAACACTCTATTAGTTTTTTTCTGTTGCTCAGATCGCCTTCTTGACACTCATTTTCAAGAGAATACAGTCATTCGATCTTCCTCTTCAAAGATATGTTAATTTACCATTCGCAAACTTACAGCGTTTGTAGGCATACAAAGTGGTTACGTACAAACTTTTTCACAGATCAGCGTTTCCTGTCTCACAGATTTTCTGCTTCCATCGAAAGTGATCAAGCAGACCCTCTAAGCAAGCTGATTTCTGTCTTGGATTAGGACTCACTGCTGGAGAGCTCTGTAAATGAGATAATCTTTGTAATCCATGATGAGCTGGAATAGACATGACTAAGATATGTATGGTATACCCGATGACTCAAAATAGATATATAGGTAGATACATCTTATATGTCACTTATGTCTCTGCCCGGAGGCAGTGTGGGAGTTGTCGTGTTTTATGAAAAGTTACTCTTCAGCAATTAGATTTTTGTGAGCAGCTTTACTTTTCTCTCAAAGCAATGTGTGATCATGCTCTCTCCCTCGCTCTCTCCCTCGCTCCCTCCCTCGCTCGCTCCCTCCCTCGCTCGCTCCCTCCCTCCCTCGCTCCCTCCCTCCCTCGCTCGCTCCCTCCCTCCCTCCCTCTCTCTCTCTCTCTCTCTCACCTCATGGACATGAGGAACACCATATGACAGGATTAGTCCCTAATTTTACAGAAACAAATTTCTTTATAACTGTAGTTTTCATGAAAATCTAGCTTGTGAAATCCTAAGCACGTGAAGTCTTGCCCTCTCTCCTCTGTTTTCATGGTGGACTGTGATGTCAAATAAGGTGACCGGGATGATTGATGCAGTTCAATCACCTCTAACAAGCTTATGGAATTGCCACTCCTAGATTGACTGGCCAATCAGCAGGGTCCGTCTGTGTTAATGGGTGACAGTACTGTGGTAACGCCTTGTAACTGGTTACAGACGATGAGAGTGAGTACGTGGATTGGCTCGTGATGGAGTTCTTGAGAGATGGATGTGATGATGAACCTCCACAGAAGAAATTTTACAAACAGCGAAGGAGACGCAGGTTTGTACTCATTGGCTCCCTCATGTGCTGGCTTGGTTTTAGGCACCGTTTGGATAGAACTATCTTCACCCTGACAATTTTTCCATGGTGAACTGTATGTTATTTTTTGTTCATCTGCTGTTGACAGAACTGCCGATATAGAGATTGCTGAGTCACTGTCGTCGCTGATGTCGCCTATTCAGCCAAGCTCTGATGCGAGTGCGCCATCAACAGCTGCCCCTCTCCGACGCTCGCGGCGACTCAGGAAATCACTGGCCCTATACAGAGGAAATATCGATGAACGCAGTAAACTGCAGGCAGTACAGCCAGCCAGTGGTTCCATGGAAAATGAAGCTGATGTTAAAAATATTGATGCTGCACCTACGCCAATGGACCATCAAACAGACTGTGACCCCCTTGAGAATAACCCAGTCCTCGTCGATGAGCTTGAGAGTGGCTGCATCATTACTCCAGAACTTGAATGCATCTACAAGAATAAGAATTACTCAGCCCCGCCACAGTCATCATTAGCAACCATTTTTGAGGTTCCTCGGAGGCTAAAAGGAGAAAGCATCCCATTCTCAAAAGATGGGAAGCCTAGAACTTTTGATTTCTCAGAGGGATACTGGTATTATGCGCCAAATCGTAAGGTGAGATTGAGGATAAAGAAGGCCAAAATGCTGGGATGGAATCCCAAGCAGAGTAAAGACAGCTCAGCAAGTAACACTCTCCTCATGCAGTACTTGCACAAGCTGGATGAGCTCTGCCTTGATGAGCAAAGTGGGTCTAGTGATGCCTTCAGCTAGCGAATTACACTGGGTATTGTCTCCTCCAGATTTAGCTACCTTCATATTACTTCTCAGTCATTTATGGCCGCTTAGTCTTAGTAGCTGCACCTTTAGCTGATAGAATATATGAATAGTTTAGGTCAGCCGTTGTTTTCCACATCAGTTTCATGCGTTATGTTATGTTATTATAATACAGATCATACCAACCATAGAAGTGTCATGTAAATGGGAGCAGTATGTATACTCACAACTGACCTTTTACTACGAAAATAAATATCCTTTACAATTCATTTTGCTAGGAAGTGACCAGAAATTGCTACCAATTTATCAATATTTATGACATGCTTGTGTTGAATTAGAGAACACATAATATACTAGAGTGATGACTGGTAGCCATGGATATCCACAGGTTCAATGTGTTGGAGGACTCACTTACTGTAGATCCGCAGCCCTCTAGATGAGACAGTATTAGCCCATAAAGTTTTCTGAATCTCACACTTGCAGCTGAAATATGGCACCACCACTTATTCGCGCACACGATGTGCTAAGTTGTGCTAACTAACTTCGCTATGAAAATTGAAATGATAGCTATAAAATTTCATCTGTGGGATAACCACTTGAATAGTTATATAGATGTATGTGGATGTGTGCACTGCATGCCTGTTTCTGACCTAAATGGTCGTCTACGTCTGTCTCCTGTCGCCTCGCTGTTTTCCACCACGCCATTTAGCCCCGCCCTCATGCTACTTCCGTCACAACTATCAAAATGGATACGGCAAAAACTTTCGTGCCATATCATTGGGCGATGGTATCTGTCGACGGCCAATTATACGTCTGTGATTATTGGCGGCTTGTTGAACTATCTCGTTCGAGTTTCAACTCGATCCATCCGTCTTGAAAATGCCAGTTGAGCTGCCGTTATAATCAACTGATAAATTCTATCTTCACTCCCACCTTACAGTCACTTTTACCACCTCATAGTACACACGGAAAATGAACGTGAGTTTGACAGCTTTTGTTTTATCTGATGCTATGTTATCCGCGCATGTGTCTGATTTTATGTGAGAGGCACGTCATGGTCATAGTAGTTGTAGTAATTTTTAGTCTTAACAACATAGAGTCGATAAACGGGTTTGTGTTCTCTCTTCACTCCTGTTGCTTCTCTTAATTTCTTTTCCCCACTCCAGGCGAAGAGGAAAGATACAGTATCGAAGCTGCCAACGGTATGTTTATTAATTTAAATACTTGAATGTTTCCTCTTTTGCGATTAATTTTACTAATGTCATGTTGTAGTGCTCAGTAGCGAAGCGTCCGAAACTCGCATCAGCATCAGGTAAGTATTTCGTATACTCCCTTGTAAGGGAGAGAGAGTAGGCCGATTCGTTGAATTAGATTGGGACAGTGATGGAAGTTAGAACCTCCATGATTTAGCTTAAGGCAAGGACCAGCTAGTAGCCTCCGCATTGCTAAGTGACCCTGATTTGCCATCGTTCTCCCAATGTTTTCTCTTTCCTTTCAAGATATTAAAACTGATGCCAGCAAAAGTGCCAATACCAAGACAGCTGGCCTAAAGCGTACTGCCTCGTCTGTACTTACCTCTAGTTCATCGTCTAACTATGGTAGAGGTAACCTGGCGGCTGCCAAACAGTGCTCTGTAGGTGAGATGATAGCCTTATGGGGTTGGTCATTAGTTGAGTAGCAATATGGTTCACAAAAACTATCACTACCTAATGGTGTTTGAGGAAATGATTTGTTGTAGACTTTGCTATCTGCGTACCAAGGCATTCACTATTGGGCTAATATGCCTATTTGTTAGCCTATGTGATGTGTCATTACTTGATATTTGATCCAAGGCTGTATTCAGGGCCATTTTTCAATGTCTGCAAATAATTAATTTGAGAGAAAAGCTGTTCCCGTTCCTTATTGTCGCTGTAAATTGGTCAGTGTTAGTGAAGCTCTAGTGCGAAAATACCTCTAATAGTGGAACCTGGCCCATCATCACTCTACCTCAATTTGCCGTGCTGCCACCCCCCCCCCCATGGTAAAATAGTGGAAATTGTTGAACCACTATCTAATCACTATGGTGGAGTGACAGGAGGGTCTGGGGAGGTCTCCCCACAGAAATTTTGACCTCTCAGATGCTCTCAAGCCATTTCAACAAACAAGAATATGCCATGACATGACCAAAACTATCAGCATGTACTATGAAGTAGAGTTGGCTATACTGTACTCCGCTACTATATCTTCCTATCAAACATCTGCAGAGACCTAAATAACTAGAGTTTCTTACACGGAGCTGATGAGCTCTCATAACCAGCCCTCTTCCCATTAGCCGAGTGCAAAAATGAAAACATCGTAGAAACTGGAAATTATAAGCATCATAGTTGTAGATTGTAAAAGCCAAATCATCGTATAACGTAGAGTTGGCAACACTGCTCAATTTTCGTCTTTCAACAGAGCAAAGCAGCCAATCGAACGAAGCAACCTCAGTTAGAGAGTTGTCCTCTCATATAAAAAGCGAAGCAAATTTTCCCTCAACCAAAGGTTGCAATATCAGGCACCTATTTGGTATTTGGAGTTATCTTCTCTCTGGATTTTTCCATGTAATGACTGACATATGTGTCACTAATTCTAATGCAAGGCACCAGGAGTCAGAGTGGAGCCAGTGCAGTAAGACCTGCAGCAAAGCCTGTCTCCAGGCCTATCTCTTCGATACGGGCACGGTCAGCCACGCCCCCTATCGCCGCCCCAGGCAACACCAGCAAGGCCCAGGCTAAGAAGCCAAAGCGCGCTGCCTGGGACACTAAAGGCCAGCTGGAAGATCTTCGGCAGGACCTCGAGGTACTGAAACGACAAGTAGAGGACAAGGAGAACGACAAAAACTTGATCACTGTGCAGAAAGATGAGGAGTTGCACGAGGTGGAAAGTCGTTGTAGCACGCAGGTACGGAGCGCTGTCTTGTGACGCTGGTGGCGGTAACTACCTCCTTGTAGTCATTAGATCCACTCCCTTGTAGATGTCGGCTCTGAAACTGGAACATGAGCAGGAGCTAACCCAGTTACAGCAGGAGATTGACAATTTGAGCAAGGCTAAAGCTGCTTTGGAACTCTCGCTAAATGAAAAGAAGAATGAATTGGAGTCGCTAAATGACCAGTGAGTTTGCGATTGTAGTCTCTGTAGTAGAATGAACTCGGAGATTTTCGTGCTGAAGTTATCCTAAAGAACTTTAAAATTTTATAATTTAAACTACTGTTATAACGTGAATGTTGGTGACAGTCGCTGGTTGCTGTATTCTAGATTGTTCTGTGTTGCTGGGCAATTTTCTCTCATACAAGAAATAATTCTGAGTTCTAAAGAAAACTTGTTTCACTCTTCTAATGAATCCTGCCAGTGGAATGGTCGAGCTGCTAAGCGAAATCCCAGACGATTTTTACTCTATTCCTAGTCAAGCCGTGTCCTTGCTATGCCAGTGTGTGATGGAACTGCTCTATTGATCTGCAGGAATGAGTCACTGACCAAAGAGCTGAGGCTCAGCAAGAAGGAAGTGGCGATGCTGAACTTGGGTCGGAAAGAAGACAAATTTGAACTGGAATCCAAGACAACCACAATCTCAAATCTTACAGGTTTGACGCGCGATGGTTTTATTTTCAGTTTTACTGTCAGTATCTTACTGAACATCCCGACTTCTTGTCTTTTTAGAAAAAATCAGTAGTCTTGAAGTATCACTTAGCGACTCGAGGAACACAGTCGCTGAACTTGAGCAGAATAAACGTCTCCATGAATCTGAGCGCAGGAAACTACACAACACCATTCAGGAGCTGAAGGTACGCTCATCAGATACACGTACGCCACAAACACCTACAAACAATCACAGGCTCAAATTCCTAATGTCTTGGATTTTCTGGCGGAGAGAAGTTGGCTAGCTTCCGAGTTCCTGTTCTAATTAGTAGGGTGGTTTATGGTTGGTTATTCGATAGAAATTGGCAATTAGTTAGGAAGAGTCGTGCGCGATGTCACCCAGATGGTGGTATGCAGATCTCTGTGCCGCTATTACAGGGTAACATCAGGGTGTTCTGCAGAGTGAGACCAATGCTGATGTCAGAGGCAGACCAGCCAGAGATCTTCACCTACCCAGATCTCGATGAGAAGAAGGTAAGCTGATCTCAGTCTATGAACCCTGGGAGAAGTGTAGAACTATACGATCTGCTGTTACTGAAGGTGGCCCTTATCCGACCAAATCTCAACGATACCACCGTCCTCAACGACACGCTCAAGAAATCAGAGAAACTCGACTTTGCGTTTGACAAAGTGTTCCAGCCAGACTCCTCTCAGTCGCAGGTGTTTGAAGAAATATCTCAACTTGTCCAGGTGAGTCTCCTCACTCCTTTGTTTAAAGATAGTCTGCCCTACTGTAGATACCTGTAGATACCTGTAGATAACCTGTATATAACCTGTAGACGCCCTACATAGAAAGTCATTAGCCATATTTTTAATAATATCATTTAGAAGTTTTGTCAGTTTCTTTGAGTTTGCATAGTAAGTAAGTGACATAGTAAGTAAGTAACATAAAGGGCTGTTAAAAATATGTTGTTCAACTTTAATAGCGTTTTCGGCGGAGTTGCTATCATTGTGATGTTGGTGAAACTTCTCTGTATATAGTAGCTGACTGTGACATATATCCACTGACGGCTGGGTTTATTGTCACAGAGCGCCTTGGACGGCTATAACGTCTGCATATTTGCGTACGGACAAACCGGGTCAGGAAAGACATACACTATGCAGGGTCCGGACAGGATGGATGAGACTAACGAGGGCATGATCCCGAGATCGATAGCCCAAGTATTCGAGTCCGCATCTCAACTCAGCTCTTCTGGGTGGGAGGTAAGTTGTGGTGTGCTGATATCAGCCATTTATTGCCGTGACGACGAGTTTGTATTGATATTGGTTTCAGTACAAGATGGAGGCCAGTTTTCTTGAGATCTACAATGAGACGATCAGAGACCTGTTGGGCAATCCGGGCAAGGAGGAGAAGTACGAGATCAAGACTGCGTCAGGAGATGTTGTCGTCACCAACCTGACCATCGTACCTGTCACCAGGCCGAGACAGGTGAGTGCTATGTATGATATGTCCAATTCACCAGAGGGAGGGGTGTAGTCGGTTAGTTGAACTATATATGACCCCCATATGACCCCTCGTATGGGAGGTCGGCTCCTGGGTTTATGTGAAACACTGAAGTTTCAAACTTGAAACTGATCAAATCGATGAGAAAAAGGATAATATTTATGATAATATGTATAAAACATCTGGGCCGGCTCCGCTAGACCGGCTCCGCTGGACCGGCTCCGCTCTAGTTTTTCCCCTTGTTACTTATTAGGCACGCGTTTTTATGTTTTATCAGGTGGAGAGTCTGTTTGAAACAGCCACTAAGAACAGACACGTAGCAGAGACCAAGTGTAACGCCAGGTCGTCTCGCAGCCACTCTGTCTTCACTCTGAAGATAAGCGGTAACAACACAATCACATCTGAGACTTGTGTTGGTAAGGGATTCAAGGGCTTGACTTAGAGGTCATCTATCAGTATGTCGATATTCAATTGTTGTCCTGTGCACTGCAGGTACACTCAATCTGGTGGATCTGGCCGGCTCAGAGAGACTGAAGGAATCGAAATCTGAGGGAGATCGGTTGAGGGAGACGCAATGTATTAACGCCAGCCTCTCAGCACTCGGAAATGTCATCATGTCGCTGGCAGCTAAGGTATAACCAGTCAAACCTCCTGCTGCCCCACGCCATCCTCTCTCACCCACCTCTCACCTTTCTCTCACCCGCCTCTCACCTTTCTCTCACCCGCCTCTCATCTGTCTCTCGCCTTTCTCTCACCTTTCTCTCGCCCCCTCTCGCCTTTCTCTCACCTGTCATGCTGACTGATATACTGCAGAAGTCACATATCCCTTACCGGGACAGCAAGCTGACGTATCTGCTCCAGAATTCCCTGGGTGGTAACTCGAAGACGCTTATGTTTGTCAATGTCTCACCACAAGAGGAACATTTTAATGAGACAGTCAACTCTCTCAGGTTTGCGACTAAGGTAAGTTACATCATCGCAAATCGCTCTTTTACACCGTGTGCCTATAATTTCCTAATGAAGTTCTTCTTTATCTTACAGGTTAACAACTGCACCATTGGCACAGCAAGGAAAGTAGTGAAGTCATAGAGACGTGCCTGTATGTCTTAAGTGTATAGATTGATATCAACATAGCTAACTTATGTTATTAATTGTAATAGTGGTTGACATGCTAAACACTAATTCACAGACCACTAAGTATCAGGTGTGTCTATATTTTATTCAGTCGATTTTATTGACGATGATATATATGTACATTACAAACTGTGAGAAGACCGCTGCTGCTGCGACTATTAATTTAATGGAAGTGGTAAATTACTACTTCGCAGCACTCTTCTTCTGCTGTTTCTTCTCTGCTTCCTGCTCTCGCTCCTCCTCAATTTCACTGATATACTTGTCCAACTCCTCGGTCTCCAACATCTATAGCACCAAAGCGCCGACAATACAAGTATGATTCTTGAATATGTAACATGCACATACGTTGATATAAATGTCTCTACATCTAGCACTTGAAAAATAAATATCAGAATATTGGCAATGTGCAACATGTCTCTAGAAGATTGATTTTTACGATGGACCTAGTTAATGTTCCAACTGATGTTCTTTAACTGATACTCTGGAATCAAGCTGAAGGAGCAACTATCAAAGTCTTCATATGATCCACTCACCCTGAGCTTCTCGCCTCTTCTCATGATGGCAAACTCGACATTCTTCGCTCCACTTTGCACAACTTCCATTAGAGCTCGCAGGGCCAATTTCACTGTGCCCTCATCAGTGGCTACTTGCTCTTCGTTGTAGTGCTTCTCGAGGTATTCTCGCACTGTTTTAGCACTTCTACCGATGGCATTTCCCTGGAAAATTTATTCAAAATCGACAAGTGACAAATGAATTGCATAATCGCATCATAGCTGTGACTTGCAATCATACCTTCCATTCATGGTAAGTACCAGCAGGGTCTGTTTGATATAAGTGAGGCGTCCCATCCGCATCAAAACCAATCAGCAATGTGGAAAGACCGAATGGCCTTCTTCCATTACTTTGAGTGTATTTCTGTGACAATTAGATAGGATAACTCATTCAATTATCATTTAACATGTAATATTATTGAGGAATCAAAAGAAACAAACCTGTTTCAGCTGAGCAATATATCTCGTAATGTACTCTATGGTCACAGGGTCCTCCACTGTTAATTTGTGACTTTGACACTCAATTCTAGCACGATTGATCAGGATCCTCGCATCTGCCGTTAGGCCTAAAATATTCATTTAATTTCACTGGTCGAAAAATGTTCAACATAGCGAAGTGAAGCGCAAAAGATGGGCCTACCTGCAAACGCCATGGCGACATGGTGATCTAGCAAAGCAATTTTCCTGACAGTCCGATCTTCTTGGAGCTTAGCCACTGCTTTCTTTTCAACACCTAGCACTACACAGTCTTTACCACGGATGCCAATCTAAAAGGCCACGGTATTTCGAATGACTGAAATGCAAATGGGTACAAACGGTGGGCAGCCTATTCAAAAAACGGTAAAAAATGTGCGCACATAAGCAGGTTTAAAATCAATGTTACAGCCATTAAATGCGAATAAAATAATACACTTACAGCCGTTGAGCCTTTCTTCACCGCTTCTTGGGCATATTCGACTTGGAAAAGATGACCATCAGGGGAAAATACTGTTATAGCTCGATCGTACCGCGAAGACATGACTAAACAATTTTGTTTCTTCTTTCCTCTGTCTGTTCGTCGAATGTTACCGACAGGTAGCAGTTTTAACGATTAGACATGTTTCCAAATTTATGGGATTTGTAACAACAACATATCTTTATGCCTTATTATGAAATAAATAAGGTAAAAAGTTTCATAACTTTATATTTTAGCGTTGTTTTGGTATGACTTAATTAGTATTGTAGCCGCTCATACATCATCTAGGAAAAGTAGGCGGTAGATAATCTGTGGTAGCTAGACTTGGTAAGACAAGAGCCTTGTTTTAGTGGACTTACGCATGTGATAATATATACAATATTATAGTATAAGTATTAAGCTTACAAATGTGCATTTAGAATTTCATGAAAATACTGCGACAGATGGATGCAGCGTGAAACTGTGCAAGGATGTCGCGTGTGTCGTGTTTTGTCATGACGAAAGTATAAATTTCATATAGCGTTCTGGCTCTCGTGATGATATTTAATTTTCTCTCATGTTTCTGGGAAAGAGCTTGCTAATTTATCCCTCTATGACGCTTGTGGTGTCAATCCCGTGAATATTTGCGTGTAAATTTTAGCAAAGAGCAATCATTCCTGATGGGATGGCATGACACTGTTTTCTTTTTCAGGAATTAGATGCAACTTGTTGAAATGCAAAGATGTTGAGTAGTCTCATGAAAGAACATCAAATTCGTCAGCAAGAAAGAAAGGGTGTTCAAGGTATTGATTCTTGTTTTGTTCCATTATGAAGTGACTTGGGCATTCTGCACCATTTTTACGTGAGAACTCCGTCATCATAGTAGATTTACACTGACAACTTACATCAAAGACATGGAAGTCTATATTAAAATATTCATGGAATTCAGCGATTTAGAGTGCAATGCAATAATCGACTCTGTCATCAACTATCTCAAAACTTTCACAGAAGTGTTACTGGTTTTAGAGTTGCGGAGAAAGAGAGCCGTCGATGCAGTAGGAAAGTTGACTAATGCCCTTGCAGACACCCTCAACTCAAGGTGAAGAACTCACCATGCTCTTTATGACCTACTTATGAACCTATGGCATACTCTGACCTGAGAATTTGCTTATCAGTGTTTCCGTAGCCTATGCCAATCAGAGGAGAATTGATTCAGAGGCAAAGCAGCTGGAGACCAATGCCATAACATTTGCCAAACAGACGTCACAGTGGCTGAAACTGATGGAAGAGTTCAGCTCTGCGTTGAAAGTATGTCACAGTATGCGATCTCCTTTGACATCCCAGTGTCACACGTGTACGTCACATACACCTGTCACAATTGTGGTCACAGGAAATTGGAGATGTGGAGAACTGGTCGCAGAGTATAGAAGCAGACATGCGCACTGTTTCATCAGCGTTGGAATACGTATATAAAGGTACCTCTCATCTCCAACGTACTCCCTTATATCGTGATGGTCTCATTGGGAATTGTCTTCTCACCGTTCTTCATAGTACAACTGATGACTTAGTACAATGGTGACATTTGATTTGATGTCGCTAGGAGAGATTAGTATTGATTTCATTAATGCGCTGATGCCAGTCACAAGGCAATGGATAGAGTAGACTATCTGCTATCTGCTACAGTCACAGTGGTAGTCGTAACTACACCAATGGCTGGAGCACCCGCAGCTAATCAGGGACCCCATTGGCTTAGAGAACTTGGGTTTAGAGTCACACAAGTTCACAGTGGTCATAATTTTCAAATCCTAAAACTCACTACGCATTTCATATGATAATGCAAAAAATATCCACAAAAATATACAATTATATACTATAATGTTAGTGCCACGTTCTATCCAGATCCTATTTATATTCCTTTCTGTACCGTACATGTACCGTATCTGTACCATATCTGTACCGTATCTGTGCCGTATCTGTACCGTATCTGTGCTGTGTTGGCTTCTATTTGAATCTCATCTGCTCAATTATAGGTGGACTTCCAAAGAAATGAACAAAGCAACGATCAACTCTCTGTCAGTCATCCAACCCCAGCATCACCGGTCTCACTTTCTCTTCAAAGGTTTTTATTTAATGCACATAAACCAGTTAGAAATTCAATATGAAAGGCTATCTTCAGATCAGTCTGTTTAGAAAATTGTCGAGAAGCAGCAGCGAGCGTTTTTGAGCAATGATTCAGTCAGAAAAGGAAAGATAGAGGGAGAGTAGATTCTATCATCTGGAGGCCGAACCGTATTGAAACCCTTTGCTGCCTCCCGCTGCCTTCAGATGTCGTAGGTTACGGCTGAACTCGCAATGCTCTGACACAAAGTCAGGATGGATGACGAAGGATCCCCTCACAGAGGGCGTCGTCAGCTGCAACACGAGACCACAGTGTACAGCTTTACTCAGAGCACAGAACACACACTGGTGTCAGTCGCCGTTATTGCTGTTATTGACGGTGTATCTACATGGCTATACACTCCACTTTACTTGCTACCATTAGTGGGAGTTAGTTGGGTCGGCTGTGAGGGATAAGGTTGCCATTTAACACACACAGTTATCCCAGTCCAGTTAGCTGCTGCGTTATATTGGGTTGATCAAGCTGTTGGGAACAGTTTCTTACCAACACACTCAACTCAAGCCTGTAGCTTAAGCCTGGGGCAAGAAAGGCACGGTGTCACTAAATATGGAAGCTGAGTTGGTCCATATGACTCTCATATCTTTACAGAGTCTGCTGGTACCTGGAAATGGCTAGACACAGTCATATCCGTCCTGACAGCGGGTCCCGACCTGGCGCTATTGTGGACACTGACAGGGTAGTAGTCAACAGGTGCTTTCTGTAGCGACATGGTGTTGTTACTTGACCTTCCTCCACCAATCCTAAATCACGTTTCATTTAGTTAAGTATGAAGAACACTGTTCATGCAACGTTTATGCAAACGCTAGAAGAGCCAGATCGATGAGATTCATGTATGTTCAACCTTTTGATAGATTTAGAGTCGCCGTAGAAGTTGCCATAGAACTCTCTGGGGCTGGAAAAGCAACCATGAAATATCAAATTAATTTTTTTCCAATCTCGATTTTCAATTTTGCCAACCAAAGACGAGAATAACGTACCAGACACCAGCCATAGCTACAACAGTCCTGTACAACCAGACTAAAATCTCAGACTGAAGTGGAGGCTGTTAACGTATTAATGGTTTTATTGAATAAAACTCTGGGTTCTTTTCAACCTTTGCACAATCTGCCAGTCGGGTGAGATGGCCATTGAGAATTTCAATGGGTCACTTGGGCGATTGTGTAACCATTGGATGCATTGATCTGACTCTAGACAGTACTTTCACATTGATCAATACGATACATGTACATGGCCGGTTAGCTGAGTGTCAAAAATTAGCATTCAGTTGCTGCGGCGCACCGGTTATCACGAGTTCAATCGCAGTCAGCAGGAGGCATTCCATGGGTTAGAACAAGTCCACACTGAATTCTGTGCAGATACTATATTAGTAGTGCTTCACTCGACGTGTTCATACCCATAGAGTTTCTTGAATCGGTCTTTCCCTCTGAAGATAACATCTTATATGATGGAAACAATAAACAACAGTGGAAGAGCGTTGGAGTATCTATATACCGTCAGTGTAATCAATATATTTTATTATTGATGAACTTTGCTGCCATTTTATTAGTTTCCTATCCGAGTGTCAGTGATGGCTCATGCTTAGATGTACTCACGATTGAAGGCTCCTGTAGGTCTCATTGATGATACGTCGCTCAAAGTTGATAGGATGTTCGTATCGACCCGGTTTTTGGCGTCTCATCTTGTCCAGCTGCCCAGCCTTGCCCCCATACAGGTGTTGCAGCATGTTATATGTGACGTTACGTTCTGTAACGGATTCAGATAGATCATAGGCAAAGATGTCTTCTTTTGTTGCTGATCAAACAAGCACTGAATAAATGAACTGCCTGTTGAGGCGGACTCAATCAGGGGCATCATGTTTGTAAACAACTGCTGTAAAGAGTGTGGTCACCTGACCTGGTCTATCGTAAACACCAGACAATGTGGTGTTATGTAATCGATATTAGTCTAGGATCCATTCCCCTCACAGACAGGGAAGCATGTGATTGGTCTACTATATTGGTACCTACCATAGCTGTTTGGTGTTCCACTGTGCCATGAGCGAAAGTGGGGATGGAATTTCACTGTACCTTTACCAGATGTTGTCTACATCAATTAGTTCATACAAAACTTGTAACTGCTAGAGAGGAGGCTATGGAAGAACCATGAACGGCCTTGACACAACCATAGACATACCTTGCCTGTGACTGTGCTGGTACCTGCTGCCATACATTGCTGCTGGTTCTGAGGTGGACTAGGGGTTTGAGCAGGAGAAGCTCCTGGTATCGATGGAGTGCCTCTAGCGGAGGCTGGTCTCGACTGGCCTCGTGCGACATAGCCTGTGGTCCTATCTCCTGGCAGTACGGGAGGCTCCGGGGTGGGCCATGGTTTGTGACATTGTCTCTGCAAGCCAGGAGGTTCCAGATCTCCTGTGTCCCACGCCAGCCAATGCATCTGCAGTTTTTGCGGTTGGTCTGTGCCCTGTGGAGTTGCCCGACCTCTCACCGAGGCAGTGCGTGGCTGTGATACTGGAGCTGAGGCCGGCCTCGATCGTTGCTGTGATACCAGGGCTGATGCTGGCCTAGCTGAGGTCGGTCGAACTGAGCCTGCAGTGCTCGGCACTGTCAGATAAGAACACAGTATATTGCAGTGATTGTGAAAAATAGAGTCAAATGCTAACCTGATCAAACCTCAATTCTCACTGCTCCTTCACGTTCTGCTCATGATCATTGCTAGAGTCATCACTATTCCTTCACTGCTACCTACCCTTCTGTACGTCTGTATCCAGATCACTGTGACCAGGACACTGATGCCTATTTGCAATCACAACGCTTATGAATATTTCATCTAAACCGCGTTTGTGAAGCTCTGAGTGACCAGGTATATCTAAACCACCTCAGCAATATCGATCACGACATACTCCACACATGTCAACTTCCAAGACTCACCCATTCTCGTCGGATTCAGTGCCTCCTGTGCATACTTCTTTAGTATTGGTTTGTAGTTGGAATTTCCTTTAATTAGAAGCACTGGATCCGCTGGCATAACAACCATTTTTGCTCGTGTGTTTTCCAATAGTATATCTAAATAGAGATTCGACTTTGACACACCAGTCAATCCTGTCCCATTAGTTGCTATGAGCTACAGCCTAGGTACCAGCCATTCTCTATTCAAACGGAATGATCTTGCTCACGAGATTTATTTCACTCTATCAATAGCTCTTTGTCTCCATTCATTTGTTTCACAAATAAATTTGAATGAGCCGATAATTGTAGATATCAACCTGCTGAGATTAATTGTACATTTGTTTGTATGTTAGTTGATTAAAATGAAAATACCACCATCCCAATGTTATAATACAGATGCAATGCATATAGATTTGTTGAAATTGCAGTAAGCTCTCCTATGGCATTTGCTTGCTTTTGGTACAGTAGAATCCACTGTGACACTCTGATCTTGGGATTTTCCACCATCCCCAGCTTCTCTCAACTCTCATTGGTCGAGGCATATCAAAGTGTACCTTCAATATGATGGTATACATCAGTGCAGGTGGATCCGCTACAAATAGTTCTGTTTCATTTTGACAGGAAAATTACTGCTGGAATTTGAGGTGACTTTGGCGAAGGGAGTTTCCAGGTGAACTGGTCAGAGTATAGTGTGTGATCCTCAGCTTTTATTGGGTCATCATTGCAGGAAATCATCTTATCAAGAGGGAAAGGCCTCCAGGTGACAGGGCTATGTTAACATTTAGACCATTAGTATCAGCAAGGAGAATGAAAGAGAGCATGCGTGTCACCTCAGCTGGATGTCAGATCTTCTGTACCAATTCTCTGCCCATCGTTTCGTGGGAGGAGGCAGCTGAGAGCAGTATATAGGGGTAGGAGAGCCTTTCCTCATGATTGCATACGAACTATACACACACAGAAACTGATGACATCATCACTTATTATAGACATGTGATTTCAGAGCATGTGCTTTTCAAATTTCAACTAAAGACTCACTCTTTACAACTTTTACAGATAAGACAAGTCAGCGTCCGTCTAAAATTCACTTTAATCTTGAGCAAGTGAACAAAGTTAGTGACAGGGTCAAGGTCATGGATGGCGGGATGAATAGTCTACTAGAACAGATATGTTATGTAAAACATGTCAATGCTGCTAAAAGCTTAGAAAGTTAACTGACACTTTTAGTTGATGCACACCAAATAAGCATGACTGGATGGAATGGAAACAAACGATGAACAATGTAAGTACGAACACGCCAGTATATGTACAGACTATGCGTCAAGCACCAATAGTGAGACAGTGTCAGCGCTCATCAATATCTTAGATTTCTGCGCCGCCGCCGCTTCCGAGGTTTCGGTGCACCAGGGAGCGCTGCCGGTTTGTACCATGGCAGGGAGAATTCAGTTGAATGCATATCGGGAATGGGTTGCCCGAAGACATTGATGGGTAGAGAGTCATGGATCTCCAATGAGTGCACTGAAATTATAAGTGAGAGGTGTTCTACTGGCAGGATTGCATGGCAGGTATGATAAAATGGAGAGGTGAAGGTCGAACCTTGTTCAGCTCGCGGGAACACGCTCTCTAGTACACCCTCCTTGTGGGACTGCGTGCGACGGGCTGTCTGACTCTGCTTTAGTTTCTCCAGTATCTGGGCGCGTTTCTGACGTTGTAGGTCCCACCTATAACACAGAGAGCGAGAGGAGTAATATTGGTGGACCGAAGCGGAAGTTGCCTGCGTTCACATTCGGATAATATTACCTCTGCCGCCGCCTCTCCTCATTTTCATGCCTTTGATGCCTTTTCGAAAAGACATCATCGTCGAGGTCTTCGGTTCCGTCGGCCGATTGTACAGACGAATATGAGATAATACGATACGATGGCACTGCAATACCAGTAACGTTGCCATTATACAGGCTCCACACCGCAGACAGATAGACAGACCAAAATACCGACCTTCTATCGAACGTAACAACTCGCTATTGGTGACTGGCTGCTCTTCTAACTCCTCAAACTCATGGACTTGATTTGTATAGTACAAGTCGACGGTGCGCAGCAGACCGTCCTGCACCAGACCGTCCTGCACCGACTGACAACTCGTCCTCTTGCGCTTCAAACTCCGACCAGTTGACTCAGGAGGCTTGGCAGGTCTGTACTGTGAAGATGATTCTGAAGATTTGGCAGGTCTGTGGGGTGTGGTTAGTTTGATGTCACTTGCTGTAGATGTGTGCTTGGATGCAGTGCTCTCCTCTGGTATTGAAGGACTATATGAACATGACATGAAAAGAGAAATGAGAAATTATCTCAACCAAGACGATGAAAATAACCAGCAATGCATTCTGGACTTCCATAACTGCTCGCAACGCGATGAGACCGCAAGGTGCTTGTAGGGTTCTGAAATGAAGTTTCAACAGCTACACCGAGTCTATATACCGAACTAATTTTTCCGCCACTATTATTTGTTAAAATGAACTTTATTTCAAAGCTAAGAAATCGTTTATTTTCAGTTGCGTTTGATTAATGGTGGCCACTGAGAGGCCAGAGTGTGAGAGTTCCTGTACACTACTGTTTGTAGCGCGCTAACCTAAAACAATAAAATGCTGTCTTACGTGGAGAGGCTTTTCAACTTAGCAGGCTAGTCGCCCAGATCAACTGTAAATAGTGTACATATCCTGCACAGTGCAAAATAACCATATATGAAAGGCGTTGGATGAGTAACGGCTCGTGACAGCTTGGGCGCACACCGTCATATAGCAGCTTCCGCATAACTACAGATCAGTAGACTCTGTGTGATTAGATGTTCCGGAAGGACGGCTTACTGAAGTGCATAAAAAGGTTGATGCCGTTTGCAGGAGAATTACATGGCTCTCATCTTCATTGACTCATTGAAAGATGCATGCCTAGGGCCAATGAACCTTACATACATATCTACATCTGAAATACTGACAGTGGAGTGGGTATCACAAAATTTAGTTTGTACTGTACAAAAAATTGGATAGGGAGAGGAAAAACCAATGCAAAGAAACAAAATTATTTCACTGGTTATCAATCCACCATCTACACCTACTGCACGAAGTCATCAGACCCAGGATCTACTTATAGGGTCAGACATGCGTGTGTCCAGATGATGATGACTTGTATTCTCAATATCATCATCCAATCATCATAACAAACTATTCTACATTTAAAAAAAGATCCGAATCACCGGCAGTTCACATGTGCACATACTGATCTGATGTCTTAGAATCCCATTCTGCATGCAGAATGATCAGAAGCTAAGTCAGTGTTGAGAAATCAACTAAGGTTGGCTTTGCATAGACATAGCTCTCACTTGAGCCACCAAAATACAATTGCATTGTCAGC
>ERZ1740065.475-NODE-475-length-21625-cov-11.598795_pt1 | contig 21625 bp, 20 predicted proteins | sample MGYA00581738_ERZ1740065 | MGnify/ENA primary metagenome ERZ1740065 (study PRJEB43018, sample SAMN04849749) | marine metagenome | isolation source: floating plastic debris | place: Pacific Ocean | collected 2008-09-01 | study: EMG produced TPA metagenomics...
TCATCTTTCTGCCTCTACCTCCCCTCCCTCTGCCTTCCCTTACTCTGCCTCCCCCTTTTTGCCTCTGCCTCCCTCTACCTCCTCTTCCTCTATCTCTCCTCCCTCTGACTATTTGATAGTTGTTGTCTGCTTTAAATAACAAGAGATGCGAACAAGTAGGTTACAAATAGCTGGAAGTGCGATATACGTAACCGATCCCGGAATATATGCATCAACAAGTGGAATACTCACGTTTACAAACAGATGTGGCATAGAGAAGAGTGGACTGCAAATATTGAAAAGTGGATAGCAGAGAGTGAATAGTGGGTGACTTATTGGGAAAAGAGGATGTGACATATAAGTAACTTGATACTATGTAACGAGTAGTGGATATTATATATGGAAAGGCGCATGATAACGTAAAGTGGAATAGTGAGAGTTAAGTTTTACTGACTGCCGACAGTTACTTTGCAAATGGCACTCCATATGAGAGTGTCAAATAAAACACTGCCATCGACCCTACCTTCATCATATTTAAACTGCAGGCTTGTAAATGTGGGCGTTGAGCTTAGACTAAATCGAGCCTAAATGCCACAAAAGCGTGACTCCAGTGTAGCACTGGCATTACACTGGCGCATGATTCTGGTGCGTCTACTGATATAATAGAAAAAAATTCCCATTTTTGTACTCTTTAGCAATAATACCGTGTTTCTTAACATCTGATTTCAAGAGAGCAATTTAATGTCACCACACGTATAGATGTCGGCAACAAATTCACACTTCGTTCTGCTTTTTCGCAAGACATAAGTTAAGAAAGAAAAAAATTACCTGTGGTTTTTCCAATCCGAGAGTAGCCATACACCGTTGATGAGCTTTGTGAAAGCATTTGGGCAATTTACTTGACTCTCTGCCAGCGAACCAATCAGACTCCCTCGGCCTGCTGATGATTTAGCAACGATATATTCTACGTTATCATTACTCACTCTGACAAACCCATTATTCAGTGTAGCGTACAGCTTTTGTGATTCAACATCTTATTGCAGGTACCGCGGTACATCAGGCACGTGGTTAAACAGAGATGTCCAACCAGTAGGAACATCAGTAGCAATTATAGATGGTGAGGAACTTAAGCCAGTGAAAACAGTTCCTCTTCCGTCGTAGTCAATACCGACGGCTCTTTTAATCTTTACATCATTTAACCGATGACCTTCAACCATTTCAGGGCTATTTGAAGAACATTCTCCAATATAAGAAATTATCGTCTTTGAATCAAATGGAAATTCCTCAACACAGTTTCCATTCTGGTTTGTGATCACAAATTGAGTCGGAGATATAAAACACATCTGCCATCTAAAAAGAAAAATAAGCATCTTGAAAAGCTGTTGTTATGCAGAGCAATACTCACGTAGTTTCAAATAACGACAACGCTGAGTCGAGGCAAGACATCTAGCGCATATATATTGACATTGAATATTGCATCTAGATGAAGACCAGACTGTAAATGCAAGGGTCATGTGCTTGAGGCACAGAAATTTAATTGAATGTATACTCATAAGATCATACTTGACAGTCTCACTCCATGATACCAAGCGCTCTGTAGTCCCAGAGTTCATTGCGCGAAACAGACCAGTCGAGGTAAGTAGCAGTAGACTATCTTGTGTCGTTAGATCTTCAGCAATATCGTACGTCTGATGCAGATTTGGACTCGCTGCAAATTGAGTAGCTTCACGGACGGAGAAAGACCTGAACAAAATACATGCGCACCTGCAGCTTTTCACAAGTAATCTTAATATATTTCATCGGTTAGAAGAAGTCAACTTACTGTAGGAAAGATGCAGCATGCAGCTCGTAGAGAACTGTGGCTAACAGTACGGGGGAAAGGCAAACGAGTCGAACCGTCATCTTTTACCTGTACTGAATTCCGTCTGGAAAGAAACAATCTTTCATCCGACTACGTATTGCTATGAACTGCTCACGCAAATCACCTGTCCAGTACTGCCGCTGTCAGAGCGCTGGAGACAGATGATTATTGATCTCCCTCTCTGAGAAAATTGTATAGCAAAGTGTGATAGACATATGTGCAGATTTATCTGTGAAGTGTTTGCTAAAGAGCAAAATTTGTGTAAGGACCTGCCTTATACTAACAGGCTAATGAGATCTATGCTAAGCATCACGCTCTTCACATGAATATAAATGATGTGCCTTCGCTATTACCAACAAATCAATGCTTTTCCTAAAACTGACTCAAGATATTTTATAATTATAATAGATCATGGTTGTCCTTAGGTCTCATCTCCATGTCTGGAGGATTGAGGCAGCTGGGAAGTGATAAACAACACAGGGACCACTGAAATGCTTGGCATTTGAAAATATACTGTCGATATTTGCTCTTTTGAGCATGCTCCTGCCTTTTCCTCGTCTTAGCTTACACGTATTTTGTAGGGTACTGTGGCCCAAGCATTCTTACAAATCTGTTCTTGGCCCGTGGGAGCCGTGCGCTTTCGCCCACTTATAAACAGGGTTATTTAAAGCCAAATTTTAATCAAGCAGATAGCTTCATGATATTAAATTTTGTGGCAGAAGTTGGCGATGCAAGGTTGCTATTATTCACTGGAGCTGTGTTCTAAATTGCCAATTGCCAGCGACTCTAATGAACAGACGAATAAGAACAGTGCTCGATTGTCAATTTCTAACACAAAATTTGTTACCATAAAGCCATCTGCTTGACTCAAAACTGGTTTTAAATAGCAGTATTTATTCTGTTCTCTACACTTGGTGCAAAGAAAATTTGTTTACCTTTCAACTATAACTTGGCGTCGATGATGGAAAGAAAATATTTCTCGTAGCACTCATCTCACCATATCTCAGGAACCAGACTTTTTGTTTTACAACCTGATTCCAGATTCTGAAAGAAGAAAATTCGGCTTTTGTCATTCTCCTGTCGATTTTTGCGCTTAATCCCACGCCTATCTGCGCTTTCTCCTGCTTACTCCTGCTCACTCCCGCTCATGCTGATGCATGAATATTGATAGGAAAATAACAAAAGCCGAAAAATCATCCACTTACTCAAAAATTATGAACTGTTGAAATAATCGATAAAGGTACAATAAGCTCTTACGTTATTTATTGGATTCAACACCACATCTGCTTGCACCAATAAACACAACTGCTACCACTGTGAAATATAAGGCTAAAAGACACCAAATAACAACAGGCATCAGCTAGCAATGTATTGGGATGTTCAGCTTTTGTAGATCTCTGGTCGATATTCCTTCAATTCTCATGCTCCCACTTTTTTCACACCTCAGCTCACTCGTAATTTTTAGCACACCCGCGTGCATACATTCTTACGTGTCCGTTAGTGGCCAGTTGGTCTTGTGCTATCCGGCTCAATGATGCGTCTAACTAACCGAAGGTGATAAGAGCGTCGTGTAGTCTCGGTCTCCTGTGTTTCATAGTGGAATAATTTGTGATTTAGCACCTCTATTGTGTGCTACTACCTCAATGTTTTATTGCCTTTCACCCACACCTCATGTGAGCTATCGATCACTGGTGAAATGAAAGGTGAAGGCTGAAAAGGCAAAAGTCTTTATACAATTATTTTAACTCGACCTCATGTGCGTGATAGCCCTCCGGTGTGGTTTTGAAATGTATATCCATTTCCACTCATACCTACTCAATGAGCTATGCCTTACTTTGCGTTCAACCGTGTTGAGAATATGCACATGGTGGACAAATACCCATTCCGGTGAATGTAGTAGAGAGTAGCGATTATTTTTGTTCGTTTACTACACTGTTAAATACTTAATACATTGCAGCCATTTTTATACCAACGCACGAAAGAACAACGAGTGGGTTTGCATCTTAGTGCTAAATGACGCATTAAATATAACATATAACAGACTATCAGCAATCATTGCATTTATTACAAACAAGAAGACAACAGGCAATTGAAAACAGAACTTACTGAACGTATCAGGGAAGCAGTGGTGATAACCTGCCAATAGGAGGTAAAGCAGGTAAAGAAGAGTCAGAAATAGAGCTTGGTTTACATTATGTACCCTCCATAGTACTGTAGCACTCTAACACAGAGAGGGAGAATCCCAGTTGCCACTTCTGTCTCCAAATGTTATTCGACCCAGTATTTATCAGCGTGACTCTTGATAACTATGTTTACTGTACTTTTTCTTGTATTTTTACAGGGAGTGAGCGGGGTGAGCGTGAAAATGGACTGGAGAATGACAAACACCGGACCGGCTACTCATCCGCAAAAACAACTTGTGAATGTGATGGGAAGTAGCACTCCGTGAGCGGCTAGGGTGCTACACAGTATTAGCATTTGGCAGACTAAGATTTTTGGTCATCTTGCAAATATTTTGTGTAAAACCAGTTTGTGCTTGTTTAGACAGCGCAAACAGTCAGTCGGTCTCTTGCTGACGAATGCAACAATGTCCAAATGCAACATGTTGGGCCAGTTGCGGTTTGTGAGTAGCAGATTCCGTTAGTTTCTGCGCTAGTGTGAGTGAAATCTTGCAGATTTCAAGAGATTCACTGGTTTTCTAATGCAGCAATGAGGCATGCACACAGGTATAATATGTGTGGAAATCAAATCTCAGCACATAGCTATTTGTCAGCTGCGAAAGCAATTCGCAAGATGTACCCAGATGAAAGACAACTCTGCCAGCACAGGCCAGTTTTGAACTTTGATAGGATGGTGGAGGCGATGAGAATATATTGGATAGCAAGTCTATCTTAGACCAGAGTGCAGAGGGAAAATTCAACTAACGTTTTGCGGTAACAGCCTTGCGCTACCCTGTGTGCAACTGCAGACTGGCTAGGGGAACGGCTGCATGACAGAATGCAGGCGTGACAATTGTTAACAACTATCGAGTCAAAAAAAGGTAATATTCCCGTCTATTGCAACCACAATCGTCTACTACATGTATGAAGTGGCTCTATGCTGATCACTAGTGCATTTTGGCAAGGAAAATTAAAAAAATGCAAAATGAGGGTAAACCAGAAATAGTGAGAGAAGAATCGAGCTAATTATTTTTGTTAAAGCCATTTGTGGAAGATAAGACAACTCCATTACCGAATTATACTCATACCCACGAATGATTACCACGCCTCAATTCATGGCACACCTTACGGTAGCACTCGTGCTAATCGTGTGCCCACTTGTTTACGATTGGTCGCGCTCGACAATCTCGCAGTGCATGAATGTGCCTGAAGCCACCGATGATTCACTCTCTATCATACATCTATCTTTGCTTTTCTTGCATTGCATTTTCATGGCTCTCTGCAACATTCAATAACACAACAAGCTCCATCAACACCCGTACTCTGTAAGTAGATTGTCATCGGTTGTAAATCTGGGGTGTATAGCCCACGGTAGGGCAGCATCTTATGCGCAGCATGAGAAATAAGCTTGCACAAGAATGCTAAGACTGCTGTTTACAATACCCATTATACATTTATTCCACGACTTCAAATATTTCTGTACTCATTGTAACAATACCAGTACGACAGACCAGAACTCAAATACTCATACACCAGGGATATATTCATCACATTATTCTGATCCAAATTCATGCAGCCAACAAACAAATTAAAACGAAAAACATCACATGTGATCAATATCTGAAGATAAATACACTGTAGTCCTCTTGCTGGTCATATTTTCCACAGGTGCATTTCGACTAAGCTGGAAAGCAGAAGAATCCTTCAACGGATATGACAGCGTCACCTGTAGTTTCTGACTGCGCAAGCATATGCAAAAAACCCCGCTATTTTTAATAAGTATTAGACCGCAATGACACTATTTATCAGCTAAGTGAAATAAACACCCTACACATTTGGTTCACAAAGTGTAAAACATTCAGGAAAGATTCATCACTTGGAACGCAGCATCAAAGCAAGTCTTGCTTCCACCGACATGATCATGACGCCCGAGATGACAGACTCCCATCTCCGAGTGCCAGAACACCTGCACGCAGTCATAGTCATTCAGGCATCTGTGGGCACATTCTATCATCGATAAGGAAGCTTCAGTTCTCAGTATGACAGCGCATGTGCTCTCGAGTGTTTGACTATCGAACACTATAAGTTCAGTAACTTTAGTGCCAACCATTCTGATAGTAATGGACTGGTAAATTACCTAAACTTACCACTCTGTATACAGCTGGACACAGCATTCCTGCAACTCTGTCCTCCCTTGCGGTACAAGCTTCTCTCTTGACACGATCCTTTTACTGTTGACTGGCATGATGTTGGATCAAAGTCAACTGGAACAATTGCGAATACCAAAACATGTAGCTGAAATTCATGGCAGGTATGATGTTCAGGCATTCTGTGAAAGGCCCAATGGAAGAGCAGGAGTCCATAACACAAGGCTCTACAAAGGGTCAAGTTTGACACAACACTGGTCCCAGCGTCAATATTTGTTGCCACGCTGCATTGGATGCGAATTCGCAGGACGTTAATCTCGATTGGTCAGAATTAATAGCCAAGGCACCCAGTTGGTGGATTTGTGACCTTACGATGAGAGCACGTTGCTTTGCAAGCTACGTGATGACAAGTGACCTTTGTTCTCTTTCCTATGTTTCAAACGATCACAACAATACCACATCCGAATGGTGTGACAGACTGATATTTGCACAAGTATGTTTAGGCCTTGAACGTGATGCTTCCAGAAAAGGCAAGTTCATTAATGTTGATATGAGTAGGAACCTTTACGTTTCTCATACGTATTTTAACGTATTTTATTTTAGCTGTCCTAAATCACGGTTCAACCTGTAACTATTGGTTTCCTTATGTTCTCCTGTGGCATATTTACTATATGCTGCAAAGCTGAGCTCAGATATTGTGCCAATGTCTTAGCTGTATGGGGTGGCGGTTATGAGCCGTGACTTCTCAAACTTCAGAAAAAATGAATACCTGTTACCTTCAACTCCACTGGCAGCTGTGTGACAGCATAGCTATGGTGTCCTGCTTAATATACCCCGTTCAACAATTCATATCTGCTCACATCATTTAGGAAACAGGTCTACAATGACTTGCATCTACACGCTCTATTATGAGCTCCAAATCTCGCACCTTGAATTTTCAGAATTCCTGACCAACTAGAATCAGAGGAGCTGGCATAAATAGCTCCTTTGTAAGAAATAAGAGCCTTTGGACCAATGATGCTGCATGTCTGTTCGTCCGCAACTCCTCCATCTCCTCCACAAATTTGTATTACCTCATCACCATAAGAATCTGCCACCAAAAGTCTGAAAAAAACGTTCACATCTGGTCACATGATCTATCAGTATATTGCAAAAAGAGGTCATAACCTTTAGTCAGAAATAATTGCAAGAAAAATATCTTATTGCAGCTTTGCTGGATCATTATAAATATGGTATACTCGATCTTTCATGAGTGAACATGATCAGGATTTGATTTTCTCCTTCAAATTTCATAAAAGGACTAGAAGACAGCACCAGCCTACTATATCAGCAATGCATGTTAGACTTCCATAACTGTTCGCTACGCAATGAGATTGCAAGGTAGTTGTGGGGTTTCGAAACAAATTTTCAACAATTACACAGTCTAAATACAGTGATTTATCACTATTGTTTGCATGCTCACTACGTAGTTGTTCTACAATTCATTATGTGCTGAAATTGTGGTCATCAGTAGATCTTGCAACCGTGGATTGTGAGGGAGACGTAAATATTCAGGTTCAATGGATGATAAAACGCCACCGGAAGCCGAGTGACTAAGGCTGTTGATTGGCAACTGAGAATCCACATCAGCAATGTCACCATGGGAGACGGGTGGTTTATTGTGTGGCAAACAACTTCTTTTTACATGATGTCTCTGGTCAACAGGTACAACTGTGGTTCCCTTGGCATGCTCAATGGAGCTGAAACGGTGTTACTGAAAAGGGAAGGAAATGGGTGCAACGGAGGCAATAATGCTACAAAAAACTGAACTGGCATAGTATGATCCATTGAAGGCTGTATGATTGAATTGAAAAAACAAATGTATGCAATGCTGGGGTGATGATATTCTTACAATAGGAACTTATTGGCAAGAAAATACAAAATTGGAACACACAAACAGTATTAATGAATGGGCAAGGGGGAGGGAAGGGAAACAGAATCTTTGGTTCTGATTTGACACTACGTGGTCACAACTATTGAGCAAGGAGTGGATAAGTAATGAGGAAGGAGGAAAATATACGACTAGTGTAATGCTGTGCACTTTTAACTACTTTGCTTCTAGGATATTCCCCAAATTTGAACTATGTGGTCACAAATAGAAAGAATATTGTAGGAAAGCTCTAAATACGGTGTGCAAATCAACAAAGTGGCAAGGAAATGTCCGGCAGCTATCCAACAGTATGGTAGCTTACGTAGTGGTAAAGAGTACAGTAGAGCTGTTTTCAGGGAGGAGTACTAAGCATTTACAGCATTGAAAGCACTGCGTTGCTAAACTGGAGAGGGTTAGTTGTCACAAAACCTCTGTGAAAAAAATGACGTGGTAACTATCACGACTTAAACCTGAATGTTATAGGCTAAGGGGCAGAGCCAATGACCACTAAACCACGCTTGCGATCAGTACGAACTGGCGAGTTAAGCAACGTAAGTACGCTCCTCTGTAAAGCTAAAATGTCACTTGATTGTATTCAACTGATAGTGGTTCTAAAATGTTAATCTACTCGCATTTGTCTTGTTGCTTGATTGTGATCCTTGTAACCCCCCCCTGCCACCAACTGCTAATTACTAAACCAGGCTGTAGCTCATCTACTGACCAGAGAGCCTGCAACACTGATGGTCAAGACCGCAATGTTATTGACTGATCTGAGTCCAGGTGTTAACTTCCCTTGCATAAAAGTTGGCAAGCGACCAACTTCTCCTAGACTCAATGGTGGCACTTTACCTTTAATGAGCTACTCGCATCTGTATTGCATTTAGATTAGGAGCTCTAACCTCCGAGAATATACCCAGACATACTTAAAGTGAAGATTTCTTAGGTTTTTTTACTCTTGATGCCCTGAGAAAAAAGCGTTATGTTGGAAAAGTTTTCTACACAGAAAACTTAGGTTTGGTACGGCTTTGTGTACATACTGTAAAACTTTGTCTCAGATAAATTCATTGCAGCTCTACTTTACAGTAAACTTGATCGCATACACACAATCTACATGCATGGTTAGCCATAGAGATCTGCGGCTATAGAATATCGTCCCACCGTCATCTCTAACAATTTCACCGGGAAATGGCTTTCAATCGTCTTTCACCGTTTTCAACAAGGAGCATTCAGTACATACATCCTAGGAACTGAAATTTGGGATGCAAAAAAGCTGGAAATCTTTCCTGATATCAGTGTACACTTGGTTTGTCTGCCTCTATGTAATTATGTTGCATAGAATTCCAGTGTGATGAGATTGAAAAATAGCATTAAATATGCCTTGAGCTGTTTCTGCTTGACTGCGATCCTGTCCCCAGGCCAACTGCTAGTTACCAGACGAGGCTGTCGCTGATCTACTGACCGGAACACCTGCTACAGTGATCGTCAATAACGCAATGTCATTGACTGATACGAGCTCAGGAGTTAACTTCTCTTGCATAAAAGTTGGCACATGACCAAGTTTTCCTACTCTCAATGGTGGCACTTTACCTTTAATGATCTGAAGGCTCACCTGTGGTTTTCCGCATCCGCAAGTAGCCATACGCCATCGATAACCTTTATGGCAGCATTCAAATAGTTCACTCTAGTATCAACCAACGAACCAATTGCACTCCCTCGTTCAGCTGTTGGTTTCCCGACGATATACTCCACGCTACTGTTACTGACTGTGACAAGCCCATTATGCAGCGTAGCGTACAGCTTTTGCGAGTCGACATCAAAGTTCAGGTAACGAGGCATAAAAGGTACGAGGTTAAACAGAGATGTCCAGCCATTGGCAACCTCAGTAGCAATAACTACTCTGGAGTGAAGTAAGCCAGTGAAAATTGTTCCCCTTCCATCGTAAGTGATACCAACAGGACTATTAAGCTTCACATCATTCAGTCGATGACCTTCCATCATTTCGGGTTGAGTTGAATAGCATTCTCCAATGTACGGAACAATGGTATTTGCATCAAACTTTAATTCTTCAACACATTTTCCATTCAGGTTTGTCACCAAAAGTTGTCTTGAAGAGATAAAACTCATCTGCCACCTGAAATGGGATAATGCTTATCCTGGAAGTCTGGCGCTATACAGAGCACTGTTCTCAACGTTAATAATAGCGACAAAGCTGAACTGGGCTAACACTTCTTTGGCATATCTATCTGTACAGTTTTGAGTCAATATATTGAGTGTGCTATAATCTATATGATGTCATCCCAGAGGGAGCCCAATGAAATGACAAATTGCCGTTGAATATTGAATATAGACGTAGATGAAGATACGAATAGAAATGCAAGCATCTTTATGCGCTGTGCAAGAAGGGCGTATGTTCAGCTGCAAATATACTTATGAGATCATACTTGGCAGCCTCACTCCATGATGTCACGTTCTCTGTTGTCCCAGAGTTCGTCGCGCGAAATAGACCAGTTGAGGTAAGTAACAGTAGACTATCTTGAGTTGTCAGATCTTCTACAATGTCGTACGTCTTATGTAGATCTGGACCCGTTGAGAACTTAGTAACTTCACGAACGGCAAAAGACCTGAGCAAAATACATGTACACCAGCAGCTTCTGCCAAAAATTCAAATCATACTTCATGCATTCGAATCAATTAACTTACTGCAGGAAAGATGCAGCATGCAGCTCCAGGAAAAATTTGGCCAACAATACTGAGGAAAGGCAAACAAGCCGCACTGTCATCTTTCACCAGCACTGAATTCCGTAAGAAATGGAAAAATCCTTCTTCTGACTACGTTATGCTATGAACTCATCAGACGAATCTCCTGACCAGTACTGAGGCTGTCACTGCGCTCGAGACGGATGATTATTGATCTCCCTTCTTGAGAAGATTGTGTCGCGGAGTGTTATACGTTATACGTGTTATACGCGCGCAGATTTATCCTTGAAGTGTGTGCTAATTAGCAAAATTTTTGGATTATACCAGCAGGCTAATGGGTTTTGTACTAAGTATCACAGACGGATGTAAACGATGTTCCCTCGCTATTACCAGCAAATCAATGATTTCCCGAGGTCCGACTCAAAATACTTCATAATTGTAATTGATCTTGTATGCGCTTAGGTCTCATTTCCATGTCCGGGAGAGAGAGGCAGAAACAACAACGCAGCAACCACTGAAATGTCCGGCTTTTTAAAATATCCCGTCGATATCACTCTTGTGCGTAGATTCCTACCTTTTCCACACCTCAGCTTACCTGCAATTTGTAGAGAACTGTCGGGCAAGTATTCTTAGATGTCTGTTCGTGGCCTGTGGGAGCTGTGCTCCCTCGCCCAGTGGTGCATCTTTTCTACCAAAGGTGTTCGTGCATCACATAGTTTCTGTTTTTCCCCTTCACGGTGAATTCCTCGTCACTTAACACCTCTAGTTCATGCATTTGGCTCTATTCAAGGCTGTATCGCTTTTGGCCCCAATCCTATGCTTGCAATCGATCGCTGGGAAAGTGAAAGATGACGGCTGAAAAAGCAAATATCCTTACGCAATTATTTTTACTCGGAGAGTATTGACCTTCGCTAATTATGGCTCTCAAACATACCTTTCCATTTCATTCATTGCTGGTAGTTATGAATATCCTTTCCCACCACGCAGAATTTCATTTTGATACCTTTCTCTCTTCACAACCAATGTCCGCAGAATTTTGCTCGCTTCATACGCTGCATCAATACAAGTTGACCAACACATACAGGCACGCCACCACATCCCATCGTATACAAAGTTGCCAATCAGGAACGCAAGTACGCATTTTTGGGGTGACCCATATTACATCAAAGCATGTTCCCCATAATTAAAACGCCTGTCTGAGTACACGGGGGAGGGAGGGGAATATATCTCTGAAATACAATATTCCTCACAACAGCTAGACGCTGTGGCCAAATCCCACTAGGTTAGTCGTGCCTTACACACCACCATATTTCTCTTCATGGCATGAATAAATGTACATAATATGCAACATGTCCTATCATACCTGGGTTTTTGTCATTCGCCTGTCAATTTCCCAGCTCAATCCTGCTCCTATCCTCATTCACTTCTAGATCTGTTTGTGGAGAGTGTAGCCGAAGTAGAGCCAAGAGCGAGAGTTAAAATATGTAAAGGTTAAGAGAAGGAGGTCAAATGAGAGAAATGGTCCAGGCTGATGGGAATAAATTGGGAGAATGTGTCTAGAATGTGGGTTGTGAGGAGACTTTGCTACCTACAACTATGAGGAACTTGTTCAAAGGGCTAACTGCCCTCTCATCAATAGTTTGCATACAAACTTAAAGCTCAGGAAAGATTTCTAATTCATGCATGTACATGTATGATAAGCACCCATCCTAACTGACAGTCTTTAGTACCAGAAGTACTGAGGATTCAGTCTCCTTATTCACTACCAGTCCATGTGCCCAGTCTACTGTCAGATTTAATCCTTTTTCCTTCAATTACATTGTCCACAAGTGAGGGCAAGTGAAGCCTTATGTTTACAATGCTTCAGTAACGATGGAGCTGAAAAGGGGCTAAGCGTGATTACATAATAAAACTATTAGTGGTTAACTTTGAGAAGCCAAAATTCACAGCCCCTACATCCTATTGCGATAATTTGGCTCAAAAGGATTAACCGACAATCCATTAAAACACTAGGAACCCACAATAATAGCAATTTTTGTGTTTGAATGATCGGGTTGATTTTTGCGTTCACTCCTGTGCCTATCCGCACTCACTCCTGCTCGCTCCCACTCACTCCCGCTCACTCCTGCTCACTACCGCACACTCCCGCTTACTCCCGCACACTCCCGCTCACTCCGTTTCAAACTGATGCCCAAATATCTACGGAATAATGGCAAAAGCTACAATTTCTACTCGGAAATAATGGCGATAACCACACAGGACGCCTCAAGTACATACGGGAGACTGGCTATATATGACACACATATCATGATCAGAGATCAAAGAAAAGCTAAGCAACCCATTATAAGCACTATGAATAGAACCTCAATATAATGTCAGTACAGTACCACAAAATTAACCCTCAAAGACACTCACAAGAGCTAGTGCAAGAGTAGCTGAAGAACCAGCAACGATTACAGAGCAGACGGGTATCTTACCCATGTGATCACATTATCACGTTATAAGTCTTTCGCTACCAATGGACGTTTCCTCGGTAGTGCGAAGTAGATACGGACCTAGTATGATTCATGCTCCATCGCTTTCAGAGGACATGACTAACAAACTCATTGAATGGCTGTCTTTGCTGGATAGTACTCTAACTGTCACATAGGATTACAGAACGGATTATATCAACATTCACCAATTATGGGATTCTCAAACATAAATTTTCCTTCCATATTTTACCCTTTTTTTACGTAAGAATACCTTTCCTACGCTGTTAGATTTGATATCATTCTTCATTCTAAGCATAGGCACGAAGGAGATTGCTATGTGAGTGAAGAAATGAGGCAACCAAATTGACAGGCATATGTGTGTAAATCGAATGTCAGCATGCAGCTGTCTGGCAATAGCGTAAGTGATTAGTCTGACGCAACCAGATGGAAGAAGACTCTGGAAGCACAGGGCTGAATTCCAACAGGATGACGGAGACAATAAAATGCATCTTTGACTATCGAGCAGCTTAGTCACTGATTCCTCACTCTCTGTTGTACGCTTATGTTTCCATTTATTGTATTGTATTTTCATAGCTCTCTTCAACATTCAATAACACCGCAAGTTCTAGCAACAGCACCAAGCTGTAAGCTGTGCCTTTGGTTGCGTAACTGGCATGTATAGCCTGTGGCGGGGCAGTATCTTACCCATCTTCAGCTGATCTCAGATTCGTGGAGCAATGTCTAATTATGTTAGTTCACAAGAATGTGGTAAGGTTTTCGTTTACAATAGCCATTATTCATTTATTCCACAACTTCAGATATATCTGTATTCATCGTAACTATGTAGGTACAGCAGGCCAGAAGTAAAACATTCATGCACCATGTGTATAATCATCACATCATTCTGATCCAAATTCAGGCAGTCAACAAACATCATGAAGCTGTAAACTTCACACGTCATGAATTCATAACAATAAATACACTGTAGTCCTCTTGCTGTGCGTTCTTGCCACAGGTGTGTTTTGACTAGCATAGAAATCGGAAGAATCTTGCCCAACATGTGACAGCCTTACCTGTAGCTTCTGACTGCGCAAGCACATGGTAAAAACCTCATTATTTTTAGCAAGTATTACATCGCAATCACACTATTCAACAGTTAAGCAAAGACACTACACACTTGAGTCACAAAGTTTATAGCGTTCAAGAATCGTTCATCACCTTGAACCCGGCGTCAAAGCACGTCCTCGTTCCACTGAGATATCCGTGACCCGCGAAATGACAGACTCTCTTCTCCGGGTGCCAGAACACCCGCACGCAGTCGTAGTCATTCAGACATTCATAGGCACATCGCATCATGGATGAGGAAGCTTCAGTTCTCAGTACGACAGCACACATGCTCCAGAGTGATTGATTGTTGAATACTGAAAGTTCAGTAACTTTAGTGCCAACCGTTCTGGGCATTTTTTACTCTTATGTCGGCAGGCGTGCCTATTCATGCACGCCTGTACTAGTTGCGGACTAATTGCAGACTAAATGCCGCGTAACACAGGCGCGCCTGTACTAATTGCAGACTACATGCGGCGTAATGCAGGCGCGCATGAATAGGCACGCCTGCCAACATAAGAGTATAAAATGCCCCATTCTCAAAGTAATGAAGTGGCATGTAACCTAAACTTACCACCCTGAATGCAGCTCGATACAGCACTTTTACAACTCAGTCCTCCCTTGCGGTACAAGCTCCTCTCCTGACACGACCCTTTTACTGATGACTGACATGATGTTGGATCAAAGTCAACTGGAACAATTGCAAATACCAAAATATATAGCTTAAAATCATGGCAGGTATGGTCGTCGACACACTGCATTTAGTGCGAATTCGCTGGACATTATTCTCTGATTGGTCATAAAAAAAGCTGAGGCACCCAGTTGGCTGATTTTTGACCTTACAACATGAGCATAATATGTTGCTTTGAGAGCTGCATGATGACGAATGACCTTTTTTCTCTTTCCTGTGTTTCAAGCAATGACAACAACACCGCAGCTCGGGCATGATGGTTTCAGAAAAGGTATTTAGCATCTGTGGATGAAAATATTTACAATGAAACAGAGAGCTTTGGGCGGATTAGATGTAAGTAGAAACCAAGTGCCTAATGCTGGCGTCATTCCATATAACAGTCTTGTGGCTATATTCTGTAACCACTGATCTCTAGAAACTGTAAACTGGGACTTTTTCTCATGGGAATCATTGCCGAAGTGACAGCGATCTACTGGGAAATGAGTAGCTGCAGGACCACCAGCAGTAGTAACTGAAAGTGCAAATTCATTAACTTTGACGTCAGTAGGAGCAGGAGACAACAGTACATGCCTTTACACTTCCAGTGGTAGAGTCGTGCCACCAAGCAAAAGAGCGCGATTCCGGTAGACGGCTAGTTGATGAGCGTCGGCGGATTTTGTGATTCTCCTGTTGATTTTTGTTCTTGCTCCCGCGTCTATCCGCACTTACTCCCGCTTACTCCCGCTTACTCCCACTTACTCCCACTCTTGCTGATGCACAAATATCGACGGGAGAATGACAAAAGTTGCGTAGACTACTACGCGAGTGTAGGTGAGAGTTTATGAATGTAGGTGGGAGTTTTAGCTATTGCAGGGAAAAGAAAAGATATTGTCTTGAGGTATAAGAACGGCATACCCAAACTAGAAACCCAACGTACCAGCTAAGCATAGAACTCTAAGAACTTGTTTCGGTACAGTCAGAATTTGAATTACGGCGTTTCAGTATATTTTGCTCTCGTGTCGTCATGCGTACTTAGTCATGCACATCGGTGTCAAGCTTCAGCTTTAGAGCTACAAAAGCATACTAAGTGTGGAATAAGTGTGGGCTAACGCCAGTTTAACCCCTACAGGCATGAGTAGGTGACAAAAGAGTAAATAAGCAGGTGTTTAAACCCATCTACTAACGGTTTTAAGATCTTTAAGATGCATGATAATTTAATGCTAAGGAAACAACCTCAATATAATTGGTGCATATGTTGCGATCAGTCAATTAGTTAACTGTCATTAATTCTTTCAAAGCCTTATGGTCAACATGATTCGTTTGAGATGGCAGCGCATCCCTGTCAACCATCCCAGATTTCCTGGCAGACTAATGTTTTTTAGCTGTCATAAATTAGGTTCAACCTGTGCCTATTGCTTTCGTAATGTTATCCTGTGCCATATTTTGTACATCCATCAGAGCTGAGCTCAGATATTATGCCAGCATCTTAGCTGTAGGGGGTGGGGGTTGTGGGCCGTGGCTTCTAAAGTTGCAGAAAAACTGAATCTCTAAGATTTTCAGCCTCACTGGTTGACAGGTATGTGGCGGCGCATCTAAGATTTCCAGCTTAATATACCCACACAGCAATTAATATCTTTATCTCCATTAGGGAACAAGTCTACAAAAACTTGCCTATACACGATCTACTATGAGCTCCAAATCTCTAACCTTGGATTTTTAGAATCACTGACCAACTAGAATCTGAGGAGCTGGCGTAAATAGCTCCTTTGTAGGAAATGATAGCCTTTGGCTTGAGAGTGCTGCATGTCTGTTCGCCTGCAACTCCTCCATCTCCTCCACAAATTTGTATCGCCTCATCTCCATAAAAATCTGCCACCACAAGTCTAAAAAAGCATTCACATCCGGTGACATGATCTATCAGTATATTGCAAAAAAAGCTCATAACGTTTAGTCAGTAGTAATCGGAAGAAAAATATTTTAATGCGGACTCGCCGGATCAATACTAATATGCCTGGTCTTTCATAAGTGAGCGTGTGCAGTATTAGATTTTCTCATTCTAATGTCATAAAAGGACTAGAAGACAGCTGCAGCCTATTATATCAGCAGTGCATGCTGGACTTTCATAACTGATTACAACACGATGGGACTGCAAGCTAGTTGCAGGGTTCTGAAACGAACTTCCAACAGTTATACGGAGTCTAAATACAGTGATTGATTGCTATTGTTTTTGTGCTCATGCTACGTGGTAGTTTTGCGGTTCATGATGAGCTGAAATCACGGTCATCAGTGGATCTCGCAACTATGGATTGTCAGGAAGGCTGTATGGTTGAGGTGATTGTTCATGTTCAATGGAGGATGAAACATCACTGGAAGATGTGTGCCTAAGACTGTCGATTTGCAATTGCGAGTCCAAATCAGCAATATCACCATGGGAAACTGGTGACCTATGGTGTGGCAAACTTCTTTTTTTCACATGGTGTTTCTGGTTAACAGGTACACCCCGTGGTTTTCTTGGCGTGCTCAATGGAGCTGAAGCGATGTTACTAGAAAGGGAAGGGAATGGGTGCAATGAATACAATAGTGCTATTAAAAATTTAAGTGTCATCGTATGATTCATTTAAGACTGAATGACTGGGAAAGGAATATATACAGCGCTGGAGTAATGGTATCCCAGCAGTATGAATCATTGGGCAAGAGAAGACAAAGTAATGAGAACAGACAAACAGCACTAGTGAATGGGCAGGACGGAAGGCAACTAACGAAGGAAAACAAAACTTTGGTACTGATGTGACGCTATGCGGTCACAACCAATAGGCAGGAATTTGATAAGTAAAGAGGAAGGAGAAAAATATAATATGACTGGCGTGATGCTGCGCACTACTATACTTTTAGAATATTCCCCAAATTTGAACCATATGGTCACAAATAGAAAGAAGGTTGTAGGGAAGCTACAAATACTTTGTATAAAAAAACAAAGTGGTAGGAAAATGTTCAACAGCTATCCAATGATATGGTAGCTTATGTGGTGGTGAAGTGCTGAACTGTTTTCAGGGAGGGGCATTAAGCATTTACAGCATTCACTGGACTGAAACCAATTGAAGCGCTGAAAAGCATTGAGTTGCTAAATTCGAGAAGGTTAGCTGGCACAAAATCTCTGTTAAGAAATAATTCACTGCCGCAATTCAAACCTGACCATTATGGGTTCCAGGGCAGAGCCAGTTATCACTAAGCCATACTTGTGATCAGTTTTGACTGGCGAGCTAAGCGACGTACGTTCGCCCCTGTGTAATGCTAAAACGTCGCTTGACTGTATTCAACTGACAGTGGTTCTAAAGTGTTAATCTTTTCGCATCTGTCTTGCACTTAGGCTAGGAGCTCAAACCTCCTCCCCTCTCCCCCAGAATACACCCTCACATAGCTGAAAGTGAAGATATATTAGGTTTTTTAGCAGTTAATGCTCTAGAAAAAAACCTCATGTTTTAAAAAATTTTTTGCGCAGAAAAATTAGGTTTGGAATGGCTTCGTGAACACGTACTGGTAATAATATTTCATTCTAATACATTCTAATGCATTCTAATACAGCTTCTTCCACGAGGGTGAAGTGCTTTAAGTCATCACAATTGGTGGGACAGACAGAGAAGTTTCTGACAAATTGACATTCAATTCTGTTTTTTAGGAGGAATTTCCAAAAGACTTGGACTTCCGTCATTCTCCTGTAGATATTCGTACATATAGCCGACTTGAGCATGGACGGGAGTGAGCGAGCGCATAAGTTGGAAAGTGCAAGAAAATTGACAGGGGAATGACGAAAACCATTGCTTACTATTACGGTAGAAGATTTTTTTGATGAACTCAATCTATTAGGAACTTAGTCCGGCAAAAACGACTTACCCAACTTCACTGTCTTCACACCCTATTGAAAACCCTGACTATGATCTCACATGGTGTAATGTAGAACCGCTGCTTCTACTACTGTGGCCAAGTAAATAAGCATCTTATCTCAGAGTAGGCAAGGGTACAGCTTAGCTAGAGTCAAGTCATAGATTTGAGAACAATAGCTAACACAGCATCATTTGCTACCGCTGTCATGAGCTAAGTTTATCATGCGATGCCAGTCCTTGCCAAAGGAATGCCAACATTGGAGCAGCAGCATATGCCGTCCACACTACCTCCAGTTGTTATTGCTTGACTGTGATCCTTGCCCCCCCCCCTCCCACAACTGCTAATTACTACACCAGGCTGATCTACTGACCAGAACGCCTGCAACACTGCCGCGAGCTGTCATTGATTGACTGTGATCCTAGTCGCCAGGTCAACTGCTAATTACTACACCAGACTGTACTGACCAGAGAGCCTGCAACACTGATGGTCAGTAATGCCATGTCGTTGACTGATATGAGCTCAGGAGTTAACTTCCCTTCTATAAAAGTTGGCAAATAATCAAGTTCTCTTAGACTCAATGAGCTATAGGCTATAGGCTTACCTGTTATTTTTCCCATCAGTCAGTAGCCATATGCCATCGATGACTTTTATTAAGGCATTCAGATGATTCACTCTAGTGTCAACCAACGGACCGGTTGCACTCCCTCGGTCTGCTGTTGATTTTGCAACCATATATTCCACGCTATCGTTATTGACCGTGATAAGTCCATTTTTCAGCGTAGCGTACAGCTTTTGTGAGTCGACGTCAAAGTTGAGGTAGCGTGGTACATCAGGCGCGTGGTTAAACATATATGTCCACCCATTGGCAACCTCAGTAGCAATTATACCTCTGGAGTGACTTAAACCAGTGAAGACTTTTCCCCTTCCATCGTAAGTGATACCAAAAGGTCTATTAAGCTTTACATCGTTCAGCCGATGACCTTCCGTCATTTCAGGATGAGTTGAAAAACATTCTCCAATGTATGGGACGATGTTCTTTGCATCGAGGTTAAACTCTTCAACACAGTTTCCATTCATGTCTGTGATCAAAAGTTGACTTGAAGAGATAAAACTCATCTGCCACCTGAAATGGGATAATGCTTATCCTGGAAGTCTGGCGCTATACAGAGCACTGTTCTCAACGTTAATAATAGCGACAAAGCTAAATTGGGCTAATACTTTGTAGGCATATCTATCTGTACAATTTTGATTCAATATGCTGAATGCACTACGACCTATTCAATGTCAGCCCAGCGGAACACTAATCAAATGAAAAATTGACATTGATTATTGAATCTAGGTGAAGATACTACAATAAATTCAAGCACTGCACTGGATGGATAGAACCTAAGCTGCTTATATACTCATGAGATCATACTTGATGGCTTCACTCCATGATATCAAGTTCTCTGTTGTTCCGGAGTTCGTTGCACGAAACAGACCCGTTGAGGTAAGTAACAGTAGACTATCTTGACTTGTCAGATCTTCGACAATATCAACCGCCAGATCCTGACCTTCTAAGAACTGAGTAACTTCACGAACGTAGAAAGATCTGAACAAAATACATGTACACCGGCAGCTTTTCACAAAGATTACCAACATATTTCACTCGTTTGAATCAATTAACTTACTGTAGGAAAGATGCAGCTCGCAGCTCATAGATAACCATGGCTAACAGTACAGAGGAAAGGCAACTGAGTCGAACCGTCATCCTTCACCTGTGCTGAATTATGTATGAGATGACACAATCTCCGTTCCGACTTCGTTATGCTATGAACTGATCAGACGAATGACCTGACCAGTACTGAGGCTGTCTCAGAGCTGGAGATGGATGATTATTGATCTCCTCCTTGACAAAATTGTGTCGCGGAGTGTTATAGCTATATGTGCAGATTTAACCTCTAAGTGTTTGCGAATGAGGAAACTTTGTATAAGAGCCCGCCTTATACTGGCAGGTTAATGAGTTCTTTGCTAAGTATCACACTCCTTAGAGGTATATAAATGATGCTCTTTCGTTATTTCCAACAAAACCAATGGTCTCTTAGAACCGACTCAAAATACTTGATAACTATAATTGATCTTGGCTGTGCTCAGCTCTCATCTCAAGCTCTGGGAGAGGGAGGCAGTTGGGGAGTGACAAAAAACACAGCGACCACTGAAATGATTAAGTGCGGACAAAATGCGGACGTATACAACTTCGATTAATAGCTGCTATTTGCCATCGACACTATATACTGCTGAGATCACAAACTAGTCTTCTTCGGCGATCTCTGAGATGAGAGTATGGAGTGCCATTTGTAAAATAATCACCGGCATCCAGTAAAACTTCACTTTCACTTTTCAACTTTACTCCATCATGCATTCACCTTTCCATATATCATATCCACTATTTGCTACCTAGTATCCACTTACTTACATGTCATATCCGCTTTTTGCTATTAGTCACGCACTATTCGCTCTCTGCTGTCCACTTTTCAATATTTGCACTCCACTCCTTTCTGTCCTATATCGACTCTTTGATGTATATACTTCACTATTGACTACGCATATTCCACTTCCAGCCATGTGTAACCTACTTGCTTACCATGGCTGTCCACTATGGCCTGCGATATAAACAATAAATTTTGATTTTTTTTACCCGTGTGAGAATAAGCGAGTTTGCGACCTTGTGACATGTCCAGTTCGCCGAATAAAATATTCGAAA
>ERZ1740065.477-NODE-477-length-21601-cov-12.022046_pt1 | contig 21601 bp, 21 predicted proteins | sample MGYA00581738_ERZ1740065 | MGnify/ENA primary metagenome ERZ1740065 (study PRJEB43018, sample SAMN04849749) | marine metagenome | isolation source: floating plastic debris | place: Pacific Ocean | collected 2008-09-01 | study: EMG produced TPA metagenomics...
CCCTGCGTTGTCGGAGGTGATTTGCACTCTGTAAACTGTGTTGAAGTCGTGAAACTAAACCACTGTTTGAATTATGCTATGTGAAATATACAAAATAAGATATGATCAACCAGAAAACAAAGAAAAACATGGCATAGCTCCATATAGCCACCGTACAGGTCAATGTATCTAGCATTGTCTCCCAAGTGCCCCCTACTCACGCAACCAAACCCCAAGCCAACATTTCTGCAGCCCCACCCAGCATCTGAAAATCTATGAACAGCAAGCTATCTGCAATGCTATATCAGAGTTCCAGAGAGAGCTCAAGATTCTAGGTGCTATTAGTCACAATACTGCCAATTTGAGCAAAATGCTATATTTTGTCTGTGTATAGTATTGCTAGGGCTGCCCACCCAGACATTTTGGATATCCAATGATCCATTGTCTTATGAGTTCGTATTTATTAGGTGTTCACTGTTGAGGCGATGATGCCCTATCTAGAGCAAGTTACTGGTGCTGTCTGCAAGAATCTCTTCCTCAAAGATAAGAAAAAGAAGCTATACCTCCTCTCTTGCGTCCATGACGCTGAGGTGAAGCTGAACGACATCGCAAAAACTGTCGGTGCTCCTGGTGAGCATGCTAATTTCACGGCATATAAACTGAACGCTTGTACAACTGCAGCATGTAGAATATATTTGTGGTTTCTGCATCGCCTGTTTCCTGTTTTGGTATTGTGGCTTTGTCACACTTATTTTTGGAGTTGTCTTCTTTTACAGATGTGCCTCCTTGTATAAATTATACTTTCAAGGTCAAGTCTCCCATATTTCTGACCTGCCAGTATTTTAGATGCCAAAATTCAGGGTCAATGTTGCTATTATTGGTTCCCTAATGTTCTCTTCCTTGAGCCAGCTGTAATAGGATATGATATTAGCTGTAGGGGCTCTGAGCTATGACATGTCAAAGGTCAGAGAACCAAATACCCCGGATTTTTAGCCTGAAATGCTGACAGATATGACTGCAGCATTTTCATCAATGGTACTATATTATTATAATACTTTAGTGCTGTGATATTCTAATACTGCATTGTAGTGCCTCTGTGATATCTAGTTAGCAGATGTCCAATGGTTACCACTCATTTGCGTGGGCTGTAAAGTGTTCTGCTAGAGGTTCTGATACTGATAATGTACTCATAGTCCCATGTATATGTACATCGGCTACCGATCATTAGGAGCCGACAACGCTGGTCGACTGGTAAAATGAAGGTGTACTTGTCTGCAGTGCTTCATTGAAACCCAATTGGTGAAGCTATGCTGAGGTTATGTGATTATGTGGGAGAGAACTTCCATGATGCATAATGTGTGTGCACAAAAACCAGAAAGCTCAGAACCGGAGTAGCCGGAGTCAAGAGAACATGGAATCTCTTGATATGTGTGGAGTTGTCTTCTCCTGGACATAAAATTGATCATTTACCAATATGGCTCTGTTAGCTCTGCAAGCGGTTGAAGATTGCATCCCATTTAAGAACTACCTTGTGTAAAGTTCAGCAATAAACACAATAACTTAGATACCCTGTCACTACCCGAAGTCATGTCTCCCTTTGTCTACATATGAGAGTTACATTGAATTAAGATGGATAAATTGCTCTGTTTAGAGTAGTTATTGTACTCCTTCATTCACAGGTATGCATGAACTATCAGTAGAGTCCTCGGCTGTGGACTGGGTAGCCTGAGTTCCATCCTTGGTTCAGAGACATGCCTGGCCAAGCACTGAGCAGTTACGGACAGAGTGGGGGAGGCAAATACCACCATGCCATGACACAGCTGCTGGGGCATGCTCAGATACATGCACTGTCATGTATGAATAACTTTCCCCTATACCATACCATATAATACATAAGCCACTATTTATTGTATCTCCTGTTCTTTTTTGGTGAGGTTTTCGTTGGGATTATTGGGTTGTTGGTAGGGAATAAATAGGCTTTCGGTTCAGGAGAAGACAACTTGATGCAGAGACCTGTGTTTTCAAGATTGCAGTTTTTCCAGTTCCAGTTTTTCCAATCCTTTGTTTTCCGGTATCGGTACCTACCTGGCTGAAACGGCTAGACGGAGATTGGAATAGAATACGTATGTTATTCATGTGCTGCCTTGACAGTATTCACCAATATTTACATGTATATACATATGTACATATGTAGACTGCAGTAAGTTTGTATCTCATCGAATGAGCTTGTTCTGTAGGTGGATTGCGGTTTGCTGATGAGAGCATTATGGAGGAGAAACTGGGAGTAACTCAGGGCTGTGTGACAGCACTATCTCTACATGTGGATACAGCGAACAGTGTCAGGTACCTGCTATGAGCCGACCAGCCGTCAGTCAGTATGGCGATGGATAGCCTCATCTCTGTCTGGCAGGAATGTGGCAATCACTTTATCATGTGGTCTCTCTAAGTGAAAGTGACAGTAGAATGTATGAAGGGTTTTAATATCTCTTCTACCCTGTGGTTTCAGCAGTGGTATAGATTAGTACTCTACTATCATTAACCAACGGAATATGCCCTGAGAGGCTGTCACAAGCTTTACTGTACCAAGCTGCGTTTGTTTAGAATGTATAGATATAGAGCAATGTGCATGAATTCTCTGCTCCTTCCTCACCCTCAGATACTTTGAGAAGTTAGTTTAGTGGTTTTATTTGAGCACAATGATGGGACTTGGCAGTAGTATTGGTATGTACAGTACAACTACGTACCATACAGTACAATTACGTACATACAAGGCTGTAGAACTGGGCACCTGAAGGCACCATCTCTCATCACAGATCTGGAAGGTGTATCTCTCCTTCCAGCATTCTATATCATCAATTCCATAGTCAATGCTTCCCTCCAGAATATTGTCAATGTAAGTCATAGTTGGTATAAATCATAGATGATATCTGTCTGCGTGTCCAGCACCCATGAGAGACAGCTGCTGGGACTCGCACACAATCTCCTGTAATGTAACACTGCAGCCATGTTGCTACTTGTATTACTGTTTTTGTTTTATAGATTCCTATGCGACAAACGTCTTCTGGACGGCACCTTCGATACAGTCAACTTCCACCCGATGGTGAACACAGCTACCATGTCCATCAGCATTGAAGGGTTTAAGAAATACCTGGATGTTACCAAACATGAACCAACTGCTGTAGACTTTTAAATATGAGTAAATAAATGGTCGATAGGGAATTGGTCAGTTTTTGTATTGGAAAAGGGGAATTCTACATTCCCTTCAACTGTGCCATTCGACCTTGACCCAGATCCTGGCAGGGTGTATGGTGAGTAAGAAACAAACCACCATGATGCCACTGAGTGGTGCACCAGATAGCGAGTGGTAGACTGTAATTGTGTGACACATAGACAGCCAGTCTAGTCATCATTTCTATGCTGCATGACTGATGGTGGTGAGAAGTTGTGAATTTCACTTGTAACGCAAGTCATGTTCGCCTCTATTCACTCACACGCACCATTAACTAAACAAACAGGTCAAGGATTAGTGATAATGGCTCGTGTATTGCAGTCATCAGATCGTCGGGCAAGGATAGAAAAATACAAGTTGATATGGACTTCATCTGTAAAAGGCAGAAATGACAAAAAAATGATGTAAAAATGTATGAAGTTTCCTTCTTTATGATAGAAATTCATGATTGTGGATCAGCTGATCACTGTCTGAGGGAAGACAACTCCGTCAATATTATGCGCAGAGCGACACTTCAATATACGGCTCTGATTGCAGTGAGTTTAGACATTCAATGAAAGATGGGGTTTGTCACCCACTCTCTCCGTTACTCCTCCGCAATGTACTTTAAACTTGTGACCACCCCATGAGACATACCGCATCGGCAAAACCTTGATAAACAGGTACAGGAACATTGCCTCTCGGAGCAGCCATGCTCTCATATGATTGCATAAGGAAAACGAAGGTCTTCGATTCTACAAAGCGAACAGAACAAATGCATATCAGCCGATGAATGGTTGAATCTAGTGCTGGTATATATATACTATATATGGAACACTAACATTGATCCTACGCAGCTTTGAGAATAGAGGAATGAAAACAACAGGCATTAAATGGTCATACATGGTTATCCATAATCCTTTAGCTGTGGTGTAAAGAACTCATACAGCTTATCAGTGATGGGCAAATATCTACAGCCTCAAGAAAGCAAAACTATTCGAAAGTCATGACAGCCACTCCAAGTCTGTAGCTTTATTAGTGGTTTTACTGTATATCTAACGATGGAATTGCTGATTCTTGGAATTGAACCAGCACTAGTTCAATAGACCGCATCTGTAAAGACACTTACCTCAATGACAGCAATCAGCAGATAGTCCATGAGACACCAAACCAATAGGTGGGCAGGAAGGAATACATAGAATGGTATATGGAGCATATACTGCACTGCCAGACTAGAGAGGGGTGCAAGGACCGAATGCTCTGTTAATGGCTCCAGGACATAGAGCTGAGGGATTGCGGCCATTCGCATGTACATCCATCTGCCGATATACGATAACTGTGACCACCCGGCTGCAGTGATGGGAAGCAACTGAAGGTATAAAGGCAGCCTCACCTCATCATACGAGACCTGTAGGCTGAGAATGATGTCATGCCTGGGTTCTGGCCGGTTGGCTGTGAAGATAGGGCTAGACGCCACCCCCTAAATACAGAAATCATACAGTGAGAGAGAAAGCTAGCTAGGGAGTTTCCATATTATTATGACATGGTGTGGAACAAAGGATATGGCTTGCCCTCCTGACGTACAAACTATGTCACCGACTTATGGCATCACAATGTGTCATGCCATATAATTACTGTATCAGACATCCAATCAAACTAACTCACTTGTTTATGATTAACTGGGCTAAGAAATAATCTTCACCCAGGTAGCAACTTAAAGATTTCAAGCCTCCTTCCTCCTCCAGTATCTTCTTACGGAATAGACATGACATACTCGTCATGCAGTTTAGACCGCAAGCATTCGCAGAGATGTAGTATCTGGCGTGAGCGCCACCAAAGTATACCTGAAAGCACACAAAACTGGATATACACGCTGCTATTGCGTATAGTCGGACATATAAAACATAACAAAGTACAATGTACAATAGTAATTCATGCAAGTTATAGTTTGCTGCTTGGCGACGTAGGACACTCGGCTGGCGTGTACACCAGTGAGTGTGCGCCAGTGAGTGTTTCAAGTTATGCTGGTAGAGAGTTGACAGACAAGTATGATGATGGTGCCACGTCTTAACTACCAGTTCGATTACTGGTTTAGTGATGACAAAGCCGTACTGGCAGGTATGGCTATAACATAACAGGGCTTACTGCATACCAACACCTCGGATATAGCCAGATACCACACCGCTACTGCAACGGCTGCTCATCATGTTTGCTGTTTCTCCTATTCCTTTTTGTATAGAAGAGATAGAAAATCAGACAATTTGTTGGTTGGACAGGTGACATCATACCACAGCCATATGGTTTGCTAAATTTGATTGGTGGCTTGAGTGGGTAGAAGGCGTAGAAGGCTTAGAACATACAAATCACACACAATTGCGCTGTTATGATAGAACGAACTTTACAGCAGCTACGAAGTCAACGAGTTCAGGACCCAGAGTCTAATCCAAAGTCTGGCTGGCAGCGTGGCAGAGATCATCAGGCCTCTGATTGGCAGAGGTGATATCATATGTTGTCACATTGAACTTTGTACAGGGACCTAGAACATGTTCTGCTATGAACTTTAGTACTTGGATCTTTATATATGTACAGATTTTAGAAGCTGAGACATGAGAAATCAGAGCAGCTAAATCTATCAAATAGTCTGCTGGGATTGTCATCAGTTCTCTGTTATCATAGAGACAGATCCGTGGGACTGGAGGGGCAGCGCGACTAGAGGGGCAGCGCGACTGGAGGGGCAGCGCGACTGGAGGGGCAGCGCGACTGGAGGGGCAGCGCGACTAGAGGGGCAGTGTGTGAGATGTTGTACGCAGCCACAGCCAGTTATAATGACATTTTATCATGGCACCCATAGCAACCTTATCTGTCACTGACACAGTAGTGCTACCACATCAGTGTCACAATCCATGTCACAGCTGCTGTCACAATCCATGTCACAGCTGCTGTCACAATCCATGTCACAGCTGCTGTCACAATCCATGCCACAACTGCTGTCACAATCCATGCCACAACTGCTGTCACAATCCATGTCACAGCTACCGTCACTGCCAAACTCCTACTGCTAACACCAGGAAAAGTCTACATACTTTCTCAATGACCCGTGAGAACTCTAGTTTTCCGTCCATCATCGAAGGAAATTGGTGAACTAGTCCAACTTTTTCAGAGAGATGAGATACCATATCAGTAAGCGTGTCCTCTTTCACTAGAATATAATACATATAGACAATAACTAGCCTGCTACAGCAGAAATGGGGACAAAATAGAGATACACACGTGGAGGGATACACATGTGGAAGGATACAGGTGTGGAAGGATACAAAAATGGAGGGATACACATGTGGAGGGATGATATGGTGATGCAGATGATACAGATTGCGGCCAGGCAGTATGTGTATTACTTACTTGCAATGCTGGCATCTGATATGAGCAACAGCGGGTACTTGGCTGCCTCATAGCCATTCATCATGTTATTGATCTTTGGATTGACGCCGACATTTTGAGCACCTGAAAGAAAATGGTAACGTTGATGAAAGGAATATAAATATGGAAGACACATCATAAGCTCAGCAGATATAGGTCACTGTCTCACCAACAAACATCTGTGCATCAACAGATGGGAACTTAGTGATTAGCCCTGTCACCAGCTTGATCAGCTCATGGTTATCTTCATCTTGCACGCACATCAGTATCTCAAACTAGGGATTAAAATAATGCTTTACATACCAGTAACAGCTGGTACAGTAGCAATGATTGAATAGTTAATTAGAGAAATTTTAATGCTGACAGCAGAGGATAGGAAACTAAAATGGTGGCTTGTATAACTGTATTACTACTTATGAGCAGCCTGTTGATGCAAATATTGAACGTTGCAATGACATTAGTACACAGATTAGAAAGGCATCCATGAAGTTTTTTTAATACACCACATGTTGTTGGGAACTGTAGAGGATAGAAAAACGGTAGAGTGTGCTAATTTTGAATTGATAACATAATTCATCGATGACTCACCTTTGGGTAGTTCAATGAGAAAAATGTTGACAGGTTGTCCAACAAGTTGGGATCTGAGACGCTGTTTAGAGGCTTGATTATGGTAACACCAGGAAGTTGCGAAGCTTCTTCATCATCCAATCGACTCCTTTTTCGATGGAAGTGTAGTTTTCTACAACATAAGTGCAGTGTTAGGCCAACCAGAGCTCTATGTAACAAGCTCAGCATGATTATCATCCATAGCTAGAACTAGGAATATTTCAATCCAAAATGGAACGAAAAATTTAAAGGAAAATCTCACCCATAGATCAAAGATATCACGTATAGCAAGAATACAGTAATCCATGTGAGAAGTATCACACAAGACAGGACAAATCTCCAGTCAACTCCGTAAAGTTGGACATTCCGAGCCATGGACGTCACCCTATGGGGTATTGTTCAAACTGTAGACTAGAAAGCTAATGCTTGATCTCAACATCGATATCCAATCGTACATATAGCGTTTAATACTATCGACTAGAAGAACGTGTACATGAACGATCAGTGCGATGGCCGGCTCGCGAGTACATAAACGGCTTTGGATTTAGGTTACTATTAGTGACTCACACAGAAGGCACGTGATCTAGACCTTGGAATGCTTAGTAGCTCCGCCCCCCTCGGGCAGGATATGCACGCTGCATTGACGCGCGAACAGACTGGAGACAAAAATAGGCGGCGGTAGTTGCCGCGCGGCAAACAAAGCACACTGGAGGCGGAACTTTCAGGCGGCGAAGTAATCTGACTAGTGAAGTTATTTAGATATAGCCCAGGCTTTCAGCCACTGTGTTGAATGTTGATTGCTATAAAAGCTACTCTTTCATAAGCCGAATACGATATAAACATAGGATCTCTATGGAAGAACATAAATAACCTGTTTGAAGATATTGTAACCGCGAGAGGCTCCTAGCTTGCTCATCCATATACTTCCATATCACCCCCCTTGTGCTGTAGACAGCTGGTAAAACTCTAATCCGCCTCCAATACAATACAATACGATTACCAACTAGGTCAGTCCAGACAGGCATTGTCAGTAATCCCTTTGGGATGGGCTCAGTCTTGGCCTCCTGCAGGTTGGGGCTGCCACCCTTTGTCTTTGGTCCAGCTGATCATGAGTCTGGTGCCATGTGAATAAGTTGATATGTCAAGTCGACCCAAACTCACCATGACTGTCAGACCAGTCCGCCAGTAGTAATCGGCCAGCGAGGCTGTCACTATGACAGCTCTCTCACGGTTCAAAAGTGCAAGCTTGTCGCTTGTCGAGCCTGTCACTAAATGGTAAAACTGTATGTTTCTTGTGTGTTGTTTCATTTTTACAGCTGTAGATTCATTTTAATAATTGTATTGTTTCTTAAATAGTTTTTACGGCAGTTGGCAGTTGACATCAAAAGATAAAATAAATTCTAAACTACCCAACACCAGTAACACTCACCCCTGTAGTGATGGAAGCTACAGATATAAATGACAATGAATACATGCACTACAAGATGATGCTGGCAGAAATTGTTTTCCCAAGTAAATTTAGATAACAACAACATGCCCAACTAAACAGCTGAGAAAATCATGCTTTCCATAGGTCTCTGATGCTTTCTGGTCTGAGGAAATACAAAAATCCCAAGTGTGATCCGATGTGAGTCGAATGGTTGACCGATCATAGGCAAGCGGCAACTAAACTGTGCGGATCCACTAGGCGGTAGCTTTTGCTGCACCGATGCTCAGATCCGCCGTACTTTGTCTCCAGAGCCTCTACAGCTCTGTTTGTCTCCAGTCTGTTGGGGCAGTCACCTGGGAGGAACAAACTTTTGACGCAGAGCTCCCAAAATGATTCTGTAGGAGGAGGGGTGTGATCTCTCTCAGCTTGACAGTCACCTCACAACTGGTAAAAGACCTAGTACTGTGCGACGAGCGATTCTGGATGGCTTGCAGATCTGAAAGGAGATGTTCAAGAACAGAAGGAAGATAGGGACAGAGGAGGCCACAGGCAGGGGGGGGGAGTCCGATCACTCTTTGATCAATGTTTTGATCATTGATTGGACTTCGATCAATGTTTTGATCAAAGGTTAAACTTCGATCAATGCTTCGATAAATGTTGTGATCACTCTTGGTTCAACGTCGGATCAATCTCTTCAATCAATGTTGCGATCAATGTTTGATCAATGTGTGTGCAGGTATCAGTTGATGTAATAAACGAGAAGTTTTTGTGAACGCTCAGATGTGTGTATTCAAGAGTGTGGAAGCAGACTGATTGATAAGCAGTAGGAAATGAAAACTAAGTCACTGATGGGCTAATATGATGAAGTGAACTACTGCCATTGTAAACAAGCAAAAGAAGAGCTAAATATAGAATGATAGAAGCAGATAGATGACTTGAGAGAGTAGGTTTGGAAGTGAGATGTGCCATGCTGTTGCATAATGTTGAGCTTCCAACAGATTCCGTTCTTACGGAAAGCTCAATTCAATCTCATGAGTTCCTCTTTGGAGTGAGTGAGTGAACGATGATAAAAATACGAGAACATACATATCAAAAACAAAAATGCATTTAACTTAGAAATATTGCTGAACGCCATGCAGAAGGATGCGGTTCTTGCAGCGACAGGAAGTGTAACTAGAATCAAGACTCATCATAATGGAGAACGGAGATGGATGATCGCATACAACTGTGGATAGATCGTGGTTAGGACCCAGGTCAAAACATCCAAACCTAGAGATGATTTGGGAGGGAGAGGTTAACACAGCCATCCACTCTGCTCAGTGCTACTGCGTAGAGCGCAGGCGAGGCACATTTCCTACTTGCCGACTGGTGTCATCACCATACATTAGACTGGTGTATACCAGTGTACATGATCTCCTGTATCCAAACTCTGGTACGACTGAGTGGTGTACATCACTTGACACTCGGTAGTACCAGAGGTTGGATACAGGAGATCATTGTCCAATGTCCACACTCTCGGTCTGAGCACCACCTGGTCATACATACATGTGACATGAGTTATCCTTGGATTGGATGCACCCAAAGAACTTTATATATTATACAATATACATATACATACGCCTTCGTCGGGACATTGCGCTGCGGTATTTTCCTAAGACATTTTTTGGCATTGCGGCCAATAGGGCTTTCCATTCTACTCCTACATGAAGTTCTTTGGATGCACCAGGTAAGGTCAGGGGTCTCACTCAACCTGTCAACCCAAAAAATCCTAACACGAGCGCTTCGAGAACGAGTGAAGTGCGCGCAGCATCCGAGTGTAGTGAAGGTGTATGGAATGGCACCGCAAGCACCGGTGTGGGTCTGTGGTAGCACCTCCTTCCACCAGAAGGAGGTCTGGGGAAAATTTCTAAAATTTGAACACTCTGAAAGCACGTTTCATGGTGTTTCAGTCATCAACACTTGCATACCTGAAAGAGAAAGAGTGAGCTGGAGGGGGAGAGGCAGAAAGGAAAGCAAGCAGTGAGGGGGAGAGAGGAAGGGAGTGGTGGAAGGACGAAGGGATGGAAGGAGGTAGAGGGAAATTGATAGTAAAAAGAAAAGGAGAGGGTGAGCGAAAGAGAGATGAGGACAGGAATATGACGGGGAGGGAGCAATCAAGTTGGTAGTCTGGAACATGCACAACTTACCTAGTATGCAACGGCGGATTCCACAGGGTATGCCTCAAAATTCCATTAGTAAGTAGTAGTAGATGGCGTAGAACTTGAAAATGTCAGGGAGGACAGAAGTTTTTCTCATTATTTTCTACTCTGGATTTTAAACAAAATCCGCATATCTAAGGAAAAATCTGAACAGACCTAGGAAAATTTGAACACTAGATAAATCCAGGCTGAACATCCGAACAGGTGCAAAAATTCAAACGGTTCGGCTAAAATCCGAACAGTTGAGATTTGAGGTCCCTTGATACACTTCATTGATAAAAATAGCACCAAAATTCAACCCCGCCCAATTGTAGCCTGGAGCGGCATACCTGGGTAGATTCCTGTGAAATCTGTCCCTCTAGTTTCTGCTATTATGATTGGTAACTGGGTTCCAACGGTTCCTACTGGACAAACCTCCACACGCGGCTGTCTGTCACCACAGCGAACTCATCAATCAACATACCAATGTAGTAGATGGGCTGTAAACAACTAGTAGTAGGCAAGCATGGAGTAGTTTTGCCTGAACTAGGATGGAGGTGTGAGCATGTTTGCTGATGATTATGAATGATATAATACATTGCTATTGTGTCAACAAGTTTGTCTCTACTCTTGATTTGCTTTTACACTGCGTCCAGCAACGGGTGGGTTGTAAAGATCAGTGTGACTTCCATTTAGGTAGAGTATCTTTAGATCTCCTAATTTCATCAGGACGTAGCAGAGAATTGCAGTCACATTCATATCTCATACATGCCTAAGACTAGCTGCACACACATGCTCCCCACCAATCCTTATGTAATGTTAGCAAAGGAGATCGATCTATCTCACTTTCTATGGCCATCCTCATATCAACTCGGATGGGGTCCTACTAGCTGGGCACACTATTGAGCCGCTCAAAACAAGTTGACTTGGTGCACTTGGTAATTGCGGTTGTCAGCGCTGCTAGTACTGCCAGCGCTAGCACTTGCCCAATATCTCAGCCGGCAATCAAAACTAGCCGACAGACGCCTAAAATTTGAATGTGATTGGTCCCAACTATCTTTGACCTTGATTTACTGTAAAATCATTGGGTATATACAGCCAGAACTTTTACCAGAATCACCCAATCAGGGAACAGAACATCTGAGCCATGCTTGAGAAGTCTACCGTGATTTTGACTGGAGCTAGGGCTAGATAAGTGGGAGGTGAAGGCTAGTTGCTGATCAGTGTTAGCTGGGCGCCATAACGAGCTTGCTCACTTTTGATTGGCTGCCTTTATAGTTTTAGAGTCGCTCCAGGTTTTTAAACGTTTGTAATCAGCAGGAAAAATTTTAACAGATATTAAAAGATCCGAGAATAAATTAATTTCCCACAGGTTCAAACTAGCCTATTTCAATTGCGTAAAATTTCGAAGTCTCGTCTCGCCGATATTGCGCGATAACATTCAGCCATAATGAAGTCCTTTCTCATTGTAGTTCTAGCCTGCTCATCGTGGCTAGATTCATGTGTCAGCTCAGCTGCAGTGCGAAGGCGTAAAGAAACAGCTAACACGGCACTTTGCTTGGCGAGCATATGCTTCTAGGCATTGCCCAGCACTGTACCCAGCGGTAAATGATCTTGTGAAGCTGTTTGTTGCATGCTTTAGAGGGATTTCCCCTATTTTCTATGATAATGAAATAGCGTCCTTATCAACTCAGTTGGACGCGCATAAGTCAGTGGGCGATACAGCCAAAATTTTTGTCCGTTTAAAATATCTGTTTAATATTTTCCTATTCGCGACCGTTATGTTGTGTCACTGTTCTAGCTATCGTCGTCACTGGATAATAGTTTCACTTTGAATTACATGCGTACTATTAATCACCATAGTGAGACTTGGCTGTTACTTTGCTACCGCACGTACCACTCTCAAATTGGTAGTGTTTGACATACAGTACGCTAAGAAACATAGAAATATACGTTTTTTTCCTTCAGTTACTCGGATAAGCGGAAATTTTTAATTATTTTTAGCTGTATTTCGGTTCGAATCAGAAAGAAAATCGACTCGGCGTGTGTGCTGTTCTACTATTCCTTTCACGTGTATCTTACCTCTTCAACCATCCATTTCACTTTAGCCTAGCTATTAGCCATACGATACATTTTTCAATAGCATGTTCAAGGACTGACTAGCAAGTAACGTAAAATTTTTGGATACTGTAAAATTTCAGCAGATTTTTGAGTGATTGCTGTTCATATTATTTTAGTGGATGCTCCCAGCAGCATGAATGAAGTTGAGAATATTGAACCCGCAGAAGTGCTTATGGAGCATAACTATTCATCAATCCAGTTCAAGCCGTTATTCGTCCAGAGGATTGAACGAAATCTCAGCCTCGATAGTGTGATCCAAGCATCTGAGACAGTGATTGCTGGTGTTGAAGACTCTGAGGATGACCTGTTAGTTCTTATATATCCTGTGCTTATATGTGCATATGATATGATATGGAACACTTAATAGCTCTTGAACCGTCTAGTTCCATGAGATTTCATTTGATTTGTCATTCGCTTCAGGAAAACTGAAGATCAACAGTTTCTGAACAGATATCGACCCAGCAAGGTTCAAGCTAAAAGAGAACGTGGTAGACCGAGTGCATCAAATGTCCACTGTGAAGCAACAGGTTGGAGCTGCATCATAGATGCTTGTGATATGTATGCAGCCACACACAAGGCTCTTACTCATGGTTTACTCCTCTAATTTCAGAGAAGAAGTATATGAGGCAGTCTCTATATTGCACAGGTCACCTCAAGTATAAGAAGAAATGGCTGCGGGTAAGTGTGAAGCGGGTGTTGTGAGCCGTATCTGTTCTACATATATACCCCCATAGTAATACAGATATGTAGAATAGGTGGATGCTCATTGCCCAATTCATCACTGTTAAATCTCTGGATATACAATTTCATTTCGAAAAACACAAAAAGAACTCGATACAAATATTTTTGGATAGCAGAAATCTGTAAAGTGGCGAAATATCAATTCAACCTCATAAACGAACAACACTTAGACAATGGGACCTATGACTGTCTATGTAGATACAGCTACTAGTTTACAATATAATATATGATTATATATTATGTATAATATATAATACACTCTTACGTAAGACCAGAAAACAAAGGCACTGCAAGCTCTGCTGCTATATATTTGGGCACACTGTAAACACTAGGATATATCTATGCTGGAAAACAGTTGCTCTTTCGTAGGTAGCTGCTGCAAATATTACGTGCATAAAATACGGAGTATAGAGATGTGCTGGCATTACCTCTGGGCTTGTAGTGAGGGACTACTACTCTGCACGCTAAGGCCTAGGCTACATAGATCCATAATTCTGGTGTCATGAGATGTGGGGAAATTCGATGTAAGAATTTAGGACTAGTCACCCGAGCAGAGATAACGTCTTGTGAACAGAAGACTCCATGCTGTTTTTATTTGTTATGCCAATATTCAGCATTGCTACATGAGATTTGTGGAATAAGCGGATATTTTGGTTGACCGGTTTTCTAGCGCAGACTTCAGATTTGCCTCCACTTCTGTGATTGCAGGACCTGTTATTGAGTGACTCAGACAGCTCAGACGAGGAGCTGAACCCAGACAAGCCTGTCAGCGATTCTCAGTTTAAAGAGTTGCTGGAAGAATATTCTCAGCTGAGCAAATACAGAGCGGCGTTCTCCACGCTGTCCAATGTATGATCAACTTTTCGGTTTAAACCGAAAAATTAAAGTTTTTGATTCTTTGATTTTTTATTAATTCCTTGTTTTGTGGGTATGTAGAAGAACGAGTTCAAGGAGTACACGCTGGGTATACTTGGTCAAGATCAGTTCCCCGAGCTCTCACACGAACGGAGACCTCAACTGAAAAGGAAGTCTGCTGGACCTGCTAAAAACACCTCCAACGTCAAACAGAATAATGCAAACAGAAAGGACGGCCATAAGGAAGACAGAGAGCTCCAACTAGTGAGATTGAAATTTTTCTCTCATTAACATTGAGTTTTATATCATTCCACCTCTCCTTCCGCCTCCAACCTTTCCCTCACATCTCCCTCCCTTTTCATTTCCCTTCCTCTCCATCTCCATTCCTCTCCATCTCCGTTCCTCTCAATCTCCCTTCCTCTCCATCTCCATCCCTCCTCTATGTCTCTCCCTCTCTATGTCTCTCCCTCCTCTATGTCTCTCCCTCTCTATGTCTCTCCCTCTCTATGTCTCTCCCTCCCCTTCATTATTTCATTTACTCTCTGTTGGCTATCAGTCTCATTCCACTGATGAACTACATTGATTATTTCCATTATAGGATATTGATGTAGACTCCAGTCAAAATTGCCAAGATGCTGATTCTGCACCTGGTGCCTCACAGCCCAATGCTGGTAATAGTAAGGCAGCCAAGTCTAAGAAGCCTGTCACTGCTGAGGTCTTACTAGCTCGGCGTAAAAAGTTTTGGCACTCCATTGTGAAAAAGGATATACCAAAAGCAGCTAAGGCAAGAGCGAATGCAAAGAAAGAACAGCTTGGTAATGCCCGCAAGGTGAGGGTGACGCTCTGGAATGCCATTTGTCTGGTAATGAGCACATATCCTGATGCTGATTGCTTTTTGCCAATTGCTGATAACTTGATCGATCATGAGTGATTTGACTTCAGCTATAGGTTTCTAACAGAGCGGCACCATAGATTGTTGAAGGCCATAAATGCTTCAGTTTTCAGTGATGCAAATGTTTTACTTTGAAGACAAGAGCAGATTTAGTGTTTTTGTAAGGATTTTTTGCCTGAAGTCTGCCAACTAAATGATATCTCAAAATATTTGAGTTGAGAAATGGCGACAAGAACACCAATTTGGAGAGGTGTAATGCGCTGACTATTTTTCTGGCAGTGCGCCATGGCGATAATGAAGCTGAAGAGGCGAGAAGCTCTGGCTTCTCAGAAAGCTATGGCCAGTCTGCAGTCTCGAATGCGGCGTATATGCAGGGATGTCGCCGTCTACTGGAAACGCTTTGAGAAAGTAGAGAAGCAGCAGATGAAAAAAGTTCAGAAGGAGGCTCAGGAGCAGCGGAAGCAGGACTTAAACTTACTTGAGGTAAAGTGTAAACACAGCCAACTTTTATTGAACTCTCTGTTTTATAATGAACAGCATAGATAATCACCCATGTTACTAGATCTTCTCAGCTTATCAATACATGGCGGAGAAAGGTAGCTGTTCTGAAGTAAATTCTGTGAAATCTAGAGATACCCAGCTGCTGTGACAGCAAGAGTACCACTGACTTGAGTCATTGAACATCAAGTCTCTGCTGCTGTGTATATGAATGGTGGCGTAGCGTAAGTATCTTCATCGCTGTAGGCGAAGCGCCAGGCCCGCAAGCTAAACTTCCTGATCACACAGACTGAGCTGTATGCTCATTTCATGGCGAAGAAAATAACTGGAGCATCTGAAGAGGAGAGAGAACATATACTAAACAGGCTGGATGAGAAAGAGGATTTACAGCTGCATAGCTCTGTACTCGATGACTATGGTGAATTGTCTCCCCCCCAAGCATTCTCCCCCCCCATAAAATATATTCTCCTGCTACATCTTGTGTTTTGTAAAGTTGCTTGGGGTCTGCCTCATATAATTTTCTGTTGTTTTATGTACATAATACATTGTCTGTGGTTTAGATGCTGATGAAGTGAAAGAGCAGATTATATCGAATGTCCAGGACGCATATGATGCTCAGACGTCCAGAGTGAGTAGTCCTCAGAACTTCTGCAGTTATCATCATCTTGTGTCGTGATTCCCAATATTTTGAGGTGCTAATCCACGCCCCTCTGTCTGCTGCACAGTTTATTCAATTTTTGTTATAGACACATCAGTTCGACTTCAGTGTCACAGCTAACATATCCGGAAACATGGGATTATCGACACCTCAGGCATCAGAGCACGAGTACCCTCAGCCAAGCATCTTTGTCGGAAAATTGAAGTCCTATCAAGTCAAGGTAGTCACCGTGATCTCACAACTATGCTGCAGCTGTATCACCAAGCTGACCAGTCTCCTTATCATTACTATGCAGGGTATGAATTGGCTTGCCAACCTCTACAGCCAAGGCATTAATGGTATACTGGCTGACGAGATGGGCTTGGGAAAGACCGTACAGTCTATCGCGTTCCTCGCCCACCTTGCTGAGGTCCACGGCATCTGGGGGCCTTTTCTTGTCGTAGCACCTGCGTCTACACTTCACAACTGGCAGCAGGAGTGTGCCAGGTTCCTGCCCAAGATGAGAGTGGTGCCGTACTGGGGAACAGCTCAGGAACGGAAGGTACTCAATGTTGTAATGATTTTTATAAATGCTTGGCTCTCCCATCACGTACTCATTTCTATGTTTGTCTGTAACCGCTTGCGTTGACTGTGACACTCGCGCTGTGTTTTAGATATTGCGTAAGTTCTGGGACCAGCAGCACCTTCATACTGAGCAGGCATCATTTCATATCGTGATAACGAGCTATCAGCTAGTCATTCTAGACGCTAAATACTTCGCTAAGATCAACTGGCACTACATGGTACTGGATGAAGCACAGGCTCTCAAAAGCAGCGCCAGGTGAGATGCACTGGCCTAGTCACTACTCCGTCACCCTTCCCTTCCTTCTGTCTTCTCTCCCCTCTCACATCCTGCTGATAGCTTTCCCCTGACTTCTTTCATCTCCCTACCCTCACTTCTTCCTTCTCTCTCCCTTCACCTCATTTCTGTCATCTCTCTCCCCTCACTTCTGCCATCTCTCTCCCTTCACCTCACTTGTGTCTTCTCTCTCCTCTTACTTCCTTCTGTCGTCTCTCTCCTCTCACTTCCTTCTGTCATCTCTCTCCCCTCACTTCACTTCTGGCATCTCTCCCCCACTTTCTGTTATCTCTCCTCTCATTTCCTTCTTCCATCTCTCCTCTCATTTCCTTCTGCCATCTCTCTCCATACTGATCAGCCCCACATTGTAGTTGCCTAGTTATCTCTCTGCATCTTTCGCCTATTTATGTACCTCATTGCTTCTGCATGTTTTGTAGTGCAAGGTGGAAAACACTGCTCAGCTTTAGTTGTCGGAATCGTCTGCTCCTGACAGGCACTCCGATACAGAACAGCATGGCTGAGGTGAGCTGCTTCCTAACTGTCTATTGCCAGTATTATATCTACAATCGGCACACAATGAACATAATACAAAGTTCTTGTGGAGATATTTTTAGCGTAGGTAATTGGAAATAATTCATTATGATTTCTATGTGAACCATGTGAAACATAAACCAGAAAAAATGTCTTCCAGATGCAGAATGTGTCTCCGAATCGATTATTCTGAACAGTATTATTTACGGAAATATTGGTAGTTGTCTATTTCCCCGCCCGTAAGTTGCTCAAGATAAAAACTCTCAAGACATTTTCTATACTTCTTAAGACTTCTTTGAGAATTATTTAAGAACTTGCATGCCACTCGTGTACATACCACTTGTGTGTGCATTGCAGGCTTTCAATTGACGTATCTCACGAAACGATGAGAAACAGCTGGGATATCTGCTCATTGTATATTTCAGCTGGGATATCTGCTCTCTGTATATTTCAGCTATGGGCGCTTCTTCATTTCATCATGCCGACACTGTTTGACTCGCATGAAGAGTTCAACGAATGGTTCTCTAAGGACATTGAAAATCATGTAGAGAATAAAGGCAGCATTGATCAGAGTGCGTACTGCTAATCTGTCATGTCAGACCAACCGCACGCACTCACACTAGCACTCACACTAACACTAGTCGTCATTTTAGACCATCTCTCTCGCCTCCACATGATTCTAAAGCCTTTCATGTTGAGGAGAATAAAACGAGACGTGGAGAATGATCTAACGGATAAGGTACGAACTGCTGTCTCATCGGCACACCTGTACTCACTCGTACTTACCTGCTGTTATGGTCTTGGCCTATGCAGATTGAAGTGCTCGTCTACTGCCCACTCACCATCAGGCAGCGATACCTTTATGACGCCATAAAGAAGAAGATCAGAATCGAGGATCTACTGGCTGGCGTGACGCAGGCGTCAGCTGCCTCCTCCTCATCCGCTACCAGCAGCCTCATGAATCTAGTCATGCAGTTTCGAAAGGTAGCCATGGCCTCCGCTGAACGCTGTAAACCAAATTTGCTCTTCAATAGTTGAAGCTGATAAAAATTATTTTCAGTTTGGTCAGGAATTCCAGAAAGTCCCGGATAAATCCTGGAGAAGTTCCGGAGTATTCCTGGCAGTCTGTGAGAGAATTCCTGCCAGGAGAATTCTCACCAACTGCCGGTAATACTCGGGGATTTATTCCTGACCGAACTGAAAATACTTCTTACCATTGGAGTCTATTGACTCATCACGTAGCCTGTGGACCATATATCACTGTTTCTCCGCTGACGGGTGGAGTTACTGCTACCTGACTGCTGCCGCTGCTGTATTTTAGGTGTGTAACCACCCGGAGCTGTTTGAGAGACGAGATGTGAAGTCTCCCGCCCATGTTGATGTGGAGCCCTATCTCCTACCCAAGCTGGTGTACCGCGAGAGTGTGGGCGACTGCCTCTCCCCTAGTCATCACTTACTGCGTCGACTACTCAGTATACATCAACCCGACTATACTCACTACAGAAACTCAACTCAGAACATTCACTGTAAGCTAACAGCAACGCTGCCCCTCAACGCTGCTCAGCCACACCAGACATTGCTATCCGACACTCACACAGTCACACAGACCACAATCTTTCCTTTTCTATCTCATGGCTAACAGCACTACTTCAAAAATGTAGGAACTTGTCAGTGACACTTTTGGCAACGTTTTATTTCATTGGCTACTGATTTTAAAAATATGCAAACATAATTGATTTTGTATCCAGTGCTGTTAGCACTACATAAGAGTTCTAAGGAAATTGTTGATCGGCTTTGAAGATTTGTTTGGCGAAGTTTTATTTCGCTGACTGCAGACACTGCTGCGCAGACACTGCTGTGCAGCGAATTGTTGTTGGTGACTATCAGATGAAGATCTGACTGCTGTGGCCCAGCATTCCACTGACAGTCATTGACTAACAGACAAACATGCTTGTCTCATACTGCCCTCTATTTGCAGTTGATGACAATCCTTTCTCCTGGATGCCACTGATCAATATGACTTGTGGTGACCTCTACAAGGTCATGCTCATGGGATTCTTGCCGATTCTGCTGAGGGTCTATGCTGCAATGAGAGAGAAGCAGCTGCTGCGACATCACAAAACCTGGTCTGGAAGTACATCCAGGTCAGAAATGCCCCATCTGCCCATCTGTCTGCCTGTCTGTGTGTCCGTCTGTCCGCCTGTCTGTGTCCATCTGTCTGCCTGGCTGTGTGTCCGTTGAGTTTATTTCGGGTTCGAGATATCTCGTGGTGAGAGGACAACTTGTGTCAGAGGTGGTGAATCCTGTGTAAGATAGAAGATTGCTGCTTCAGAGGTGGTAAACCCTGTATCAGGTGGTGTTAGAAGTTAGAGGTGGCAGCTTTGGACCGCTGTATATGGCTTTTCAAAGTTCAGAGAAATGGAATTTCCAGTATTTTAGCCTGATAGGTTGACATGTATGCCTAACCACACAGTTTTGTGGCACAGCTATGTTTATAAGACATTTGGAATGAGTATATTTTAGCATAATGAAATATTGTGCTGTATACGAGGATTACAAGCGAATGATTGAGAAGAAGCTGATCTGATAGGTAATTGTTGTAGTACTGATGAACTCATTGCTAGTCGTACTCTTGTGCAGGTTTGTCCAGAGACGAATGCTGATTATCAGAGATGAAATGCCTACTGATGAGACAAACAGGCAGGCTGACAGTGACCTCATGTCACAGCTGGTCTTCACTCGCTACAATTCGCACTCCTACTCTCACCTCACCCACTCGCTGTACTATATGAAGGAGACTTCTGGTGAGTTATCCTACCCAGTGGTGGCACTGGGGGAACTAGCCTCAATTGCAGTCTAGCTTATACTTTTGCTGTTACTTCAGCTCATCAAAAAATTCGATTGCGAGGACAGCAGTCTGAATCACAGGAGCCAGCCTTGCCTAGTTCTCCAGCCAAGAAGCGGCTCACCAAATCCGTAAACAAGACAGCAAGACATCTGCCATCGGACACTGATGAGAAGAACCGCAGCGCCATGGCTCTCGGTGATTTCAGACATGATGAATGTCGACTCGCCCGCAGCCTGCCGCTGCAACTCACTGATATGCCGCAGTTTCTGAGTCACATCATCCCAAAGGTTTGGCCTCTCCCTGTCTCACCTCTCTCCCGGTCCCGCCCCTCTCCTGGTCCCGCCTCTCTCCCCGGTTCCGCCTCTCTCCCAGTCCCCACTTATCTTTCTCTCCCACCCACCCTCCCTCCCTCCCTCTCTCATGGCCTCACGTCCAACTGTATAAGATGGTACTGGTTTTCATTTGGATTCACAGGCTGAGAGTCGACCAGCTGAGCTGTACTGCTACGACCAGTCTGCTGAGTATGAGCGTCTGTCTCAGCACAGCTGTGACCCTACTCCAGTGCAGCAGCTACTGATGACAGGCTATGAACCTTACAGTACGAGCTGCTGGCGAACAGTCCATCCTTCTGGTCTCCAAGCCATCGAACCTCCATACGGCTTCTCCAACATATACATTCCAGGTAACACCCACCTCACCTCCTCACTGCCTCACCTCCACACAGCCACGCATCCACACAACCACGCCACCACACAACATCACCACCACCACACCAACGCTCCACCAAACGACACAACGAACCG
>ERZ1740065.478-NODE-478-length-21544-cov-14.426637_pt1 | contig 21544 bp, 16 predicted proteins | sample MGYA00581738_ERZ1740065 | MGnify/ENA primary metagenome ERZ1740065 (study PRJEB43018, sample SAMN04849749) | marine metagenome | isolation source: floating plastic debris | place: Pacific Ocean | collected 2008-09-01 | study: EMG produced TPA metagenomics...
ATACAGCGTGTACCGCACGCGCTGTACCATACAGCGTGTACCGCACGCGCTGTACCATACAGCGTGTACCGCACGCGCTGTACCATACAGCGTGTACCGCACGCGCTGTACCATACAGCGTGTACCGCACGCGCTGTACCATACAGCGTGTACCGCACGCGCTGTACCATACAGCGTGTACCGCACGCGCTGTACACGTTAAACACTAATTTTATCATGAAAAGTGATAAAAAAAATAAATACATACTTACTTATTCAGTATATTATCTAAGTTTCATAGAATCAGTTAATCCATCAGTGATCGGGTAGTTGGAGCCTCACCATAATCGATTGCTGCTCTGATACTCTGATACTCTTACATTCTAATGGCAGACGGATTATTTATGACTGTTATACACAGATAGCGAGATCGCTGTACCATCTAGATCCTTACTACACACATAACCGCGCATACCAACGTCTGTACCTGCAGTGGTTTTATGGTAGTTCAAGGTCACAGGCCTGTCCTTATTGCGTCTCCTCTTGGCCATACACATACAGCAGCAGACAACGAGGAGGATGGCGGCAATAGAACCAATGACGATTCCAATGATGGCGCCAACCTTCTGAGAGCTGGAAAAACAGTGTCACATGTCACACACTCCGACACGTACAGTCACACACTCCGACACGTACAGTCACACACTCCGACACGTACACGCATGCACAGAGTTTATTCAGTCACAGAAACGCCAATAGATGCAGCAGCTGAAGTGATTCTCTCCTGAGGTTAGAATTAGACGCTACTGCTGCTGCTACTGCTGCTGCTATTGAAATGATGGACCATCGTTATTGGAGCATCGAAGCAGTAGATCAATGCTGACTATACTCTCTGACTCATCACTCTGCCTTCATACTAGCGGAGATCATCGATAATCTCTGATACTAGCTCAGAATAGTCCTAACCAATACTGCTCACCAGCAGATGACCTACCTCCAACTCTCACAAAATAACCTTCCCTATACCTCACCTGCACCCATGCCCACGCCCACATACATACGGCTGTGTTTCATTGCGCAATACTACAGTTGCAGTCTACTAGTCCTGCTGAGTCATTGTCACGCTGTGTTTACAATCGAATACAGCTGCTCGCTGCCATCAATCGAAGGAGTGATTCAATTCAGAGTTGCACAATAGCACACTGCAAGACTATTTCTGTACTGGTGATGTAATAGTTTTCAATATTATGTGAGACTACCGGAAGTTCTGGATCTCTAGTAATCTCGTCTCTCGGCTTGTGACCCTCAGTGGTTTGTGGACATGCTTTCTTCGTACAATATATTCATCTACAACATCCTACATACCGATCCATCACAGGTGGTATGCCCACTTCCTCATAGACTAGCAGTACCAATAACTAAAGAGAGACACCAGGCCCTCACCAGGCCCCACCAGCACTGTACGTAAGTACGCAGTCGGTATGTAGGGACTCGCTACTAGGAGGTAGTAAGTAATACCTTTGCCAGTAAGAGCAGCAGGTCTGGCTGTCCTCACCACCACAACAGTAGATATCGTCATGATCATCATCCGAATCAAACGGACACACAAAGTAGTTCATCTTCTCTGTCTTCGACACGGTGCCGTTGTCGTAGACAGCGTACCTTTCCACGTTCCGACAGATGTTAGGATCTACAAACATCGATGATATATGAGTGACATGGGACTGCAGTCAAACATGCCGCAGTCAAATATATCGGTAGCTCACCCGACCGGTAGTACCGCGATCCGTATGGGTAGCGGGTTCTATAGCGTGTCATCCCATGAATTGCGTAGCCTGCTGCAAATGCTGCTGCATATTTTGTGTACCGTGAGCCTCCCCTGAAGCAACAAGCCACATGTAGGACCGACGGATGGTGCATAAGATTTCTATGATGGTTGAAATAGTTCACCTTGAGGCCCTGTATCTACTAGCACTTCTGTAGCTACGAGTACGGCTACGATAACCGCTCCGATAGCTACTCCGATAGCCACTCCGATATGAACTGCTAGATCTAAAACCTCCGCCCCTTCGACTGTCCACAATCTCACCTACATGTACAGCATGGAGTGAGGACGATAGGAAAGTAGAGCACGCTTCAGTTTGGGAAACTGATCGTTCGTTCCATTTCAGCCGCATCCAAAGCAACAGTCGGATGATTTCATCCAACAAAACATCATGAAATGAGAGTAATAAAAGAGGTAAAAGTTAATAGATTAGATAACACACTTGCAACAATGAGTAAACTCACAACACTCAAATCATTGTAGGGTGCAGACATCCGCGATGTCTAGAACGAAAGGCTCATGCAGTGTCACTCTAAGACACTCTAAGACATCGTTATAATTATAAGATGCCAATCCTCATCACCAGTGGCCTAGACTCACCTAGAAATAGTAGCAAGAATGCACATATGGCAAAGCATGTTATTAGCTTCATGATTCCTCTTCGTTGAACCACTTTCAGGCTCTGATGATGCGTTTGTATCGCAGCTGAGGTTATATCCTCGGTCGATAATAAATAAATAGCCAGTGATTTATACGGGAACTCTACCAATGAGGGACCTCTTCATATACCGCCCTATTTATCTGCAACCTCTTCGTAATAGAATAGGTTACCACCTGACCTACATTTTCACGCGTACTATTCATTATTCGTTACCGGTGACCACAGCTCTATCGGCGGCTGAGCAACAAGAGCTCTCCCGGCGACCAAATAGATGGTACCCGGTGTGTTTGTCTCCCCTGGGACAGATAACAATGTAGTCAGCTTCGACTTAAACAGTACATGACCATGCAGATGATTTCAATGACTCTTTACTGTGAGCAGTTCATTGTCAATCAGGACGCAAGACTACCGTGGTTACACGAATAGTCCATCGGTTCTCCATCTTCAGTTATGAGAAAAAAACCTAGCAAAAGAGGCCAAGCAATCATCTAGAGTCTAGACTCCAGATCGGACGAACCCCTGTTCTTCCTTGAGAGTCTATTTTAGCTGCCATTGTGTAGAGCTAAATGTTTATTGCTGCTCTCCTAATGCTCTTCTGTGATTGAACACAAGATGTTACTGAGCTGACAGATGATCTTAGCTGGTGGGGAAGAGCTGGAGATATGGGTCAGGGCATCTCAGGATTCCGACGAAAATGAATCTCTAGTATTTTTTTGTACGACTTGCCATACATGGTCCAGACGACACGAGTTATTTCCAGTACCAAACACGGAATACGCTGTAAGAGCACGCACTACTCTGGGTAACTATCTACCAGACTGCTCTTCACCCAAATGCAAATCAAAATTTGCGACTGTCCACTTGTAACAGTACTTCCTGTAGACTCTAGTACTATGCTGCATTCTTATAGGACACCAAAAATTACAGTTGTCACAAGTGAACATTTCCCAAATGTTACAAATACATACAAACACAAATAGTTTGCGTACATGAAATTACAAAGATGTATCATGGCAGATTGAGGTTGTTAGCACATGCAATATAGAAATGAATGAATGGGAGTATTAAAATAAGAATTTCCGGCAGTTTTTGGCGCCGCAGTGGCAGGCGATACGATAGTCCTTACAACTGAACTTGTCAGTTAGGGCGGCGAGGTCTGATGAAGACGATGTCGCTGACTCGACGCTATCCGACGATTCGTCCTGCGAGGGAAAACTCTTCTCCTCCAATACATCAATGTCCCCAGTGCCTACAATTGTGGAAATAACTCCGTTCATAAACATGTTCACTGATATGTCATGTGTCTATACTATACAGCTCACACACGGCCTAGAGCAATGTCTGTATTTACATATATAAGTAGTTTACACGACGCGAAGAACTAAATTAATCAAGATTATTATTTTGTATCAATTCTATCTAGTATAGAAACATTCTGTAAGATGTTGGAACACGGTGCATGTATTACAGTGCGTCATACAGTGTGTCGAACTACCAGTGACAAGAAAGGGCTAGCGAACCTGTCTGTGAAAGGCTGAACCGAAGCTGAACGACGAAACTTAGGCTCACCACGATTGATGTTGCAACCTCAAGTAGCTAAATATCTTACGTTAGTCTTGTACGACTTGCATGATGTTACCTCTACACTCCTACACTCTGGTCGCAACACACACCAATCACACACCATCATATCGTCCAAATGAGGTCAAACTCGAAATTTCATAGCAAAAACTTCCAATCACTGTAGAACGGAATTATTTTGCAAATTGAAAATATTTGCGATCGAGCCGTTCGCGAATATAGTCAATGCACATTTATTTTCGATGTCATTATATATAACTAAGGCTGAACTGAGAACGCAAGAATTGTAAGATCGCAAATATTTTACTACGTGCTAAAACGCAAATATTTTCCACGCATAAAAATTCCGTTCTACAGTACTGTAACACCTGGTTTACACTATTGACGGCCGCATCCACGTTCATTAAATAGAACGCTGCAAGGCTGTTACAAACTTAGCAGCCATGTTTGGAGTTTGAGCCGTCGAGATTTAGAGTGCTCACGACTCGCTACCGATTACATCATATCAAAAGCAGTTTAGTTGATGGAGCATTTGAATACCCAAACGGCTATGAACAACATCTACAGAGTCGCCTACACCATACTGCTTGATACAGCAGACTGACTTTATTCATTTCTTTCTGTCTTACATTGTGGGAGATTATGTTGAAGCTGCGCAGGCGAAAGAACTTAGGGGGGATTAACTCAGTATGAATATATTGGATGACAGTTTGTCTGGCTTAGGATGCAGAGAGCAGCATACCAGCATATCAGGTCATTGACAGGTCATTGACAGGTCATTGACAGGTCAAGCCTTACTCACATCTGCTCTCCGTTAGGATTGCTGGCTGACAGACTCAGCAGTGTCTCATTAATGGACAGTACAAAACTTCATAACTACATCACACGTCACACATCACATGTCGAACAACCTCACAATCTGTGAGGTTGTTCGACATAAAAACCACAAGAGCGTTTGGGTCCAGCAGTACCGACAACATATATAGATTACACCACCCGCTTGGATGACCTTGACATTGGTGGAAGGTCAAACAAGCGAGTTCTGCTATCATCACATGCCGACCTGTGAGATTAGTGGGACTGCTCGGGCTGCTTGAGTTCTCTAAGTCTAACTCCAATCGAAACTTCGTCATCTCATTGGCTACCCTTTGACCTGTACTCGACCTTCGAGCGAAAGGCGACAGCTTCACTGGCGTCAAACTGCCACCTACAGCAGGTTCTTGGCTAGTGTCCCCTGTTCAAATATACACGATTATTTACATTCTTACTGCACGGTATGAGCATCACATGACAGTCGAATGGCAGCCTAGGGGGCAGCACCTGTCATCTTGTAATCAAATGTCAGTTCTTCACCAGCTCTCACATCCCGGTTGGCGAATAGCGCGATACGCGGCAGACGTATATCCAGGTTATTGATCCAAACTCCGTACACAGACATGTTGGGGTCACACTAGTCAGAATGGCAAGCCATATTCACACACTCCATACCGGAAAACAGCAAGAACGTGATCGAATACTACACATACTGAATGATTGACAAAGTGTGAGATGTTTCCGTAGTTCCTCGCGTCAATGGTAAAAGGGCAGTCATCATCGTGAAAGTCAAGGTCAAAAAGGTATGTTAGTCCCTCCACATCATAGATCTTTCCTCTCTTCTCCGCCTCTTCATTCGTAATAACCTATACGCAAGGAATATTGAACAATGAGGGGACAACTCCAAACTCATAGTAGCAGAGCACTCAGAGTCACTGACCTCTCCCAAATACTCCATGATGAATGAGCCTTTGATAATCTTCTTCCTGGCTTTCACACCCCAGCCACAACCACTGCTAGTCTTGAATATCACTAAATCCACCTGGCTGCCGAGCTGTACCACCCGATTCCAGCACTCGGGCCCACAGGAACACAGGCTATTGCATTCGTATATGGCTGAGCCTAGAATACAGAGCGTTACTGAATGTCCATCAGTTATACATGTATATACATGTATATACAGGCCAGTTACTCACTGCTATAAGTCTCTGGTTTATAGCCCAGGTTTCAACGATTTTTTAGCAGAAAGCAAACTTGTAGCGCTTTGCTAAGTTAGCAGGTTTTTGAATGATAGGTTTAAAACTTTTAGCAATTTCTTTCAAGTTTGAACATAACATGGCAAGTAGTGCTGCACTTTAATCGAGTTATTCTAATATTAATTTTTCAGAAGATTAATTTTATGCCACAAGATTAATCGTGTGGCTAGTTTGAGGGTAAATTGTACTGATAAACCAGGAGTAATACAAAGATCTGTGAACAAGTATGACTGCGTATCTATCTAAGCCAACTCAACACTAGCGCAGTTGAATACCACTGATGACCCACCAAAGACGTTACAGTGATGTCAGTGGTAGCAATGGTACTGTTATGAATTATATAGCTCAGGAACTAGTTAGTAGTGGCAAGATTAAAACAAGATTAATTCAATATTAAAAATAATAATCGGAAGATTAATGGAGATTAATTATTTTGAAGAAATGCAGCACTAGTAACAAGCTATTGAAAATATAGCGTCTTTGGGAACTCCCTGCTATATGGCTATTGTGAGATAGTTTTTTTTATCTTTACAGTACGTACCTAAATACAGTACACGTAGCCGTTACAATGTAATTCTTCGCAAGTTTTACCTGTAGTGTAAAAACTTGGCAAAGAAACTTTGAGAAACTATGAGCTGGGTGCCAATTTTCAAAGACACAAAGACAGACAGACAGACATGGTGTTGGGATACTGATCTTGGGTTCACTTGTACATTCAGTCTATATTCACTATTGCAATACAAGTATTAACAACGGCAATGAAGCTGATGGCGTTATGACTCGGCTGCAGGCTCACATTTACCCACAGAATCAGCGGACCAGGAAATAAAGGTTTACGTCTGACAGCCTGAGCGTAAGAAGATGGTACCAGAGAGATTCATGATTTGCAAAGCGGTTGCCGCACGGCTGGCTCAAAGAAAAATAGAAGTGCCAACAGAGAAAAGTGAGGCTTTGGCACAGCGTGGACATGGCGTAGTGGATAATCATGTTGCCAAAACTCCCAAAACCCATATGCGGAGCAAAAGAAAAAAAACTATTAACCAACATAGCAACGAAGACAAACTAATCTTAATTAATGATAGCAATGCTGCCTAGAGTTATCTCCTAGCAATCGCCAGTCTTCTCACAGGCACTCGCATAGGTGAGTGTTGTGACAGGCTGATGGCTATGTTTCTATCATTTAGATAAGTGTACTTTTTAGTGTACCTTTTATCATGGCAATGCATACTGTAAATGTGGTAATTATTGTGTGTCCAAAATATAAAGAAAGTTCCAAAAACTCTATATTTGTCACATAAAATTTAGCATTTTGTGCGTCAATAAGTACTAGTCATCGGTGAGCAACTTTGCTGTATTATTAATAGCGGAACTCATGAAATCGCTATTTCACTATATTTAAAACACCGCTATAATTACCACATTTACAGTACTTGCTTACTGTTAATGTTCAAGTTGTGCGATAGATAGATGAATTGTGACTTATGCTGCTATCTTATGTCTCTTCATTTGCTATTTGGCTGTTTCTATTTCCCCTCTCCCCTCCCTCTTTCTCTCCCGCACACAACATGCTAAACTGTCCTACTTCGGTCTGTCACTATCGATACATCCTGACCCCACCTATCCACCACCGCTCCGATTCTCAGGTCAGCCACTATAGCATTACTCCTGAGTGCATACCGCATGGTGAACTCCATTAGTAGGATTTGATGTCCAGTGGATTTACTCGTATTGTGATCTCTGGGACTATTCTGCCTGGGTGTTAAATGTGAGGACAGTATCTGAGTGGAGTTATCTCCTCCTGGTGTTGAAGGCAAAATTTTCCCTTAAAAACTAATGAAACGCTACACTCCCCAACTTTAGGCTGTAGAAACCCTTAAATTCTGCCTCCAATTGGGTTTTAATTAACATTTAATCAGTCAATTGATGGATTATTGTGAATAATTCTGCCACACATTGGCATCAGATTCCATGGTTATAATTATAACACTGTCTAACTGAAGTTCAGTTGGAGCCAACCTCCAATCAATCAGCCAATGTTTACTTTCCTATATAAAGCTAACTACAACATGAGCTTGTCTTTCATTGTCTTTCATTAGCCAAGTTCAGCCAGATGAGCTCACAGTGAATCAGCTGAGGTAAGTAAACGAGACATTACCCGGTATCAAGCGCACTCTCTTCCCAGGAGTGTACGCAAAGTCGGCGTCGCTGTTATGGGGGCAGCAAGTCTTCTTGGAGGCAGTGCATTTGTCTTCACAGCAGCAGCCCATCACTGGCTCCGACTGCACAGTCAGGCCGTCCATGTGTATGTAGTCGTTGATGAACCTGCGTGAATTCCATATTGTCCTATGTGACATTGCCAGCTCATACACATGAGAAGACAACTCCAGACCTATTACAATCCGCGAGAACGGGCGCTCTTACCTTTCTCTCAGACAATGGCTCGCTGAGCAAAATTGATTTACTGCCTACATGACAAGAATCACGGAGGACCTGCTGAACTGAAGACGAGCTAGCTCTAACACTCCAGTGTGCGAGTAACGAGAGAGTAGGTATGCATGCATGCATGCGACGCGGTGAACACCATGTTATGAAACATACTTGAAGTTCTCGGGCGGTGCTTCCAGATCCACATCATTCTCCACGATAACTGGCTTGCTACTGGGATAGACCGAGTTAAACCGCGCCTCCCACGCATGCAAAGCCTCCGCCAATGACATCTTGTGCTCTCTAGGTAAAGAGTAAGATACAATCACAGGCACACTCTCATAGCGAAAACTCTTCTTCTAAAGACTCTGAACGTAGAGGCTACTTCTGATGAGTCTATGTGACATGTACAGACATAACGGTACACTTACTGATACACGCGAGTGCGTTTCTTGGTGGCCCAGGCAGACGGACGCCGTTTGAGCTGTGGTTTTACGACGCCTGGCTTCTCAACTATCCCGGATAGGTGAATGAATGCACCTGGCTCAATCCTAGTGTCTCTCTTCCGTAGTTTAGTGTAGACATCAATGATCTGTCTCTACAACAATAAATAGACACATAGACATGTAAACTAGAGTCTACGTTACATCATCACCTGTTACATGACTACTGTACCTGCTCATCTGAGTCAAACTCATTCTCAGAGTCGCTCTCTCTCTTCACCTGCGGACGCCGCTGTCTCTTGTTTGAAGCTGTGGGACTTTCTTGAAGTGCGGCAGTGAATCTAGCCAGCGCCTCGTGACAGTTCGCCAGGTTTCTCAGCGGCTCCCATGTGTTAAACTTCTCAGGCCAATGCTTCCACTTGACAAGAAATAAGTCGCAGTCCTGAAACGGCAGAGGAAGAAATCATGCATCGCTAACCGTTCATGAGTAGAGAGCGCACTACTGTAAAACCGTATTATGGCCACGAAAATAGTGGCAAAAAATTATGGCTATCATTGGAATTCGCTATGCCCATTACGAATTATATAGGAGTTGTCTTCTTATCTATGGGAGCGCTATCGTTAGATCGCTATCATTTTATTTCTTGATGATTTCGAAGGAAACGCTAACATTTCTGTCGCTATCAAATCCGGTTTTACAGTAACATCGCTCACCAATCATTGCATGCACTCAATTTCACTGGCAGCATACATCAAAATCAGAAACTAGACAGTATTCAGTGGCCCGAATATTGTTCTAGTAAGCCTCGGCTACACACTCGCAGAAAACCTGCAAAAAACCTGCTAATCGCGATGGCTAGTGCTACTCCTGCGAGTGGCTGGGGTGCTAGGCTACACACTTGCAGCTTTTCTCTTTGTTCTCAGCCAGCTGTGGGGTGTACGCCTAGCGCCGCTAGGTCAGTCTGTGTGGACAGCCAATCAGGCGGCAGGGTCAGCCAATCAGCGTCCTACTCTACTCGCAAATTCGTGTATGTCAAAGTTCAACATGCTTTGTGAGTTGAGAATAGCAGAATCCGCTAGTGTGAGCACTCGCGCGAGTAGATTATTCGCAGCTTTTCTGCGAGTGTGTAGCCGGGCCTTAAGATCTCAGACTAAGATTGTGGGTTGTACCCATGCAAACTAGATGCAGACTAGATGCTGGAACCGTTGACGGTACAGTACACCTAATCATAACCCACCGATGATACTTCTCTCTCCAAAACTATTCGAGGAACAGAGCAGCACAGGCAATGAGTGAACCATAGCGATAGTAATAACTAGTGCAGCATTTTAATCGAGTTATTCTAAGATTAATTGCTCAGAAGATTATTCAATGATAAACCAAGAGCAGTATGCTACAAAGATCAAAGTATGAAAACATATTTATCTACGCAAACTCAACACCAGTGCAGTTGAATAACAGATACTGACCCACCAAAACTGTTATTGTGATGTCAACGTCAGCTGTTGCAGCTGGTAGCAACGATAATGTTGTGAATTCTATAGCTCAGAAACTAGTTTGTAGTGGCAAGATGAAAACAAGATTAATTCAAGATTAAAAATATTAATCATAAGATTAATTGAGATTAATTATTTTGAAGAAATGTAGCACTGGTAATAATAACGATGACAATAACTCGTGGACACCTGGGGAGTATATCGAGCAATCCCATCAATCGAAAGAATTACCAAGAACTACTTCAAAGCTCATTTTTACTATTGGAAAATGAAAATGGTGTAACAGAGGGAGGGAGGGGGGGAGGGGGGGGGGAGGAAGAGCCTGTTCATGGAGAGATGAGCTTATGGAGAGTAGCAATGCTGGTAGTGATGAGAATGCTATCAGGGATTGAGTGTCTAAATAAAAGCTTGCAGATGAACCTATGGGCATCAGTAGAGATAGAGACACAGCTGCGGTGCACCAGACTCATCACTGCCCTTGAATCAAGTCTCAGGTGATGGTCCACTAATGCGGTTATGTAGCTTGTTTGATACACAAGGCTACAACAGCTGCTATAGAAAGTGTCATGCTGCCAAGCGCTGAGGCCAATAGCAGTACTGCCATTCCTGTCAAGTCTCAGTATTTCCCACCTGTATTTTATATGCCAGAATTTAGGGCCAACATTGCTACTATTTGATTTTCTAATGTTCTCCTGTGGCTCACTAGTTAGAACTCTATTAGTTGAAGCTCGCTGAGCCGAGCTCAAATATGACAGAATACTAGCTGTAGGGGTAGGGGTTGTGAGCTGTGGCTTTTCAAAGTTCAGAAAGCAGAATATCCAGTATTTTCGACCTAACAGGTTGACAGATATGGTACTAGCCAAGGTTTCACACTAAAAATCAGTGCGAATAGCAGCGAAAGGTGTCAGCCGCTGGTTGACAGCTAGATGTCACATGTCTCATCAGACATACCATTCATACAATTGCATTGTCACAGCCTATCTGGGAATAAAGTCAGAGTAGAGGTTGCGTAGCTGTAGTCACAGGCTATGCGGGCTGCAGCATCCAAAGATGACCTCGGACTTTTACTTAGATTTGACCGGGCCACCAGTTTCCTCAACTTCCTGTCAGCATCAATTACTATTTGAAAATGGCTTTGATCTCATACATTCCCTTGAGACAAAGCACTGCGTAAAGTAAAGTGCATAGTATATTCCCTTACAAATTATAACTCATTGCAGTAGCTTAGTACCGACCTCGGCATTGTAAACAAGAACACGAGCAAAAATCAAATCTTGTGATGAAATAAAATATTTGGAGCAAGAGATTTACAAGTTTATTTACCGCTTGATAGCTATATTTCTTAGCCAGTATCTCCTCCACTTCATACTCGTTTACTTCTTTCGACAGATGGCCATCTTTAATGACTATAATGAATGAGCCACAAAAGACAATCGTTATCAACTGCATCGATTGAAGCTAACTTCTTATCAATTATCAAACGAAATACACAGTATTACTTGGGTCAGCAGATAAGTACCCATACAATAGATTCATTCACAAATTCATTAATTCGATCAAGACAGGTAGTGTGACGGGTTACAACTCACGTTTTTCGACAGCCAAAGTCGCTCTCCGAGCACCAATCTTTTTCAAGACAGTAAGCAGTAAGACATCATTTGTTTCTTCCGATAATTTTATGAGCTGGTTGGAACAGAGTCTCAACAATTCAATAGGAGAGTGCAATCCAGTGACATGACAAGGCTTGCAACCACTTAGCGCCATATCTTCATTCGAACATGGGTGAACTGAACGAGCCAATTAATTACCGGGATCCCAAGGTTTTCCGTGGTAAAAGATTTTTACGTTACGAGTTGTTCTCTCATGATGTAAATCTACGCTACCGGCGAGAGGAATAGGTAAACAGCCTACACTTTTTTTGTAGTCAGCAATAGACTAATTAGATTATTTGATTCAAGTGATTTGTATATATTTTATTCATCAACTATTATTTTAAAACTTCCCATCAATTTGGCACATCATCCACTTGCAAGCTAGGAATGTGAATTAGGTTCATTCCACAACATCCATGGGATTTACGGGAGGAGGTTCATGTCGAGTCCTTCGTAGGAAAGTCAACCAATTGTTTTTGAAGCCTCTATTATAAGGATTGTTTGGTACAATGAATGATCTCCACCAGGGACTATCTTCATCGGAATAAGCTAGTTGGCGTTGGTGAGCATTGAACTCCTGTAAGGTTATATTCTGGCTGATAAGGACCAGCTGTTGTATAAGTAAGACGGACACCAACACCATAGCCACAATGGTATAGCAGCAGCTCACATAGGATATAGCACCCCTACAACAGTCACACAACACATGACACGCAGTCACCTCACAGGTACAGTGCACCATAGACGTGGTAGAACCTTACACCAAATCAGCGTAGACAAATTTGCAGTCATAAGGAATGAGGAAGAAATCTAGGACCATGATGGGCGTGCATATCGTTGTCAATGTCAGGTGAAGGCCGTAGGCTGTTACGGCGAGGAACAGCAGTATGGTAACTAGAAATGCTCGGTGGTTCCTCAGCCCAATGCATTGATCGAGCCTAAAACAGAAGACAGTCATTTATTGGTTGGTGGATATTCCCTACCACATGCCATCTATAACTCACCATATGCAGTGATGATCTCGTACAGAGTAGCATTCATTGCAGACATTACAGTGACTCGCTCTGGGGGGAAGCTTTACATTGCATTTGTCACAGCCACTTTTAACTGTCTCTGAAAAAGTGAGAACAACGCAATCAGTGTCCAGAAATCAGGACGTCAAATAGAGGCATCACGTCACATGATAAGAGGTTCTAATACCGCATTGTATGACGTTGATTTCTGACTGTAAATGTTAGGAAATATTTCAGTGATATTGGCCGGCAAGAGGTGGAGAAGGAAGGCGGGGCTTGTGATATGAACTGTTGGCAGTGGAATGGCAACAGACAAGCAGTACTGTTCAAACGTGCACGAGACCGTTGTATATAGTGCGTATGGTATCTATGCAACACAATCTCATTCAATGGAGGTAGTAGCAGTTTTATAGGAAATAAAGGTTCATTCGACAATTAATAGTGTGACAATTGGAAATAGAGTTCATTGTTTGCACGAGTCATTGACTACTGTGTTAGTCAACTTTACAATCGATGGTCAGTGACCAATCAGCTGACAGCAGAAGATATCTAAATGTGAGCAGCGGCGTAACATCAGTATCGGCATGTCTACTGGCCATTTCATTTCAGCCAATATCATATCTTGTCAGATCAAAACTCTCGTCCACGTAAAACATTACTGCATTTATGTGGCTGACATCTGACTATTTGATTCAGACATGGAGTCAAGCCTTGCACCGCACTCTACCAGCCTCTCCTAGCCAATCAGGGCCATCTGTCTATCACATCATACCATCCTCGTCACCAGCATTGACAGAGTGATAGAATGCTACCCGTGCCCTCTCACCTTTAGGCATAGATGATGGTGTTGTGGAAGGGAGAGGAGGTTTGGTCAGGGCTGGTAGAGCCACTGGCCTCTCTGATGAGTGGCTGGTGCTGACAGCGCTGAATGAATTGGATTTGCGGTGAGTTCGAGGCGACCGCTGCATCTTATCCAGCCTCTCCTTGACCAGCACACCTGTCACATCGATGAGAGACAACTCAGGGGAGTTAGACGTAACGGCCAGACAGTGATTACATATCCCTAGAGACTCACTCATACTGGCAGGGTTCCGATGATTAGTTGATGAATTCTTCTTTGGTGCAGCGGCTGACAGCTTCCATGTGGGCACAACCAATGTCCTCATGAAAGGGTCGGTGGTGTCGTGCCTGACGGAGCCGGCGTCCTGCTTCGTCAGGTACAGCGAGTACATCATTAGTAGGAATAGACCGAGTACTATCATACCTTCCCACAGCTCGATCTCGCGATAGCAGCATGCACCAATGAATATATATCCCATTGTGAAGATGCTCACTGAAAGCAGAAAAGATCTCCACTGAGATTGACAATGTGATGTGTTCTATAAAGGAAGAAACCTCGTTCCACCATCTATCGTCATGCAACAGTGAAGAGACGAAGAGACGGAAAAACTCTCGAACAGGTAGACTTACCTAAGCCCCAAGAGTAAAAGAATCTGGTACGTGTTCTATTGGTGTTGTTCCTCCAGCACTTGTAATATGATATGAGAGTGAGCGGTGTGAGCACGCACACACTCCAGGCAACATAGTAATGTGTGATTGAGAGCACCAAAAGGGTTGGGATTATTAATATAGGGGAGAAGACATCGAGTTGAATCTAAAATTATACGTGAGAGGTAAGATAGTGAAATAGTCTCAGGTTCACTTCACCGCTGTCATTCCTACATACTTGAACAGCACCACTACCCGCTATCCAAGGTATACGTAATCGGTCCGCCAAAACGTTCGACATCTGATCACCAATATTGGATGGTTGGCTCTCACAACGCAAGCACCTACAAAAGGTCGATATGAGAGAGCAATGTACCAACTGTCTGATTGACATATTCTGACTCATCATGAGTGTTTTACCTATCACAAGCCGAATCAATCACTTCACAGTCGCAGCAGCATGAAAGCACGTGGGTTAGTTCACCTTTCGAGTTGATGTATTCACAGCAGTTCGGTCTACGAGACCTTGACAACATTGAAGCTAAAATTAGAGATAGTGATGATCATATAAGCTCAATATCACACCGGTCTTACTCATCAGCTCAGCTCTACGCAGCTCATAAGACATAACATGATAATTGACAATATACGGTCGTGAGAACATGTTTCCCTTCGCTACAAAATGATATCACAGAAGAGAAGCGATGGACAAGAGTACATTGGCTACTTTTGAGTCAACTCTGTGTTCGGCCAGGTATCTAAGAGAGTTTGAAACAAACATTACAGTATCTTATATATGACATACCACTTTACACCGACATGCTGAGTCTTCGAATACTATTATAGTATGTGAGAGAATTCAACTGTGTTCCCTGTTGTGCCGACTGTATTGCAACCAAGGAGGAATAAAATCAGGCCGTCGAACGCATAGCCCACGTACTCATAGAGTTCGAAAAACAACGCTCCTTGTTCGTTATTCAATTGAATGGGATGAGTGAATGGCGCGTCCCATATAGATCCTTATGGAATGTACTGAGGACCCTTATGTTTTATAATCTATGACCATAAAGAGGGTCCGACTCTGTTGATATACCAAAACTATTCAGGCGCAGCAGTTTTGTTCCTTTTACTCCAAAGAAATGAGCGATACCAGAGAATAGGGATACTTCTTTTTGCACCAAAAAATATCTTCATAGAAAGGTAAATCAATATAGTATAGCATGTTCGTTATGAAATAGATCAGGAATTAGAAACTGAACATCATCAGTAATCAAACTCTCGACTTCTCAAACTAGACTTGTCAGCTACATCGAAAACATCAGAAGATATTTGGTCATCTCCCGATGTGATCAGATGCTGCGCTGTGTGAAAAGACTAGCCGCAATCGGTCACGCAAAGTAAAAGCCGCTGGATGTCGTCATCACACCACCCTTCTGCCGCACCATTGAGTAGTGATAGTTTGGTATGTGTATTATTAGAAAAGTGAACAAATCAAACCTACTATTCATATTCTAGCCACTTGTCAGTATTTAAGATTTATTTTATACTGACAGCGGCCAATGGCCATTGATATTACTGAGATCTGGGTTATCCGCGACGCAGGGGCGTGTAGTCGATTAGACGCAATCTGTCGCCTTCTACCCGCAATCACTCATTGGTGCGATCGGAGGTTTGCGTTTACTATGATGCAAAATAGGCGTGTGCTTATACATGCCGTACGTGGTCGCGGGAAAGCAGAGTCGACCTCGACCATTCCGAAGTTCATCACATCGCAACAAAACAACTGCTTCTACTGTGTGTATTCCCTGTGGAAGTCGTGTTTGTTTGTTTCTGATCCAGGACCAGGATGGCGTCGTCATTTTGTAATAGAAGCATGTTTAATGTCGTTATGACAGGAATTTGCTTTATGTTAGTCTTTACAGCTTTTCAAACTGGTGCTATCATTGAGGTAATGTTTCGTTTTGATGGGATTGTGATCTTTCGCAGCCTCACTTTGTAAAGACAGCCATGTTCTAATGTTACATTGTAGCCCCGAGTACTTGATGCTGTGAGAAATGAGACTGCAAGCTCCAGCAATCCGTTTACAGGAGATGGCTACATAAGGTAAATCGAAATAGATTTTGGTTTTTGAAGTCGGATGATTCCAGAGAACTTGCCATTACAGTAGAATGCTTCTCCGTTCATCTCATGCATATCCTCCTCACTGATCACCCTATGCGATTCAGAGGTTAATTGTGTTGAATTTTCTTTCAGCCTATCAATCATATACCTGGTGTTTGCTTTTGCCAACTGGATAGCTGCCCCTATTGTGGCTGTTCTTGGCTCAAGAATATCTATGTTTATTGGAGGCCTGATTTACTCGTAAGTTTTCTCTTACCTCAGATCGCAAATGTTATTCATTTACACGCACTGGTACTCTGTGAACTATTACAGTGGATTCATTGCTTCGTTCCTGGCTCCCCAGACGTGGTTGCTCTATGTTATGTCGACGTTGCTGGGGTTGGCTGCAGCAGGTACGTTGCTCCTGCTCATTACCCTTACTATAGTCTATACTAGGGTTTGGTGTGATTGTTAAGATGATGTTCCAGTTATTTGGACTGCTCAGGGAAAGTATCTCACTCTGAACTCAAACGATAGCACAATGGCACTCAACACAGGCATTTTCTGGGCCCTTTTCCAATCAAGGTTTGTGTTATTATTCTATTATGTGACTAAGCAAATTATTCCAACCATCCAACATGCTGATATTTCTTTTTTATCGTGAGCTGTGCTATTGTTCAAACTTATCCCTACACCATCTCTGTTCACATCACACTTTGCCATTGCCAGTTTGCTCTTCGGCAACTTGTTTGTCCACTTCGAGTTTTCTGGCCCTACAATTGATAAGCATACAAGACTCATAGTCTATGCCGTGCTTACGGGGACGGGTGTGCTGGGCACCCTACTCATGATCGCTATGAGAAAGCCCATGTCTGATCGTGACTCCAACATACAAAGGTGGGTACTCGTCTCCTATGAACAGAGTCAGCTAGCTTGTTCTGGTTGTATGGTTTGAGGTTGTGTTACAGCACAGAAGAATCAGAAGGTGCAGGCGTGTCTCCGTGGAGGAAGATGCTAGATGAACTGAGTGAGTATCAGAATGACAGTCGTGTTGACCCCTTGTTGACCCCATGTTGACCTCTGTCTGTGCCATTATTAGAAACTGCATTCAGGATTCTGCTGACCAAGGACATGGCTCTGCTGTCCCTTACCTTCCTCTACACAGGTAGGCTCAGACTGTCAGCCATCAATCCAGCCAATATCCGCTACGTTAAATCACGTCCCTCTCCTTTGAAGGTTTTGAGCTGACGTTCTTCAGCGGAGTGTACAGCACCTGCATCTCTCACACCGGACAGTTCGGGGATGCAGCTAATAGTTACATTGGTTATTCAGGCATGCTGATCGGTATCGGAGAGATCATTGGTCGGTATAACCTTGCAGTTTGCTGCCACCACGCCTTGACTGAATGTCACCAGAACACATCTGTTTGCAGGTGGACTTATATTTGGAATTTTGGGGAAAATCGCTAGAAAATATGGCCGAAATTTAATCGTCCTGCTTGGGTTTTTATTACACATACTTTCATTTTTCTTGATATTCTTAAATCTACCAGACGACACACCGACGAATGTGAGCTCTGCGCCAGCGTATATCGAACCCAGGTAGACACATCACGTCTCCCACAATGCCCCCATCACCTGACTCAGCCATTGCTAACTGTGCTCCGTTATCTACAGCGTTGCCTTGGCATTGATATGCAGCTTCCTTCTGGGATTCGCTGACAGCTGCTACAACACGCAGGTAAGTGAGACGGAGCCTGGATGTAGGCTTGTAATTCATCGCAATCTACTCTCACTTAGCTAACTGTGCTGTAGATCAACTCTCACTCAGGTTATTCTGCTGTAGATCTACTCCATCCTGGGCGTGGTGTATTCTGACAACAGTGGAGCGGCATTCTCTCTATTCAAGTTCTCACAGGTGAGATGTTTTACGATGTTTATTCAAGTCTATGATTTATCATCATCTAGTGGCCTTGAACCTCATTTTCAAAGTCCGTCTCGCTAGTGAGAGCCAGTGCTTGAATGTTTTCATCTCCTGTTATCTCTGCCAGTCACGAGTTGGGATTGGTCGATGGGTAGGAGGCAGTTAATCTGGGTGCTGTTAACTGCCCCATGGTATCAAGTGTAGACATACTCTCACATCTGCCTCATATCATGTTATTTTCGGTGCTTGGGGTGGGCTTATCTCTAGGGTTTTCCGTATTTGAACTCCACATATAAAAGTGTCGTTTCTGTTTCAGTCTCTGGCGGCAGCTATTGGATTCTTCTACAGCGACTATCTGGTACTGAAATGGCAGCTTCTCATTCTCCTTGTAACGGCTGTCGTTGGCAGCTTCGCTTTCTTCAAGGTCGAGTGGACCTCACACCGTCGTGCCAATGATTACGAGACCCTTGAAACTGCCAGCTAGAGTGCAGCTCGTATTTAATCTAGTCAGACAGACTCCACTCTGGTAATGGAATCCCGATGTCTGTGGGCTGTTTGAGTCTATTCCAGTTTTATCATTTCTTACAAAGCATAATCTTTGTAATTTTTTTATGTGAGAATAATAACTGCCAAATCAGAACATGGCTATTGATAGCACTGTGCGCAGGGTTAGGTATCAGAGGCTAGCTTGTGTCGCTGGAGATGTGCCATAAAGAGGAGGTTTATGTTAGTCACATGACCTATGGTATCTCTCAGATAAGATAAGATGCGTATGGGTCATTGATATGAGTTTAGCTACAATGAGATGTGATATGTAGTATGCTGTCGCTGTCTCAGTGTAAACCCCAGTGATAACTCCTCTCGCATACATTCGCATACACTGCAACAGCTTGGCATCTCTCCATGGTGCGCTGACCCAAGCTCATGCTGCACATACACAACAACAACAATTCCTACTGAGTAACCGGCACCCATCTCATTCCTCTAGGGTTGATGATGAGCAGCAATTTCTGATATCAGTCTTCAGTTACTCTTTTTACACCAGATGCCCTTCACCTTCTCCTCCCACAGACGACACCAATACGCCTGTAGTGGTGGTGACACTCTCTCCTTGTAATGCATGTAAATGCATGCATCTTCCATGATTAGTAATACGTCAGTATTACCCACGTTCGATAGAGGTGAGTGCCAAGACCTGCAGTATTGGTGGACAAGATTTTTTGTGTTTGCTCTGTTTGAGTGGACGACTTGCCTTCATTGCTCAATATGAGAATTATCTACATTTCGTTTGATGAGTATTGAGAGAAGAATATTATGGATGCGCTGTTTCTTCATAGCCACGGAGTTTTCTTGATATATTACTCTCTTATAGAACAATCGCAATCTTCTACCTGAACTGAGACCAACCGAGTAACACCTGTAGTGGGGATTTATCTTCTCTCTGATCAAATAGATCGCTTCACGTGCGTCATTGATCTCTCAAAATTTTTTAAATAGGTCATATACTCTTATATTCTTCGATGTCAATGTCGGTCGTCGAAAGAAATAATGAAGTGATCAAGCGTTGTGGCTCATGTAAAAATTCTAAATCCACTGACACCAGTCGAATTTATCAGAGGTGATTTCTTTTACCACTCATTTACACATCACGCGGTACTTTTCCTCTTGCTCATGCAGCTGATGAGCTGCATAGAACCCTTGAAAAATCCACGTGATATCCAAACCTGTTATCGTACAAAGACAGAAGAGAAGAAGTATTTCTTCCAGAAAACTTGCGCACGGTTTTGGGAGCTGCAGAAGTTGGAAGTCACCACTCTATATTTTGTGGTTACCACCTGTAAGCTATTTATCGTTCCTTACAAATCACAACCTAACGATTGATGCGTTCCTTTTAGCTCACACAATCACGTGCAATGTCTTCACCCGGTCGTACTGCTGAAGATGCAAGCAAAAGTCTAAGTAGCGGTGAGTGAGGGTTATAGTTTATCAGCTAGCTTTGGGTTGCAGGTGTTGGCTAACATTGCTAGGTCTAGCTTAGCTTATAGTTTTCAATTTACGAGATTAAAAGCGTGGTGCAGCACTGACTAATAATGGGATTGTTATAGTTACAGAGCCAATGGTGTCATGTAGCTTTATCCAGTAACACCCAATAGTGCTTTTCCACTCTTATGCCTCACCCCTCCCCAACCTCAGTTTAATGCACCATCAAAGAAACCGTTCACACTTGGTTAGGTTCTGCTCCTATGGATAGGCACTTACTCTCCCCCTGCTAATCAACCAAGAACCAAGAGGACTACAGAAGCCAATTGAATACCCTATTATTCAAAACCATTTCAGTTACAAATCGGTTTGTTAGCCTCACTTGACTGCTCTACTTATCTCTTGGACTGAGACCATTTTTACTGCAGATGTGCTTTATATGGCCTAGCTAGAGCTTAGAGAATCAACTGCCCATGAGAGCATAACTCTTCGCTGTATCTTGTCTCATCAGAAAACAGGCATACACCCAACTTTATTTCCCTGTGACTATGGTGTACCAGTATTTTCCTGACGCTCCTCTTCATGTTTAGATGGTGAAAGCCACCCACAGAGAGAATCTGATACTCACAACGTCACGTGCGTATGCATCTCAATTTACTCTTCTAGTTTGCAGTAATTGTTATTTTGGCATTTTTTACTTCCCTGTCGGCACTGGTTTCATAACCGCTGGTGTTAACAGGGCTCTCAACTACTCGGATTTAATCCGAGTAACTCGGATTTCAGGCCCCGACTCGGGTGACTCGGATAAAACTACCTATCACTCGGATTTTATCAACATCATCCAGAAAAGCCCAGATTCTCTTACTGAAAACCTCATTCAAAGCTCGTTATGTAATCTTACCGGCAGAA
>ERZ1740065.479-NODE-479-length-21527-cov-15.480160_pt1 | contig 21527 bp, 18 predicted proteins | sample MGYA00581738_ERZ1740065 | MGnify/ENA primary metagenome ERZ1740065 (study PRJEB43018, sample SAMN04849749) | marine metagenome | isolation source: floating plastic debris | place: Pacific Ocean | collected 2008-09-01 | study: EMG produced TPA metagenomics...
TGAGGATCTAAGCCAGTCATAGAGGTGTTACAAATTTCAATGTTCTGATATGGTTTGCAATCATTGCGGCAGATTCTTTATTGTTTGGTGGGTATTTAGCGGCTGTTGTTTATCGAGGGCTGTCAGCTTTTTGAAGCTGACGCTCAGCAGGCGATCAACAATGGGTGTGTAGGGCACGTAGATAAAGCGGGTGAATGTGTATGGAATCCGGTGGCTTTCAGTTTGAGCAGGAGTTTATTGATTCACTCCGGTGTATTCCCATGGGGGTGCGGCTCAAGTTAGATACCTGTGGTGTAAAGCTCAAACTCAAGCACTGGCATCAGTTCACCCAAGCGGAACGACAGACGCTGATGACCCTGGCCTGTGAGACCCAGGCCAGCATTCTGGCCTACAAAAACCATCTACAGTCTTTGGTAACCCACTACACGGGGCAGCCGGCCAAGGAAATCGCCGTTGCGGCTGAGCCCCCCTGGTTGGGGGCAGCTATTCCTGAACAGGTTAAACAGCAGGCCGTGGACCACAATGTGAACATTTCGGGTGATGCCTGGCAATCGTTAACGCCAGCCCAGCGGTTTGCCTTAATTAAGCTCAGTCGTCCTAGCCATGAGAACCGAAATTTTATTCCGGCGATGAAAGAATTTGGTCTGGTAACTTGAGCCTAAGGACTGAGGTTTAAGGCATGTGGGCTGCTAGTATCAGTAGCAGCACGGCTTGATGTCGGTCATTATTTTTCGTTCATGAGCAACCAACGGTTAAATCCCCAGGTCCCCAGACGAGTCGGAAAAGCGCGTCCTGCAACGGGTATACCGTGGGCGCTACTGTCGTTGGTGCTGGCATTGCATTTGATAGTGGGGCTGTTGTTATCTGTGTTTTCTCCGCCCTACTGGGTATGGCCCCTGGCCCTTGGCGGTACCTTGATGCAGGCGGTGGTGCTGGCCGGTCCTAAAGCACTGTCGTCGTTCACCGGGTTTCGAATTTTACTGTCGCGCTTTGTAACCTGTCTGGGAACAGCGATGTCGGTGGTGGCCCTGGCGATTGCCGTTGGGTTTGGCGGGACGTCCGATATTGACTTGATTAAATTTACCCAAATTGGATTGGCGCTGTTTTTTATCAATTTGGGGGTTTTGCTGCTGACGGCTGTTTGTAGCTTGATGATTGCCCATGCCGGTGACCGGCTTTTGCGTGAGGTGGGGCGTGTCCGCTGTAGTTTAATTTTGATTAGTTTTTGCTTCTTGGGGTTGTTTATTGGTGGAGTGCTGGGACTTGCGATCGCAAGCTAGACAACTATTCTGATGGTATTAGCGATTGACTTTGGCACGAGTAATACGGTGCTTTGCCGGTGGAATGCCGCTACCCAGTCTTCTGAAGTACTTACCTTAGATACCTTGGCCCAGCGAGGGACAGGCCCTGCGGTGGTCCCCAGTCTGCTCTATGTGGAAGACGCGCAGCAAGACCAGGTGTTGATTGGTCAGCCAGTGCGCGATCGGGGGCTAGATGGCTCATCGCAGCGTTGCTTTAAGAACTTTAAGCGCGGCATCGGCACCTCCATACAGGGGTTTATGCAGGACTTAGACGGTCGCACACTGTCCTTTGAGCAAGTGGGGGAATGGTTTCTCTCCCAGGTGATCGCACAGCTTAAGCAGCAAGAAGAAAGCATCGATGAAGTAGTTTTGAGCGTCCCCGTTGACAGCTTTGAAACCTATCGCAGCTGGCTGGGCACCCTTTGCCAACGCTGGGATATTAACCGGGTAAGGATGATCGATGAACCCACGGCGGCGGCCCTGGGATATGGCCTCACCAGCAATGAAACCGTATTGGTGCTTGACTTTGGTGGCGGTACTTTAGATTTGGCTATTGTGCAGCTGAGCGGTGGTCGAGCCCAGGGCCTGGGGTACATCCTCAAGTGGGGGCAAAAGGCGATGGGCAACTCGGCCCAACGGGTCTCTACCGCAAAAGTCCTGGCAAAAGCTGGGGAAAATCTGGGGGGTTCGGACATCGACCAGTGGGTGGCGCAGTATTTGTGCGATCGCCATGGCATGGCCCTATCGCCGCTGATTTTACGGTTGGCAGAACAGCTTAAAATTCAGCTGTCTACGGCCCACAGCGCTAGCGAAAGCTATTTTGATGATGAAACCTTTGAAAGTTATGAGCTGACCCTAACCCGTGGGCAGCTTGAGTCAATTTTGCAACAGCAGGGATTTTTTGACCGCTTGGATGAGCGGGTTGCCCAGGTACTACAGCAGGGACGTCGCCAGGGGTTAGATGTGGCGGATATTGACGCGGTGTTGCTGGTGGGGGGAACCACCCAAATTCCAGCCATCCAAACCTGGATTAACACTCAATTTGATGGCATTAAGGTGTGTGGCGATCAGCCATTTACGGCTGTTTCTGCTGGAGCGCTACAGCTGCAGCAGGTAACGCTGTCGGACTTTCTATACCACGGCTACGGCGTGCGCTTTTGGGACCGGCGTAATAACTGCCACGGTTGGCACTCGATTATTCCCGAGGGTCAGCCCTATCCAATGACGGCTCCCATAGAGCTGGTGCTGGGGGCGTCCAATGAAAACCAGCCCAGCATTGAGCTGATTATTGGTGAGCTGGGGCGTCAGCAGGGCAGTACGGAGGTCTACTTTGAGGGCAATCGTTTGGTGACCCGACAGGCCCAGGCAGGCCAGGCGGTAGCACAGCCATTAAATGAAAAAGCGCCCAACATTGCGGCCCTAGCTCCCCCCGGCAGGCCAGGAGAGGACCGGGTGCGGCTGAGTTTTACCGTCGATCAAGACCGGCTGCTGCGGGTAACGGTGGAGGATTTGTTAACGGCAGAGGTGTTGGCCAAAAATCAAGCGGTAGTGGAGCTTTCTTAGGTAGCAGACCTATTGGTCATTCCTACTGGTCATTTCTACTGATCATTGTCGGGAGCCCCTCCCCCCAGACGTTCTCGCAGTTCCTCACCGGCTTGTTCGGCCTCGGCCTGGGTTTTGGTAATGATAAAGGTCTGGGTGGCGAGCAGCACAATCACAAACAGCACCCCCGACAGGGTAAAGCTCAGCTTGGTGGAGGGGATGCTCTGACCCAGGGCGTAGATTGCGATCGCAAACACAGCAGCCAAATAAATTTTGGACATGACCGGCATGGCCGAGGCCGACCAGCAGAGCGCCACTAAAATCGCATTAAAATACAGGGCCAACAGTCCTAAATGAATCCGTCTGGCGTAAATTTGCTGGGCTCGTTTACGGCTGCCCGCAAAGGGGAGCTTTAGGCGATTGCCCGCCGCATTCATCACATCAAGCACGATGTAGATCACTGGAATCATCAAGCTAGATACCACCACCAGTAGCTGGGGGGGAGCCTGCAGCGTTTGATTAATCGCCTCCGATGACAACGCTAGATTCACGGCTTGACTAAAGAGAAAAGCAGCAATAGCCGCCACCAGCACAATTAGAAAATCAACTGCCAAGGCAGGGACAACCGGTATTTGGGCTGTGCGTGTTTTCATAGATTGAATGTATCCCTTTGTACAAATTGTCTGATAAATGATTGTCCGTTGCTGATTCTCGGTCTGGAGTGATCTAAACAAGTCCTGACATCATGTCCTTCGTATCGATCAGCCCATTCTCCAAATTAGAAACGACCATGAGTGTGCCGAGTAATCTACGTCTAGCGACCGTAGCTCAGTGTCTAAATAATGCAGACTTACTGAGACCATACAGATAAGCTGGGGATAAATTTAAACTATCATTACACCTTTGTTAAAGGAAATACTTTGATGAGCTCAGCCCCAGTCAGTCAGCATGACGTACACACCGCTGCTAAATCAAAACTACCCCCCACCGATAAATTCTCTTCAGAGAGCTCTTCGTGGACCATCGAAGATAGCGAAGAACTCTATCGCATTAACGGTTGGGGAGAGCCCTATTTTTCCATTAATGCGGCGGGTCATGTGATTGTTTCACCCCAGGGCGGTCGAGGCGGGTCCTTAAACTTACACGAGCTGATCCAGGCACTTCAGGTGCGCAAACTATCGCTACCGATTCTGGTTCGTTTTTCCGACATTTTAGAAGACCGCATCGAACGACTCAATTCTTGCTTTGCCAAGGCGATTACCAAATATGGCTATGACGGACGCTATCGGGGTGTGTTTCCCGTCAAATGCAACCAACAACGTCATTTAGTAGAAGACCTGGTCAGGTTTGGGGAGCCTTACCAATTTGGCTTAGAGGCGGGGTCTAAACCTGAGCTTATGATTGCCCTGGCCACCTTAAAAACCCCCGGAGCCTTGCTGATATGCAACGGCTATAAAGATCGCGCCTACCTGGAAACCGCCATGTTGGGCCAAAAACTAGGCCAGCAGCCCATGATTGTTTTAGAACAGCTAGACGAGCTACCCCTGGTTATTGAGATCAGCCAACGACTCAATATTCGTCCTCAACTGGGGGTGCGGGCCAAGCTCTCCACCAAGGGGGTGGGCCGCTGGGGTGGCTCCGCCGGTGACCGGGCAAAATTTGGTTTGACCATTCCTGAAATTTTGACAGTGGTGGAACAGTTAAAAGCGGCTGATATGCTGTCGTGTCTACAGCTGCTTCATTTTCACATTGGCTCCCAAATGTCATCCATTAGCATCATCAAAGACGCCCTGCGAGAAGCCTGCCAAATCTATGTGGAACTGGCTGGTCTCGGGGCCAATATGCAATATCTGGATGTGGGTGGCGGTCTTGGGGTGGACTACAACGGCTCTAAGACTAATGTTTCTGCCTCTAAAAACTACAGTATTCAAAATTATGCCAATGATGTTGTTGCGGAGGTTAAAGAAGCCTGCTCTGGCAAGGAGTTGCCCGTACCCACCCTAATCAGCGAGAGCGGTCGGGCCATTGCCTCCCATCAGTCCGTGTTGGTGTTTGATGTGCTTGGGAGTAGTGAGGTGCGCCCCCAGGTACCGTTTGAGCCATCATCAGAGGATCATGCCATTCTCAAAGAGCTTTACGAGGCCTATCAAAGCATTAACTCTACAAACTACCAAGAGGTTTTCCATGATGCCGAGCAGTTTAAAGGAGAAGCTACGAGTCTGTTTAACTTTGGCTATCTCAGTTTGACCGAGCGGGCGCGGGTAGAGAATCTCTTCTGGGCCTGCTGTCAGAAGATTATCCAGGTGCTGCGCCAGGAGACCTATATTCCTGATGATATGGCTAATCTAGAAAAAATGATGGCCTCTATCTACTACATGAATCTCTCCGTGTTTCAATCGGCGCCCGATACCTGGGCGATTGATCAGCTATTTCCCATCATGCCGATCCATCGTCTGAATGAAGAACCCACCTGTCGGGCGACATTGGCAGATCTCACCTGTGACAGCGATGGCAAAATTGATCGGTTTATTGATTTACACGGGGTTAAATCGGTGTTGGAACTTCATGAGTTAAAGCATGGAGAGCCCTACTATCTGGGGATGTTTCTCAATGGTGCCTACCAAGAAACCATGGGAAATTTGCACAATCTCTTTGGGGATACCAACATGGTGCATATTGAGGTAACTCCCCAAGGGTATACCATTGAACATGTGGTCAAAGGAGACACCATGAAAGAGGTACTGGGCTATGTGCAGTATGACTCTGAGGACCTAGTAGAACAAATTCGCCGCCGGTCCGAAGTCTCCCTTAAGGAGAAACAAATTACCCTCACTGAGGCCCAGCTGCTGTTGCAAAACTATGAGGAGAGTTTGAGCCAGTATACCTATTTGTCTTAGGGCGTATTTTTATCAATTGTTGGTAGGGGTGTTGCATGCAACATCCCTACCAACAATTGCCTAAATAGACTGGAGCTTAGAGAGATCAGGTTTAACCTTTAGCTTCACCACCAGGGCCGTAATGTTGTCATGGCCGTTGTGCTCATTGGCCAACTCAATTAGATCAGCCACGCCTTCTTCAATCCCTTTATGACCCCTGAGAATAGGTTCAATGTGGGTAGAGCAGTGGGTTTCTAGCAGCCGGTCATCGCTGAGACCATCGGAGCACAGCAGCAGCAGCGTGTCTTCGGTCAGGTTCAGATAGTTAAAGCCGGGGTCAAGGGCATCTTGACCACAGGGACCCAGGGCCTGAGTCAGCTGGTAGGCATCGGGTCTGGCGTAGGCAATGGCCGCTTCCACACCGCGTTTTATTTCTCGTTGGCCCACTTCATGGTCAACGGTAATCTGCTGTAGCCCCAGACGCTTGGTATAGCGATACAGCCGACTGTCGCCCACATGGGCGGTCACGGCCTGGGTGCCTTTAACCAGCAACATAACTAGCGTTGTTCCCATGCGGGCACTGCCTGTACGTTCTTCTACCTGGTTTTTGTCGTAGATTACCTGGTTAGCTAGGCCAATGGCCTGGCGTAGCTCTGTTTCACTCGGGAGTTCTGATGTCCAATGCTCATCTAGATAGGCCCTGAGGTTATCCACCGCTAGCTGACTGGCAATTTCTCCCCCAGAGTGACCCCCCATGCCATCGCACAGAATGTAGGCACAGCGAGCGTCTAAGGTTTGGCTTGATAGGGTTTCCTGGCGGCTGAGGGCGGACTGGATAAAGTAGTTATCTTCGTTGTGGTCGCGCTGTTGACCCACATGGGACTGGCCCGCATCTTCTAGGCCCGTGAGCTTCATCGGTAACACCATGGTGGGTGAATCGATGCTGTCCATACCCGGATCTTCGCTTAGATCAATGCCCTCTAGCCCGGGAATGTCGAGATCGGCTAGAACGTTAACATCAGGCGGGGTTTCGGATGTGGCGGTGGCAATATCGGTGCCGAGCTGGTGTTTGTCTGCGATCGCAACCAGCGCTTCCTTTAACCCCTCAATCTCCTCAAACTGTCCCTCGGTCACCTTAGCTGCCAACTCAGTCAGATCGGTTAGGGACTGGTCGTTGGACTGGAGTAGGGACTGCCACAGAAGACCCATGTCGGCCAGGCGATAGTCGTTGCGGTAGGGCCCCATCTCAATACACCGCAGACAGACAATCTGGTCTTCATCCATACACAGATTGCTGATGTTGAGCAAACTGCCCTGACCTTTAAAGACGGCCATGGCTTCCCACAGTTCAGTCATCACATAGAAACTATGGACCTGCTGTAGCGGATCGAGGGTGGCCTCCTGCCAAACGGTCAGTAAATCAGGCAGCGCCCGTCGATCCTCAATAATCAAGACGCTGTAATCAGATTCAATCCAAGCCTGCTGTAGTTCTGGAATCGATGGAAAGAAACGACTATGGAGGGCCAGATAAGGATAGGCCATCAGCGGGAAGAGCTGGGTTTCGTCCGTTTTCCCCAGCGTCACCAAGGAAAACTGCTGGCGCTGTTCCACTAGGGAAGATGCCATGTCATTGGGTTTTGTATCCGTTACCTGGGCTTCCACCGGTTTCTGACTACCCTCGCTTAGGGATAGCTCCTCCACCAGTCGATAGCGCTCCCGCGACCCCAGCCAGTCTCCTGCCGCTCGAGTAAACGCAGCAGCGGGAACTATGGGGGAGGCCTGATTAGCCGCTACCTGTTGCCAAATGTCAGTGTCGTCGCTACTGGACGGACTGCCTTCGGCTGCTTGGGGGTCCACTATCAGCGCAACAGATGATGCGCCTGGAAGCAGCAGAGCTCTCCAAACCTGTAGGGGGGACCCACACGATTGGCAAAACTTGTGTTCGGTAGGGTTATGGAACTGACAGTATGGGCAAATGATCATCAGTGGATACAAAAAGGCCGTTGACAATGACCGCAGCTTAATAAAAATGTCGATGCCATAATCCACTATGCCCACCAATGAAAATAGTCTTAGCAGCTAAAACCATTCGGGGGGAGAAAATTATAACAACGAAATACAATCCAGCATAGCTGATAGGAAATACAGACGTTGGTATAAATGCAACCAAATTAATTGTAGCGGTGTCTAGAGCGAGGGCGATAACGCTTGGCTGGTCGGGTATTGAGGCCGTTAAAACCTTTTGTTAACTGGTCTAGCTGTGACCGTTCGTCAGCTGAGAGATAGCGCCATTGCCCAGATTGTAGATTGCCCAGATGCAGATGACCCATACTAACTCGAACCAGACGTAGTGTGGGAAAACCGACGGCTGCCGTCATGCGTCGCACCTGACGGTTTTTCCCTTCCTGCAGGGTGAGCTGCAGCCAGGCCGTTGGGATGTGTTTGCGCACCCGAATGGGTGGTGTGCGCGGGGGGAGCGGCGGCTCTGTGGGTAGAAGCTCTACCTCGGCCGGTAGGGTGGTGTAATCTCGAATGGTGAGCCCCTGGCGCAGCCGCTGCAGACTATCGGCATCAGGAATGCGTTCTACCTGGGCCCAATAGGTGCGGGGATGACCAAACCGGGGATGGCACAGACGATGCTGCAGCTGGCCATCGTCCGTTAGCAGCAACAGTCCTTCACTATCTCGATCGAGACGTCCCACGGGGTATACCTTGGGCACTGGAATAAATGATTTGAGGGTGGTACGGCTGGTGCCGACATCGGTGAACTGGGTGAGGACATCGTAGGGCTTGTTAAAAAGTAAGTAGCGATAGTCCACGGCAGGGGATGTTTCTTGAAGCTGTATTGAGAAATGGTGCAGTTAATTAAGTAGATAGATATGCTGAATAGACTAATTAGATCACTGTGAGTATTAGCACTATGAGTAACGTCCCCAGATATCGGTTTGTGTGCACTCTGACCTTTGGCGATATCTATGGTCAGATCATTGTCTGGCTAATTGTGCTTTTCCTGAGCTTAGCAACGGCCCTGGCACTGATGGGATCTAGCCGTCCTATCTATGCTCTGGTCTGTGTGGGGCTGATTTTGGTCCTGTCACTGCCGTTTTTGCTGTTTGCGTTTGTTACCACCTTGATCAACCATATCGAGTTTAGTGAACTGGATGCGGCCAATGCAAAAGATGGGCAAAAGCTTCCCTTTAGTAATCAGCAGATGTCTAGCCAAACGGTGTCATAAAAAGGTGGGTGAGCCGGTCTAAACGTTTGCCCGTAGCAGGATACCCCTTACATATCTAACTAATTAGCCCAATACCTAATCAGGTATTGGGCTAATTAGTTAGATATAAGTTATTTTATTCGGCTGCGTCGGGGGCAGGGGATTCAGCTGGCGCCTCTGGAGCTATAGTTTCAGGAGTGATTTCGGGAGCCTCTGCCGGGGCGCTTTCATCTAATGTGCCACCTGCTGCTCCGTTGATTGGAGCCTGGCTAATTAGCTGCTGGATCCGGTCTTTGAACTGGACAGGCGCCAGGGAAAGGGCCGTTTCAAACAGGGGCTTAGCTTCGTCTTCTTTGCCGGTTTCCCTAAGGATTAACCCCTTGGCCAGGGTGGGGCGAAAGTCGGGAGTCCCACCCAAGGTTTGGGCGTCTTGAATGGCGGTATCGTAGATTGCGATCGCATCGTCATAGCGAGACTGCTCGGCATAGACCTGACCCAGCAGCAGCTTAACGGCGATGACGTCAATTGTGCCCGGTTGAATTTTATTGGACTGTTCCGCTGTCTTTAGGGTGTCCTGAAGCAGACCCACGGCAGCTTGGGGCCGTTCCTGGACCACCAGCAAGCTCACCAACCCCTGGAGGGCCTCCATATTTCCAGGGGTGGCGGTCAAGACGCTGCGATAGGTTTGAGCCGCACCTTCCAAGTCATTGAGCTGCTGTTTGGTTTGGGCCAAAAGCACGGCATAGCGAGGCTCTTGAGGGTTTAACTCCGCCAGCCGAGACAAGGGGTCTGCCGCCCCTGCCAGGTCACCTAGCCCAATGCGAGCCTCCACCAACCCCTCCAGGGCGGCTTGGTTGTCAGGCTCACGTTCTAAAACCAGCTCATATCCATTGGCCCGACCCTCTAACTCCGCCTGGCGATCTGGTTCAGCGACCGTGGCGGCATTTGTATTGTTATGGCCAGGGCCATGGGGGTTAAAGGCAGCCTGAATCAAGGGTCCAAGCGAAACTGCCAGCAGCGCAGCCACAGCTATAAATAAAATACCGCCAACTAGCCAGCGATTGCGTTTGACAGCCATGGGACTCCCCCCTTCAAAACAACTTGCCCATATTAAACCCAAATGACCCAGCACCGCCTGGTTCTATGGATAGTCTTAAACCACTGTTCGTAAAGGCAGTCACTCGCGTTTTTTTTAATCATTGACCTATTAGCAAGATGCCGTTACCTAGCCTTTTTAAACCGCTCGATGGTCCCCCAGGAGAGCAACAGCAATATTTCCTTACGAAGTCGGCTAAGTCGCTGCTAGATTGTGTCAAATCATATACGAGGATAATGCCAAGATATTTGATTGGACAGAATATCCTTAAATTGAGCTGACATCTGCCAAAATCTATGAATGGTAACGTAAAGCAGCCCCAAGTCTAACTGTCTTGGCTATCCTTGAACTAGTTTTTTCAAGATAGGCTTGGTTTATTAATCTAAAAGCTGCTAGGTTCAACCAAATAGCTTTCCATAAACTATTTCACCCTATGATTTCCAAATTAAGTACAGACTAGATATAAGTAGCAGGTTCAGACTAAGTAGGTCAGATATTCAAACCCATAGATAACTCTATAGCCACGTTTGAACTATACGTTTGAACTGTTGTTCCAACCGTTAAGTAAGCCGATTTTCCTGATTGAGGAGGTTCCGAGATTAATGAGTTCTGCAGACAGTCGCCCCCCTGAAATGCCCGATAGTGTATCCGATAGCGCAGCTACTGAGTCGGATGCTAGCGCAGCTGCTGACTCTAATCGCCCTGCTTTAAAACAGCCCCCCAGGCGACCGGTTAAGCCCGTGCCGGTGGAGCCGCCGGTGGAACAGCCAGCGGACGTCGTCACCCCTGAGGTCGTTCCTACCGTATCTAAGGCGGCTACCGATGCAGCCGATGCAAGCGAGCCAGCACCACAGGAAGAAAAGGCAGAGAGTGCGGCCGAAAGCACCGCCGAGCCAGAAGCTGAGCCAGAGGCTCCCCAACCCAGGCTGCAGCCCATTTCGCCACCCAGTGAGCCCATGCAGTATCGGGCCATTGGTCTGCTTAAGGGGCGCTATGAACCCTCTGAAGAATCCTTTAATCGGGGTAACATCGTTAACCACGATGGCACGACCACCTGTGCCGTCCTTTTAGGGCGGACCACTAGCCTGGTTAAAAAGCATTTGGACTTGGAAAAAGACCATCTGTGGGTGGTTTATCCACGGACAATTTTCCAAGATGACATTGGCATTGCTGTGCAAATTGTCGGTGTTTGGGAGCCTGAAACCCTTGGTGAAGATGAGGAAGAGCCGGTGGAGGCCCCCGATGATGCCATCCAACCCGATTACTTTTCTATTCGGGGTGAGGTGATCAAATTTGATGAACGGAAACAGGAAATCACCGTCAGCATTGTTCAAAAAATGCGGACGGGCAAGCAGCCTAAGCGCCCCTTTAAGCTGGTGATCAATGGCAGCATCGGTGTGAAGACCATTGGCTACTTCTGGGATATGCATGTGCATCGAGAAGGCAACCAGTTTGTTCTAAATGAAGGCAGCTATGTGGCGGCCGTGCCGCCGAAAAAACGGTCGGCCCAGCAGCCGCGTCGACCGGGCGGTGGGAAGAGCTTTGGTGGTAAGCGACGCTCCTCTCCGCCAAAGCGTTCGGGGGCGCCTCGTCCTAAACCCAATTTGAACAAAGGGGATGGTGGGGAAAAACCCAATGTGGTAAAGGTTGCCGAAACGGTTGCTACTGCTGACACCGATAGCTCAGAGGAGTAGCCGCTCGACCGCCGCTCAACTCCGTTAGGCCTTAGTTGTTTTGGGGTAAAAATACCGTTTGCTTAGGCAGGGGGGCGACGGGTTCGCTGAGCTCAAACTCCCCCCGCAGAATCCAGTCCTTGAGGGTGGCTGCCACCTTGCGACCCAGGTAGAGGCTGGAGAGTGGCGCGGTTCTCACACGGCTGCCGTTGATGGTGAGACAGCCGGATTTGAGCTGTTGATAGCTGACTAGGCCAAAGCTGGGACGCACCCGTCGCGGAATGGAGAAATCAATCACCGGCGCGACAATGTCCTGATCGCTGATGGCACAGCCCTGCAGCACCGTTTTATCCAAAATGGGAATGGGCACCCCCACCCCCAGCATCAGGGATGGGCCATAGCCGCTAAAGTAGCAGCCTCGGACCCACTCAGGCTGCATTTGTTTGGCATCGCCAATTAGGGCAACGGTAGCGGAGGGACCAATGGGGGTGCCGTTGGGGAGTCGCTTTTGCAGCGGAAAGTGTTGGGTGCCTTCCCAGGCAATGTAGCCCGGTGCCCCTCCTACAAATAATCGACTGCCAATGCCGATGGTGCGCAGATGGGGATCGTTGAGCATGGGGGACAGGGCGCCGGCATTAGCATAGACCGCATTGCCTAAAAAGGGCTGCAGCGGTCCCAGGTAGGTGAGCAGCGGTCGGTCACTGCTGTTAACCCCCACGATAAAATTTTGGTAAAGATTGCGAGGGTTAAACAGGTAAAACTGGTTAATTGTCTCTCGGGTAATGGAGATGTCTAGGGTGGCTCGGGGATAGCAGTCGCTAACGTGGCCCAAGGCCCGAAGATGGACCGATTTACCGGCAATTAGCTGGGCGATGACATGGCCACCACCGCGCTCACTGGCCCCATCATTGTCTGAGCTGTCTCCCCAGCGAGTGCTACCGGCGGCCTGACTCGCTCCCAGATAGAGGTCAACGGCCCCAAAGCCCCCATAGGCCATGACCCCATCCAGGTAGCACTCACGAATATTGATGGGCGGATCGGTGTGGCCTAGATTGATGATGGCCCCTGAAGATTCCATCGGTTCAAAGGTGCCGGTGGTGACCACATCCACGGCGGCGGTGGCGGCGTCTAGTCCTAGCTCCGCCACCTTCGTTTTGGTTTCCTCAACGGTCCATACGGTGACCTCACCGGTCCTAATTTTTTGATTAATTTCGGCAATGGTGCGAGTGGTGGCCATGGGAGGGTTAAAACCGGTTTAGCAGCCAACCGCCGAGGACGATGGTTGGGAGCAGCACCAGCACTAGGGCCGAGGATTCTGGCAGGGCCATGGCGGGGCCGGCCCATTTGATCAGGGCGCTGATCAGGGCGGATGCGATCGCAATTTTTAAGATATACAATCCGCTATCCATCCAATCCATCCATCCAGCTATTCATCAACCTAGAACAAACACAAGGCAGTCAAAAGGAGCCGCCAGCCCCACCTACGGACGGCGAATATTCAAGCAACACCAGTCGCCGCGCCGCCACAGGGTAGCCACCATCCAGCCATGGGCTTCCAACGTATCGGCCACCCATTTAGATTGCTCCAACAGCACACCACTCAAAATCCCCCAGGTGGACGCCTTGGCAATGTCATTAAAGTGGGGAATTAATTCAACAATGACCTCCGCCAGGATGTTACAGACAATGCCATCCACCGGTTCACTCACATCCAGGCTATCGATACTGCCCTGGGCAATTTGAATCCGCTCGGGATCGATACCATTGAGATCTCGATTTTCACCCGTCGCTTTGACAGCTAACGGATCAGTATCCACGGCATAAATATGACGGGCTCCCAATAGCACCGCCCCAATGGACAAAATCCCTGACCCACAGCCAATATCCGCCAGGGTGAGGGGCGCTGGGCTTTTTTCGCCAAGGCGCATTTCCAAGGATTCCAGACACAGCTGGGTGGTGGGGTGGGTGCCGGTACCAAAGGCGGTGCCGGGGTCTAACCTGAGGATTAATCGCGACAGATCGGTGGGGGGGTCCATCCAAGCTGGGTTAATTAACAGCCGATCGCCGATGGGCTGAGGCTGCCAGTACTTTTTCCAGCTCCTGGCCCAGTCTTCGTCCTCAATCAGTTTCCAGGTGACCTGGGGGAGTTCTCTAATGCCTAAACAGAGGGCATCTTGCTGAAAGCGCAGGGCTAGGGCGGCCAAATCTACATTGCAAAATCGCTGTTGGGGAAAATACGCCTTAATCTGGCTACGCTGTCCCCAGGATTCGCTGGCGGTGCCGTGGCCATCCCAATTTTCAAATCGCCAAAAGACCGTATCCTCTAGCAGTGAGGAACAGGTAACTTGTATCTCCCACCAGGTGTTTGCCAAAGATTTAGTTAGGTGTATTGGAATGGAGCATAGCCGTGTCTATGACTGCTCGAGTATTTATCAAACCATAGACACGGCACAGTTACACCATCTTATAGGGCAACGGTATAGGCATCGCGGATGCCGGGCACTTTTGTGATTTCTTCGAGAATACCGTCGGGTAGCGGATCGTCAATGCTAAGGACCATAACTGCATCACCCCGGACAATCTGACGTCCGACCTGCATGCTGGCAATGTTGACATTAAAGCTTCCCAGCAGCGACCCGATCTTACCGATAATCCCTGGCATATCACGGTGCAGGGTAAACAGCATGTATTTGGTCGGGGGCACGTTGATGGGGAACTGGTTGACATCCGTAATTCTCACCTCAGAACCGCCTAGGATCGTCCCGGTGACAGAATGCTCCCCCAGGGACCCTTGGGCCGAAACATAAAGAGAGCCGGTAAAGTCCTTGACACTGGCATCGCGGGTTTCAATTACCTTAATGCCGCGCTCCTTAGCTTCAATGGAGGCATTCACATAGTTGACCCGCTCCCGTAGGGCGTTGGTCAGTAACCCCTTAAGGGTGGCAATAACGATGGGTTTGCTATCTTGGTTGGCCAGATCTCCCTGCAGACGAATCTGCACCTGTTCCACCCGGCCACCGGCCAGCTGTCCGGCCAGGTTGCCCAGGGTTTCGGCCAGCTCCAGGTAGGGGCGTAGCTTCTCTAAAACATCGGGGCGCAGACCGGGAATATTAACGGCGGAGCGAGCCGGTAGTCCCAATAAAACATCGCGAATCTGCTCAGCTACATCTACGGCGACGTTGATTTGAGCCTCGGTGGTGGAGGCACCCAAATGGGGGGTGAGCACAACGGCTTTCCCCAGCTCTCTTAGGGGGCTTTCTCCCAGGGGTTCATCTTCGTAAACATCCAAGGCGGCTCCGGCAATTGTGCCGTTTTTAACGGCCTCATGTAGGGCGGCTTCATCAATGATGCCGCCGCGAGCGCAGTTGATAATGCGGGCGGTGGGCTTCATCTTTGCCAGGGCCTCGGCATTGATCAAGTGGGTGGTCTCAGAGGTTTTGGGAATGTGTAGGGTGATGTAGTCAGAATTTTGGAACAGCATCTCCAAGTCGACCAGGCTGCAGCCCAATTCGGCAGCGCGTTCTTTTGAGATAAAGGGATCGTAGGCCAGAATGTTCATCCCCATGGTGCGGGCGACGCTGGCCACATGGGAGCCAATTTTGCCCAGACCCACAACACCGAGAGTCTTTTTATAGACCTCCACACCGGTAAATTTTTTCCGATCCCAGGCGGAGGATTTGACTGTTTTATCGGCTTCGGGGATGTTGCGCGACAGCGACAGCATCATGGCCAGGGCATGTTCGGCGGCGGCGATGGTGTTGCCCTCAGGGGAGTTGACCACGACAATGCCCCGTCGGGTGGCAGAGGTTACATCGACGTTGTCGACACCGACACCGGCACGACCAATAATCTTAAGCTGGCTGGCCGCTTCAATCACATCGCTGGTAACTTTGGTGCCCGATCGAATCATCAGGGCATCGTAGTTGGGAATTAGCTGAACAAGTTCGTCGGGAGAGAGTTTGGTTTTTACGTCAACCTGGGCCACCTGGGCCAAAATATCGAGGCCAGACTGGTCGATCGGGTCGGAGACGAGTACCTTTGGCATAGCTGTAGGGATCTTTTTTCACAAGGACTTATCGTATCCTTTGGCAAATTATGGATCGCCGCTATCGTTACCGATGTTACAAAACGTTTAAGAATTTTTGGGCTGTGGCCAAGGCCCGCTGCACAGCGGTGGTAAAGTCTCATCTCTGTGGGCGTTCGTTAGCTTTCCATCAGCTGCTCAAGACCGTTAAAGAGGTCGGCAATGACGGTGTTAGAGATCAGAAAACCGTCGGGATCGCTCAGCCGTAGTCGATTGTCTTCTAGAACGGCCTGACCTGAAGATAGATAGGGACTCAGGTGGGTTTTGAGCATGGTGGTGAACTGACTGCCAAATGAGTCGATCAGCGGCAGCAGCTCGATCCCTTCTGCCAAACGTAACCCCACCATCAGGCCATCGGTGAGCCGCTCACTGATGGGCAACGTCGGGGCATCGAGGACACCGCCGCTGTGGCGATAGCGTTCGACCCATTGTCCATAGTCCTGTTGGGTGCGGGGACGGGCCACCCGCTGTCCTTGGGTATAGCTGGTGGCACCCATGCCAAAGCCGTAGAAGGGGCGATTTTCCCAATAGGTGCGATTGTGGCGACACTGATGCCCTGGTTTGGCGTAGTTGGAGATTTCATAGTGGTCATAGCCAGCGGCGGTTAGTGTCTGCTGGGCCAGGCGATACATGTCGACGGTGGCGGTTTCGGTGGGGAGGGGTTGCTCACCGGGCTGGTACTGCTTGCCAAAGGGAGTTTGGGGTTCGATGGTGAGGTCATAAATGGAGAGGTGGTGGGGCTGGGTTGCGATCGCACTCTCCAAAGCCCCCTGCCAATGGGCCAATGTCTGATGGGGCAGCCCTGAAATCAAATCCAAACTCCAGCTCGGTACCATCGAGCGATGCATGGCGTCCACCGCTCGATGGACATCGGCCAACCGATGAAATCGGCCGCACTGCTCCAGCAAACCATCATCAAATGCCTGTACCCCCAAACTAATGCGATTAACCCCCAGGGCGCAGTAACCCTGGATATGGGCCAAATCAAACGTTCCCGGATCCATTTCCATGGAAATTTCTGCATCCGCCGCCAGGCCAAACTGCTGCTCCAGGGTGCTCAAAATTTGATCAAGCTGGGGTACGGACAGTAGCGAGGGAGTCCCTCCCCCAAAGAAAACCGTTGTTAGTGCTGGTCCCAGGGGGGATGTAGCCCTTATTTCCTCACACAGCCGCTCAACATAGAGGCTGATGGTGCCCGACGTTTCCCCCCGCTGTCGATTACCAATGACTGAAATGGGAAAGTCGCAGTAGAAGCAGCGGCGACGACAAAATGGAATGTGAACGTAGGCTGATGTGGGCCCATGTGGGCGCGCGGGTATGGGCATAGGGCCGCCTGGGAACATAAAGGCATTTAGGGAAGAACCCAGTGGTGGGAACATTCAGTGATTATAATGTCGTTGTTTGGGCCTTCCCAGGAATGGTCTATTGTTTACCATCACCCTAAAAGGGCCCCATAAGGTCGACATTATTCGAATGCTAGACGCATTAATCGTAATTTCATTCATTTTTGCAGGGGCAGGCATCGGCTTTTATAGCGTTGATCTGTTACCCCCACCCGTCCTAGAACAGGTCAATAACATTGAAGGTCTGAGCACGGTGACGGCTGGATTTGGTGCCCTCATTGGCACTGGCCTCGGGATTGTGGCCCAGACCAGCTATCGACGTCTGGAAAAGCAAATCCGCAATTTGCCCCCCGACCGCATCTTTGCCCGCGCTATCGGATTAATTTTGGGGCTACTGATTGCCAACCTGATTTTGGCACCGGTCTTTCTGTTACCGATCCCCACCGAATTTAACTTCATTAAACCCCTGGCTGCTGTGATGAACAGCATCATTTTCTCGGTGTCGGGGATGAACCTCGCCGATACCCAAGGACGAGCGCTGCTGCGGTTGGTCAACCCTGGCAGTGTGGAAAGCATGCTGATTGCAGAAGGCACCCTCAAACCCTCAGCATCCAAGATTTTAGATACGAGCTGCATTATTGACGGTCGGATCGAGAGTCTTTTAGAAACCGGATTTTTAGAAGGCCGGATTGTTGTTCCGCAGTTTGTTCTACAAGAGCTGCAGGCCGTCGCCGATGCTGCCAATGATCAAAAGCGGGCCCGAGGTAGACGGGGCTTAGATATCCTCAACCGCCTGCGGGCTGCCTATCCAGATCGAGTGGTGGTGGATCCGGCTGACTATACCGACGTCGGTACTGTGGACGCCAAGTTAGTAAAGCTGGCCCAGGAAATGACGGCCATGCTACTAACCAACGACTACAACCTCAGCAAGGTGGCCAAGGTGCAGCAGGTAGCTGTACTCAACATCAATGACTTAGCTAAGGCGATCCGGCCGGCCTATCTGCCTGGCGATGATATTGAGATCAAAATCCTCAAAGAAGGCAAGGAAGATGCCCAGGGTGTGGGGTACTTAAATGACGGCACCATGGTGGTCGTAGAAGCTGGCAAGGGCTACATCGGCAACAATGTTTTAGTCGTCGTAACCGGAGCCCTACAAACGTCAGCGGGCCGGATGATCTTTGCTCGTCCCAAAGGGGCCGCAGTGGTTTAAGGGCAGGTTGAAAACCGGGGTTCTAACTTTGGGAGTGCGTTTAGTTCCTGCCAAGTTAGAACCCCGGTTGTTGCATGCCGTCTATTCCCACTCGATGGTGCCAGGGGGCTTAGACGTAATGTCATAAACGACGCGGTTTACCCCATCAACCTCATTGACGATGCGGTTGGAAATGACCTCTAGTAAATCGTAGGAAGGGCGGGACCAATCGGCCGTCATGCCATCCTCACTGCTGACAAAACGCAGCACAATCGGATAGGCATAGGTGCGCTGATCGCCCATTACACCCACGCTACGCACCGGCAACAGCACTGCAAATGCCTGCCAAAAATCGTGGTATAGCCCGCGATTACGGATTTCTTCACGCACAATATAGTCGGCATCGCGCAGAATGTTGAGCCGCTCTGGAGTAACTTCGCCGAGGATGCGAATTGCCAGTCCTGGTCCTGGAAATGGCTGACGTCTGACAATCTCATCGGGCAATCCGACGGACCGACCGACATTACGCACCTCGTCCTTAAAGAGCTTGCGTAGGGGTTCTATGAGCTTAAACTGCAAATCTTTGGGTAAACCACCCACGTTGTGATGGCTCTTGATCTTAACCGCCACCCGCTCACCCGTTTTCGGGTCGACGTTGGTATCGGCAGACTCAATCACATCGGGGTAAAGCGTACCCTGGGCTAAATAGTCAAAGGGACCCAGACGCTTAGATTCTGTTTCAAAAACGCGAATAAATTCGTGGCCAATGCGCTTACGTTTCTCTTCAGGGTCAGTGATGCCCTCAATCTGCTTAAGAAAGCGCTCGCGGGCTTGGACATATTCAACCCTAATGTGAAACTGCTTATCAAAAAAGTTCACGAGCCGCTCAGGTTCACCCTTGCGCATAAAACCCTGATCGATAAACATGCAGGTTAGCTGATCGCCGATGGCCTTGTGCAACAAAAATGCCAGCGTAGAGGAGTCTACACCCCCTGAAAGCGCTAAGAGCACACGTTTATCGCCCACTCTAGCCCGCACTTCGCGGATAGCTTCTTCTACAAATGCTTCAGTGGTCCAGGTGGGTTCACACTTACAAATGTGATAAACAAAATTGCAAATCAGCGCCTGACCATTAACGGAGTGGACCACTTCTGGATGAAACTGCACGCCGTAGAACCCCTGTTCGTGGTGGGCAACAGCGGCACTGGGGGTGTTATCTGTATGGGCCAACACCTCAAACCCTGGGGGTAGCTTAGTGACTGAGTCACCGTGGCTCATCCACATGGTGGAGCCATTATCGACATTGGTGAGTAGGTCGGTGGGGTCATCAATGTGCAAGGACGCCTTACCATATTCACCGCGCTGGGCCGTTTCTACCTGACCACCCAGCTGTTGCACCATCAGCTGCATGCCATAGCATACGCCGAGAACGGGAATTCCTAGCTCCCAAATGGCCGGATCGCATTTTGGGGCATGGTCCGCATAAACAGAGCTGGGACCTCCAGATAGGATGATGCCCCGAGGGTTGAGCTGGCGAATTTTCTCAGCCGAGGTGCGGTAAGAAAGAACTTCTGAATACACTTGAGTTTCGCGAATGCGACGGGCAATCAACTCAGAGTATTGGGAACCAAAATCAAGAATAATTAGCATCTGACGGTTGAACTCAGGTGGTTTGGCAGATACTGAGTCAGTTGTGGCGGGAGTTTTTGCAGTCACGAATAAATCCTGAAACTGGGGTGGACAGGGAAAAGTGTGATTTTTATGATTCCGGTGGGGTGCTCGCTAGATACGACGTGCTGAGACTAAGGAATATCTGAGAAACACGTATGCAATATAAATGGGTGCTTCTCTGGAGTTCTGGACATTGATCCTAGAGATTTTTTAAAAAATATTTTAACTAGATTAGCAAACCGACGGTAGCAATGCCCTATCTTCTAACGCCATGATCAGAATTGGGGCTAACCGCTGGCAGTCGGATATTTCGTCAGACTAGCCAGACTAGCCAGACTAGATGGACATTAATCGATTCGGTCCCGTCCTAGGATGGGTGGTTCATAATGGAAAACACGGCGAGCAGACCCTTCACAACACTATGAACCCCATTGACTACCTCCGCATTAGCCTGATCGACCGTTGTAATTTTCAATGTGTGTACTGTATGCCTGAGGGGGCTGACCTCAGCTATGTGCTACAGGAATTTTGGTTAAGTCATGCAGAAATTTTGACTCTGCTCAAGGGGGTGTTTATCCCGTTAGGTTTTACAAAATTTCGTCTGACGGGGGGAGAGCCGTTACTGCGTCCGGGCATTGTGCAACTGGTACAGGAGATTGCCCAGTTGCCAGAGACTACAGACTTGGCAATGACCACCAATGCCTTTAAGTTAGGCAATCTTGCGCGCCCTCTATATGAGGCTGGGCTGCGGCGTATTAATATCAGTTTGGATTCCCTACAGCCAGATACGTTCCAGGCAATTGTGGGGTCTGGCAAATCTTCTGGTGCGACTACATCTAACCACATTCGCTGGCACCAGGTATGGCAGGGTATTCAGGCTGCTCACCAGGTGGGGTTTGACCCGCTTAAGCTTAATGTTGTTGTTATCCCCGGTGTCAACGACCATGAGATTTTAGATTTGGCGGCGTTAACCCTCGATAAAAACTGGCATGTGCGTTTTATTGAGTTTATGCCCATTGGTAATGATGATTTGTTTTCTGATAAAGGATGGATTGATTCGGAAACAATCCGACAACAGATTCGCGATCGCTGGGGGCTAGAAGAGTCTGCCATTCGTGGTAATGGACCGGCGGATGTGTTTCAGATTCCAGGGGCTAAGGGAACGTTAGGGTTTATTAGTCAGATGTCTGAGTGCTTTTGCGATCGCTGCAATCGGATGAGACTTTCCGCAGATGGCTGGCTGCGACCCTGTTTGTTGAATGAGACTGGGCAGTTGAATTTGCGGGAAGCGTTGCGTGGTGGGGAGCCTGTAGGGGCTATTCGCGATAGGGTTGGGCGTCTTGTTGCGGATAAGCCGGATATTAATTTTAAGATGAGAGAATCTGGTACTACTGGGGCTTATAGTCGTACGATGTCGCAGATTGGGGGGTAAGGGGGGGGGGAAATTAGGCTTACGATTTGTAGGTGATGGATTAAGAGGATGGCTGGGTGTTTAAAGGTGTTGCTTGGGGGTCATACGAGGTGCCCAAACCCCATGG
>ERZ1740065.480-NODE-480-length-21505-cov-12.439068_pt1 | contig 21505 bp, 12 predicted proteins | sample MGYA00581738_ERZ1740065 | MGnify/ENA primary metagenome ERZ1740065 (study PRJEB43018, sample SAMN04849749) | marine metagenome | isolation source: floating plastic debris | place: Pacific Ocean | collected 2008-09-01 | study: EMG produced TPA metagenomics...
ACGAACCAAATCGTACACTACGTTCTGTGCGGCAGGGACTACAGTACCTGGAAAGGCAATGACCATTAATGACGTTGTAGAGGAAGATGACAAAGAATACAAAAGTAAATAAATTGCGAGCTAGTTTGAAGTGCTTTGGGGAATGAATACCCAACAGGTAAGAATAACTCAAACCATTAACGATGTGGAAATAAAAGAACGGACATGACATAAAAATTTTAGTGTTGTGCAACATAGTTGATAGTGGAATACGCATGTAATGGTGCAACCCCAAAAGATCCAATTTCATGTAAATAAGATGAGAACGACTCATAACGAGGGAAAAGACGACAACATTGACAATTGGGTTCAGTACGATCAACGATGTGCACTTGAAACAGCAGCTTAGAAATATGTGTAGGAACAAACGGTAAGCAATGTGAAGAAAATACTGTAATGCAAAGTCATACGTAGGCGAGCAAAGTGATCACCATATACCATGTATGAGAAACGTATACGAGCGTCACATTTGACACATTTCACATTTCACAGACATGTGAAATACAACTAAGTACTTACCAAAGTAAGCCGTCCAAACATATTCTACGTTTTACAGTACGCAACTTGGACAAACGCAGCTATCACACAAAAGTCTGTGATTACGCAAAAATAGAACTATGCCTAGTTGATCGTTACTGTATGACAAAGGTCTAAGTATGTCTGTGCAGTAGCAGGGAATGCTACTTCGCCTGGATCCTGAAACCATGATCAATGTCAGTGACTGTTAAACAGGAAGCGATGCCTGACAGGCAATAAATAGATACGCAAGGAACAACAATTGTCTTCGTCACAGGTTTCATTAACAACGATGAAAATATAGCAACAATGTAATACAGCGCGCTTATTCGCCAATTTCCTACCTACGTACAAAGAGTGGACCTTGACATTTGTAATGGCCGGATGTAACATCAGCGATAGTCGTGACAACGGACAGCATAACAAACGCTTATATACGTCGTATGGTAGTACCGCCTAACGGACTAACAACGGGCTTTGACAGTACAACCATCGGCGCGCCTACCAATAGGAGAGTAAAAAATGCCGGGATGCCCCACTGAGAGACTCTGCAGGCCACTAACTCTCTTGTCGACTGTGTGAGAGTTTACTTGCTACTGCGAGTAAACAGAGGCATGAAAAAGCATTAAAGAGAATCTGGAAATTTTGCCCACGTTGACCAGCGATTTACCCAAGCTCGTAAAGTGGATGAGTCATCAATGAAGAAGATCATATGCCTGATGAATTAAGTTGGGGTGAGAAGAGAGAAGTGAGAAGAGAAAATGCTATGTACTTGATACATGAATTCACTTATCTCTCACTGCGTAAAGGCCTGGCCACACTCACTGAAAACCACTAAGCTCTGTAAAATTTGTGGCAAAGCTACTCAAGTGAGTGCTAGAACTTTGCGAGTAAGGCGGTGATTGTCTGACCACACAACCTAAACTAGGAGCACACCAAAGAGACGATTATGCAGCAAATGGTCACACTGTGTAGCACCATGATGGTTAATCAGATACTACATACGGTGGAGTGCGGTTACCAGTGTGAGATGCAAGCTAGCACTGGGCGGTTCACAGACATGTAGTACTGGTTCCCCCCTGATGCAAGCATGTTTTTGCCCCCAACGCGTCGATAGTCAGCTCATAATTCCATGTAAAGAAGCATTTCCTTGAAATTTGGAGTTGTCTCACCTACATATTTCACTCTTACATTGGCGTGCAGGCCTATTCACGCATGACTACGTCAAGCGGCTTTGTTCTTGCTCAGCCGTACAGTCTGTGACTTGTGATCGACTGTCACATCAGTCATGTCACCGTAATCTGGTGTAGTCAAGCAGAACTGTATCAGGTATTCACTGGCTTTCCATGTCATGAACCAAGCCGCTAGCTGACCACAATCAATATGTGGAAACTTATTTGGCTTAAAAGCTTGAGGATTCTGTCACCTTGGTTTATCAAACCGAACTATTCAGAAGCATCATGATTTCAACAAGCTTTCTAAACATAGAAACCGTGCTTGAGAATACATCACTTGACTCAGAGTATGTTAACTGTCTATTTCAAGAAGAAACAGGAAATTAACTCGGTTCCTTGAAATTCCCACATCTACAAGGATTGCAGTTGGTTCTTTCGACCCCATTGGTCATACTGATTCACACAGCAGTTGCAAGCATGCTCTTCAAAGAGCTTTCCACACACGTAAAATCAGTGATTGATGGCACATTCATGATGAACCCAGCTGTCAGGAAAGTAGGCGTCAAATTGCTAGTAGCTCAGAGTTATACTATGTACTAAGCTGTTACAGCTGACTGGTTTTCTAACTTGACCTGTGAAGTTGTAGGTTGTGATCGCATGGCTAGTTACCGCAGCACAAAGTTGCCACCATACCTAAAACTAAAATGAATTTTGGCTTTTTTCATTCTCCTGACAATATTTGCACGTTTTTCTGTATGCTTCCTTTCCTTGCACACCTCAGATCGCCGGCAATCGCTAGCAAACTCTTGATAAATCTCATGCAGGCATTCTTACTGGTCAGTTAGTGTCCTGAGGGAGTTGCACTCTCTTGCTCAGTGGCATGGCATTGCTACCGGGAGCGCACAATTGTGTAGCGCTGATTCCGGTTCCTACTCCTCATCGCAGCATCTTCCGTCACTTGACTGCTCTCATCCTTGCATTCCAGCTCGTTGAATAATACGTTGTTTACGTTTACTTACAGGAAAGTACTGTAGATCATCAACATGAATGTTGAATTGGATATTACCTTACTCAAATAACCACCTAAACCCAAACAACCTCTACCTAAAGCAAAACAAAATCATGTGACTCCAAAACGACAGGGAATCCTACCTGAAATGGCATGAGGACATTGCTTCCTGAAACTGAAGGAATTTCATCCACAGTCAAGCTGGTTTTCTGTCCCTATAATCCATCATAAGTTTGCAGTCAGCCGGAAAACAATTATTAAGCCGGAACTCATAGGAGACAAAAAAAGGCCGCTCGGCAGGGCCCGTTTTGCTGGCTGCGGTAATTGCGGTGCAGCAAACCAAGCACACGGGGGGGGGGCGGAACTTTCAGGCGGCAAAATGATCTGTCTAGTGAAGTTATATAGCCTAGTAGACTTTCAGGTACCGTGTTGATTGCTGTAAAAGCTACTCTTTCATGAGCCGAATCCCGTACACGTATATGATCTCCATAGAAGGAGATAAATAACCTGTTTGACGATATAGATAAGAATGATACAAGATGATGCTGGCAAAAATTGTTGTCCGACGTATATCTAGATAGTAGCAACATGCCCAGGGGCGTATATTCGTATGTCTAACTATCGAGAGTTGGACAGCTCCAGGCTAGACTGTTCTAGAGTTAGACTGCTCCAGAGTTAGACAGTTGGAATCGTTAAATAAAACCTGTATGAAAAAGCAACTCTGACACCCAGCTCACTGCTACCAAGAACCAATAACAATGAATGAATGGTGATGCCGAACAAACCAGGACAAACGCTATCAGATCCCAAGACGGAAGAGGAGTGCACCCAAGTTTTAAAAGCTTTTTGACTTCAATTGCTGAAAGTTCGACTGCTCAAATTCTTCTAATATACGCCCCTGAACATGCCCAACTAAACAGCTGCTGAGAAAATCATGCTTTCCATAGGTTTCCAATGCTTTATGGTCTGAGAAAATACGGAATCACACGCGTAATCCTATGTGAGTTGAATGGTCAACCAATTATGGGCAGGCAGCAGGCGGCAGCGTGTCAGCATGCTTAATCTTTGTGGATCCGCTCGGCGGTAGCAGCACAAGCTACTGCTGTGGCAGGTTTTTCCGCACCGCTGCGTGGATTAGCATACCTAGTCTCCAGCGTGGTCATTTATCTGCCAAACCATCTGAACTGAGCTTAGCTTTCGTTATCGAAAACATGCTATTAGTTAGGGACCATACCTGCCAACCTGTCAGGCTAAAAGCAAGGAATAATCGATATTTATGAGCTTTGTGAAGTCATAGCTCGAAACCTCCAGCTGTCACAGCAATGTATAACTGATAGAAACCAAATAATAGCAAGTTAGACACTAAATTTAGGCATAAAAATACTAGCCAGTTCCGAAAAAATACAGTAGAGTTGACAAGTATGTTGGGCAACGAGGCGTGTTCATCACCAACATTGTTGAAAGTTCCATAATTTGTTTTTCAGCTTTACAATGGCTTGGCTCTCACGATGTATGGCTCAGAGATTCAAAATTTCAAGTCATCTCTCTGACGTTTACGGCTTGCGATCAGCTAATAGGCAGCGGTTTGGTTTGATACGGAAGAGAATGGAAGTTCAACAACTCCATGTAAGAAATGTTAGCCATGTATGTCTCTGTAGCATGCTATTAAACCTCTGAGGAGTGTATAGAGACTGCTAGATTGGTATACATACTAGTCCTGTGGTGTAAAACTATATGGCATTACCAGCTCTAGTTCATTATGTGTGATGGTAGTCTCGGTGCATGTCATATCATGCCTGCATGTCATCTCAGGTAGGATTTGCTGTTGTCTTTGCAGCTCTGTTATATCTGGTTTCCATATAGTATCTCACAGTTGCGAGCAGTATACGAAGACTTATGGCTAATTGCTGATTGGCTGACAGTATCAGTGTGCGAAGATGGTAGAAATTAGAGCCAATCATATTTCTGCGAGGGATTCTGCGACTCGTATAGGTGTTTGTTTTGATCATATGTTCTCACGATTACTATGTTTGCAATGGTTGATATGGAAACCGGACTTCATTGTGTTCGATGTGAGGTTGTACGAGAACTTTTTTGGGTGGAGGTGGCGTTTGATTGTAGGCAGGTTGTCATTTTACTTCAGGAGTAATTTTTTTTGGCCTAAATGTGGAGGTAAATTAATGCCGCAGCATGTTATCACAAGCTTCATGAGTCAAGATGGAAAGCCAGTCATCCGTAACCACCTATAGTAGACAGTATTTACCTGATGACAGAGTGAAGCTACCTGTAATTTAACATCTATTTTACAGACGTCTCACTTGATGATGGATGGGATTCCCATGTTTGACCCAAAACTGTTGACAGAACTGGACTACAGTGACATGAATAGGGTGACGGTTGATCACACGTCACAGACTGTATGGCTGGGTAAAAATCTTATCCTGAGACCATTGAATCGAAATGACTTCTCCAAAGGTAAGTAGAAACACTATCATGCTTGGAATTATGAATTGGCTATGGTTGCTTTGAGGCAAAGTAATACTGAGGCTTGAATCAGCTAATAACCGAGTAGTAATGGTGACAGCTGTAAATTCATGGGATGATATGACGACTTGGAGTGGGAGAGCAGGGCAGCTTGCTGATACCAAGTTGTGTCGAGTTCAAGATGTACCTCATGTTGACTCGTTGACTTGTATACTACCAGTCACCACACGCTTGTGTCTATGAAAGCTGAAAACCCTTGAGTCCTTTCCTAGACCTTTAATTAACATAATTAATTGGCATAATAATACAGCAATTGGCATCAGTACACACAAGTACAGATAAGAATGGTTAGTCCTCAGAATGTTGTGGTGGCACCGGCTGAGTACAAAACTTCTGCAGTGGGAGCAATCGTGCACAAAATTACCTGTCCATCACCGAGTCACAGGTTGAGAGTCACAGGTTGCGGTAGTATGCTCTACAACAGTGACGAGGGGTTTGAAGTGGTTATGGTATATGGAGGGTTTAACTGGCATCGCGTAGGGCTCATAGAGGAAGTAGTAGACAAAGATTAGAAAGTATTCAATGACCACATTTATTTAAGTAACTATGCTGGAACTATGAAATGAAGCACCATAACAGTGATGATGTGAACATGAGAACAAAAACTATTTTTGAAAGAAATTAAGGCTCACTTCTGTGCTGCTTTTAGCGATACACCAGTTTTCAAATAAACAATCAAATTATCAAATTCTCACCTTGACTTACAATGCCTGAATGATAAACGAACCTCACAGAGCACATCAAAACTGCAGAAAACCCATCAACGCCCAAGCTGGTAGCCAAGCCACCAAGCGGCCAGCTGCCCATTGCTAGACCAGACTGACGAAGCTACTGCACTTGGAATGCGATGGCAGCTACAGTGGGCATAACTAAATTAGTTTAGTATGACAACGATATGTTTTATGAAACTGTACATGATATAATAATGCACAGTGATACGCCTCCATACCTGTCACTCCCCCTCTACTGGCCCTTCCAATCTATGCTTTGTATTTGCCCCTCTCTCGTGCCTCTCAATCCACCCCTATCTCCTTGTTCATCCCTGCCTGTTCAGTTACCTCTGGCTCTAGTGCGCCCATGCTACTGCGTCTCATGTAAGGCAAATGCGTTTTGATTTATAATCCAAAATGCTGTCAACACACAAACTTTGCATCTAGTGGCAATAAAATTATTGAGCAAAAGTAACAGAATATTCAGAGTCAGTTTTGGAACTGATCACTTGAATTACTTTATACTTGGTTGTATTGTGCCTATTGCTAGTGAGCAAGAAGCGTTCTATCGCCATTTCAAGAATGTACCATAGCTATATAGAGCATAGCAGAGATAATTGGCTTGTGCCATTCTCCCGTAGATATTTGCACGTGTGGGAGTGAGCAAGAGTAAGCGTGGATAGGCCCAAGAGTGAGCGCAAAAATCGACAGGAGAATGAAAAACACCTGAAAACCTTTAAGCTGAGTTAAAAACTGTTGCTTTGGCCATTCTCCGGTCGATATTTGTGCATCAGCATGAGCGGGAGGAAGCAGGAGTACGCGCGGATAGGTGCAGGAGGAAGCGTGAAAATTGACAGGAGAATGACAAAAACCAAAACTGTTTACCTGAGTTGTAAATATAATTAGTCTGTGGTTTTTCAGGTTTCATTGACATGCTAATCGATGTTAGCGATGTGGACGAATGCTCACAGCGGCAGTATGAAGGTACGGTGGCGCTGGAAACTGTGTTGAAGGTTCCTTGTCATACACGTAACATACATTTCAGGTCTTTTTTAAACAGATAGATTTGACAAAATACATGCAGATATTCGTCACACCTACATGACTGCTGTGGAGGATATGTCGACTAGGAGAGTAGTGGCTGCAGCGAACTGTATTGTCAGGTCCAACTTGTTCCGTCAAAATCTTATATTTGGTTTCCTAATTGATCTGGTTGTTGCAAGGAGTCACCAAGGTTTCAATCTTAGCACTTGGTGAGCAGTTCTCAGCGTACTTTCAGATAACCGATAACCGATCGCGTTCAAGTAAAAGCCAGTCGAATTTTACTTTGAAGTGTAGAGCATATCTCGCGAAAGATCTCTTACCATCTTGGAGCCATACCAACCTACATGTGTTGTACGAAAGTTTTCATACCTCGCTACCTAAAGATTGGCTGGCAGGGGACAGACGAAGTCGAGTTACAACTCTACTATCTGAAGAGGAAGTATCCGTCAGCGCATGTATGTGTGATTAGTTTACTCATACCTACAGTGGTCATGCTCATATTCAGTTGTTTATCTTCCGTTGCTGCATCAACGCAGCTGATGTCTCAAGCTCTTGTGACGAGAAGTAATAGGAGAAAAAAAATATATAGCAGCTATATTGGCAGCCATATGTTGTGTAGCTGCCAATATAGTGGGCTACTAAATATGACAATTATTCTGTCACAGTGTGGATTGATGGTGACATAACCTCACTGATTAATATCCGATGACTGAATTCATTTTTGCTCACATCCAGGTTATTGGAAGAACTTTGGAAGATATGAGCGGTCTTTTATTTATATATTTATATACATATAAATAAATACATATAGACATATAAATATATACATATATATATATATATAAATAAATATATATATATTTATATGTGTTGCAAGTAAAGCAAACGTTGGTGAAATAATGATTTGGCTCTGATTACGGAAAAATAAATATTTTAGTGAAGACATTTTGTCATCATTTCTGTAGATCTGATGAGGTTGAAAACCTGAAGGTGGACTTGGATAAACTATGATTTATGCATTACCAGAATTTCATCTGGTTCTTTTTTCCTGCCATATACGCAGAGAAATACGCATTGTACCTTTCAAGGTCACTATTGAACATTCAAGCGAGAGCATAGGAAATAATTCTGGAGAATTACATGGAAAAAGTGGTTTCTGTAATATCTCTGAGCTTATAGATGGAAAAATCACAACCTAGAAAGCCACGGAACAGCAGCATTTAAATTTAAACTGATCGTACTGAGGAGAGGGAAAAATAGCTAATCGCGAAAACAAAAAAGATCTAGCGAAAATACTTAGCACTCATTTATGTTGAACAAAAAATTTTGTAGGAAGCTATGACCAGTAGCTTTGTCTCCATGGTAATAGAGTAGAGTAGCAAGTCAATATTTCCTGGTGTTTTTGTGGTTGCTTTATGATGTTTTTAAGAGAAAATTGGCAATACTGCACTGTGATATTGGCAATAGCTGATTTTGCCGAGTATATGAGCAGTAGAGCAAAATAAATACTTTTTCAAATAACAAATTCAATCAGGTTGTTCATCAATAAACAATACTGTTTAATATTACTATCTTCGTGAGCATGTGTGAACTCTTTTGATAGGTAGATGGCTACTTATATAAGATGTTAAGTCCTGTTTTAGGTAGTGTTCTGTGTAAGAGGTGGTTTCTCGTATAGGAGGTGTATCTTGCCCGTAGTAGGGGTCGTTTTTTCATATGAGCAAGTTTTCCCTCACATCGCAGGTATTTCCAGCGTCAAAGCAGCTAATAATGGAGAAAATGATGTGGCTATATGTTCATGAAGCGGTCAACCAAGGCCATGCAGATAAAACTACACTAACCTTCAGTCAGAGTAGGAATCAAACATTGAAAGCTCCCATTCCCTGGTAATGAGCAGCTGAGCAAATATCGCTGGTAGGACACTGAAATCTCGCTGAAACCTCATAGCAAAGACAAGGAGACAACTTAAATATGTCATGAGAAAAATGGTTTAGCCATGGTTTCGACAAAAAACAACATATGTGACCACAACTATTACTCGTGTTCAACAGGAAATGCTCGATCCTGGGGATTATATATTCCATCCAGAAGTACTCAAGCAAATTTCTACTTTCTTACCGCAAGAGTTGAATGTGGACAGCGATTTGAACTTTGAACTCAATGGCTCAGAGCTTCACTTGAGACCGTTGCGGAGGCAGGACTTCAGGAACGGTGGGTCACGGTAACAGAGTCAGCCTGTCTTGGAGTGATCAGGATGATTTTCTCCCTCTGTTCTAATCAGGTTTATTGGATGATATCTACAAGGAGAGCAAGTTGGAGAGAGAGCTAACCGTAGACGAGTTTGAAGGTAACTTATGCCAAATGCATTAATGTCAGGAAGGCTTGTAGGAGTTGTTTCTTCTAGCAAGTATATGATGTCCGCATTTCCCAATCACATGAATAGTAATGTTAAAAGACTGTGAATGTTGTGTTTCGCGCACAACTTGAAATTATGGAAATCGCTGATTAAAACTTGTGCCTGAAGCTTCCCGTTGGTCCTTCGGAGTTCACCTCATGGTGTATAAGCAATTGGTCTCAGAATATTCCATAGAGTTTGGCTACATACTGTGATCCAAAGCCACTACCTCTATTTTCAAAGACCCCCTGTTACAGAGTTTACCACCTGTGAAACAGCCATCTTCTATCTCACACAGGATTTGTCTCCTCGTATGGAAATACTTGGAATGTGAGGGAAAACCTGCTTGTATTAGAAAACACCCCCTACTACGGGCGAGGTACGCGTCCTATATCAGAGACCACCTCTTACACAGAACACTACCTAAAATGAGATTTAACGTCTTATATAAGTAACCATCCGCCTATCAAAAGAGTTCACAAATGCTCGTGAAGATAGTAATGTTAAACAATACTATCTATTGATAAACAACTTGATTGAATTTGTCTTTTGGAAGAGTATTTCTTTTCTTCTACTGCGCATATACTCGGCACAATCATCTATTGCCAATATCACAGAGCAGTATTGCCAAGTTTCCCTTAACAGCGTCATAAAGCATTCAGCAAAATACTAGGAAATAGCGGCTTGCTACTCAGCTCTATTACCATGAAAACAAAGCTACTTGTCATAGCTTTCCTACAAAATTTTTTTGTGTTGTGTTGTTACACGCGATATATGTACTTAGCTGGCACTTTTTGTTCTGATAGCAAAACAGTTAAAAATGATTTCAGCACAGATACACTATGATAGTAGTTATCTCTGACATCCAACCGTTACATACCTCAGTGTCCAAATGGAAGTACTTTGTCAATTTGATGCAAGCTCAGTCAGTTCAACTGCTTAAGTTATATTTTTAGCTACGTATGACAAAGTAAAAAGTCAATGGAATGCAAACTATATTATTGTGGTCGAAGATAAGAGAACCAACTCTATTGTCGTTGCAATGAATGCGGTGGTTGACAAGAGATTCAATCACCAAGTGGAATCAGCAATGTCAGCCGTTGATGTGCTCATCGTGGAACATCATCAAACTTCGGCTATGGTGAACATGTAAGTTAGTGGTGCAAGTTCTATTGTAATAGCATGAAATATTTGTGTAGATTCATTTTGATTTCATGATTTAAAAGAAATGTGCTTTGAGTTGAGGGAAAACTTGGAGGTCAGGTCACTCTATTGTTTATGGCAGGTTGATGACGATTCTTACCGAGTTGGCTGCCCACAAAGGTTGTGAGACAAGCTATGCTATCCTCTCTCACAAGTTTGTCAAACTCTGTTCCAATCAAATGCTTGGACCAATGCATGATATGATGCTAAGCATACCAGATTCAGAGACAAAGAAAATATTCTCTTCATGAGTGTGATTTTCAGTTCGGCCAGTTGCTCATAAAAAGTCAGTTGTAATAAACTCTCCATCTCCATCTTCATTTTTTCTACTGTCAGCAGCATATGGATGTTTCTATCCAACTTTACACGTACATATCGTTTGAAGACTGTGGCTGATTTGGACACATCACTTTTCTATCCATCACTCTCACATCTTTTTCTAACTAATAAAAGAACTTAAATAGAAGACATTATTCATCTGACCATTGTGACATCACAGTAGCACGACTTTCACCTGGAACAGAGCGATACCTACATTCAGTGATATTCCGACACCTTTTCGACACCTTTGGAACTTTGATTCCATGAGCCTAATCATCCTCTGCCACATAGAGAAACACTGTGAGACGAATTACAGCTCATCTTTCCAATGCTGACACTGATTGACATTGCCCGCAGGCTCGTCAGTCATCATGATTGGTTTACACTCATCTGTTTTGCGTACGCTGTACTAGATGTACGGTTTGTACTGGGAATGGTAATTGTCATGGCTACAGTCACCGAGTCAATTGAATTATAGCCAATATGTGAGAGTTGTCATACCTCAAATAGATGTATCTAATGAGCTAGATCAACTATTTCTGCATCTGAGCAGGTTTTTAGGGGCACACATCACTTACATATGGCACTGGAATCTGATTTATGTTCTCAGAGGTAGGTATTCTCCATTTGCAGTGATATGGAAAGCTCTCACTCATCTGATCTGCCATTGGATTGGCAAAGTTTCAACTCTGTACTGGTAGCTCCTAATATATACAGGGTAGGTCATATCAACAGCTTAAAGCACTACAAAGCCAAAGCACGTCTTTCAACGAGCTCTTTCTCCTGTAGCCTTTGACCTGAGCTATCTGCCTAATCCAAAAGGTTAGCGGCTCAGCGGAGCATCGGTGACCAACTAGAAATTAGAATTATAACATGTTTACATGATTAGGAAGGCACAATGGCACAATGGTACATGGCCGTCTGAAACAGAGCCAAACACAAGGTTGGGTGCTGATAGCGACAACCATGTCAATGGATTGACTAAACAAAACAGCTCTGAATCCTAAGTTTCATCCCGACCTAGGCACTATTACGGCGTCATAACAGTGCAGGATCACTGAGCAACAGAGGCAAAAAAACTTCGCTCATGAGCCACATCATCAATCAAATACACTCATTGCTTCTCTTGGAAAACATACCCGTAGTTAGACTGCGTACCTGCCAACTTTTCAGGCAAGATAAACACTGAATGTCATGTTTTTCTGCACTTTGAGGAGTCATAGTTCAGAAGTCCTGCCTCTCACACCGAGACCTGACTAATAAGCCGCACGGGAACATTAGGAATTCAATAATAGTAACTTCTGATCCTAAATTTAAGCATATATAATACTGGATGGTAGAGCGATTGGCAGGTATGTTAGGCCATGAGCCGGCCCACCAATGATTACTTTTTGTTGGTTAGTTGGAACTAAAACTCTTCTACCGACATAAAGATTTTTATTGCAGTACTACGGTCATGCGCCTTACCCGATCTGCAACAGTGATTTTCAGAAATTCTACTCGGTTCCACCATGGCTACGGTTCGCGCTCAGTTCATTGGAGGCAAGTTGGTTTGATATGGCCAGGATTGAAAGTTCAACAGCCCCACGTAAGGAACTTTTAGTATTTAGACGTCTGCAGGTTGCCATTACATCTTGAAGAATAGTTTAGAGCCTGTTTGAGTGGTCGATATACCAGCTCTGCAGTGTATAATATAGCTTAACAAACTAGGGAATGCGTGCTGATACTTCTTGAAAATGGGAGTGAATCAGAAGAATCGCTACTATTTCCCTTTGCAATTTTGCCCAAGCAGTCGCAAGTGGATTATTGATTTGATTGTAGGCAAGGAAAGCCAGCTGTATTGCAAGCAGCATTCCTTCTGCTTCAGGAAATGGTGCCCTCATCTCTTCTCCGGTAGGATTCGCTGTCGTATTGTAGTTGCATTTTCGTGACTGACTCCCAACTTATGCCATCTGCCTTATAGTTTACGTAAAGGTGCTTTATTCCAGGCAGCTTGTCACCTGATTTTAAGATAAATTTTGTCTCTTTTCTAGATGTGGCGGCAACTTCGTACCAAGGTAGGTAACCATATGACTACTAACTTCATGTTGATAGTCCAGTTTGAAAAGCAGTCATCTGTAACCACCTAATAAATAGTATTTGCATGATGATGGCTGAGGGAAACCACTACTACTTTAGCATCTGTTTTGCAGGTGCCTCAGTTTACGATGGAAGGGATACCCATGTTTGACCCAAAACTGCTGACGGAACTGGACTACAGCGACATGACTAACGTGACGGTCGATCACATGTCACAAACTGTTGAGCTGGGCAACAATCTTATCATGAGGCCATTGAATCGTAATGACTTTTCTAAAGGTGAGCAAGCTTCAAACTTCTATGAAAGATGATAGCGCTTGGTGGCTTTGAGTCAAGAAAACACTTAAACACAGTGGTAAACTATACAAGCAAAAGAGCAGCCAACCAGCATCGCTCTTACTATTAATGGCCTTCAGCTTAGCCTGCTCAGTCACTAGGCCTCGGCTCCTACTAATATAACTCCAGTTCTGTTTACCAAAGTGCAATGAAACTCCTCCCATCTTGTGGTCCAACAGAATTGAGAAATGATGATGTAGTTTTCTACTAGCTCTGACCAATGAGAATAGGTGAAAATGAAGGAAAGCTATAAGTCACTCCTACTAGCAACTTGGAAAACTTGTGTTCGGCTCGCACATGTGTTTGGCTATCATCAGTCGGCATCCAGTCAACAATGCAATCTCACAGAAACCGCAACTGTACTGCTGTACTGTAGTGAGCTGCATTTTTTACGTTGCCATGGCTTAGCCAACTGCTGGCAGATGATTGATGAGTAGATAGATGTCCAGTAGGCTCTTAATTATTACTGCGATGCTCTTTTCACATATCCTAAGGAGGGTAGATAAACATTGACGAATCATGTCCATCATCATAATACAGCTAGGCTATCTCCCATTCTCCCAGCATACATTTAGGTAAATGTACAATAAGTCTGTGAATGAAGCTAAACTAGGTCATGCCTTACATTGATTGATTGATGATTGTGTTGTCATATGAGTGCAATTAAAATCCCATTCTATCATATGACGTCTGGTAACTGCGTAAAAAGTCTCTATAAAAATAAATAGTGGAGGGCAGATGATAGAAACACTAAAAATTGCATCAGTTATGTACTTAATCGGTTGACTGTGAAATATTCTGGGATTTTTACTCTTCTATCGGTAGGCGAGCTGGTTTTGTAAACGCTGATGTTAAGCTTAGACTAAAGCCGGCTTAAGTGCGGCGAAAGCATCATAAGTGCGGACAAAAGCCGGCGTAGCATCGGCGTAACGCCAGCGCATGATTGCGGCGCGCCTACCGATAGGAGAGTAAAAAATGCCAATATTCTTTCCCAATAGCTGCTTGAACTTTGTGTGACCTTATACGTCCTGAGAGCATCTTTTCTAGCACATTATGAATAAAATGATCATCGTCATGAAATATACGTAGGCTATACGTATGACCAAGCTCTAAAACTCTGTTAGCCACATCGCAATCTAGTTTAGCGCCATAAAATTGAGCTCTTTTAAAGAAGCTTTTGACAGCTTTCTTGTCATTGGTGTACAGATTAGAATATAGAATAGTAATACAATAAACAAGGATGGATTCGATAAAACTTCTGAAAAGTTTTGTCACTAATTTACTATTGGCACCAAGCGCACCAAATCTGCGAACTACATACATTCTTTTACTTGCAGTAACTAATCGATCAGTCATATGTTCATGGAATTTCAATTTATCATCTACTATCACACAAAGATATTTAACACTAGAGGACTGAGGTATGGCTCCACCATTGAGTGTTAGTGTTGGTACATACGGGTCTACCTCTTGGTAGTGAAGAACATTTCATGAGTTCTGGTGGCATTTAGTATAAGATCATTTTCAGAGCAGATGATCGATACTCTGGACACTTCATCAAAGCACTTCTGATTGTCAGTGAACATATCTGATATGTAGCCGAAGAGGGCCGTGTCTGAAACTACACCTAAAGCCGGGCGCACACCTACGCGTTTCTGGCATATTTTGACCCCCCCCCTCGTGCGGCAGAAGCGCCAGAGCTATCGACAAGAACGCGTGTATTCAAGCGTGTTTAATCTTGACACTTGTGGCGCTTGATCACTCGGGCGTTGATTGGTTGAGTTGGCTGCGCATGGCCACATTTGACGCGGGAATTTGGTCACGTGTCAAAACCATTGTTTGCTGAGGCACTATATTACATCGTCATAATAGTCAACATGTGTGTTTGCAAACGCGTACAATACAGCCGTGGCTACCACTTGCGCAGCTTGCCAACACGTAGGTGTGCTCCCGGCTTAAGGAGGAAACAATTCAAATGCGCATGAGGTTTGGGTAGTAACTGTCATGGAAGCTTGATGCGGTCTCATCATGATACAACCATGAGAAAACGCTCTGCCAACCTGCCTACCTGCCACCACCTGCCTCCCTTTGCTTGCCTCCCTCTACCTCTCTGTTGAGCGTTCATATCCACTTTGAAAGGCAGCTGTCATTTGGTGCTTGCAATTGCTGTATAGGTATGGATTTTATAATATAATGCAGCTCTCCTTCAGCTGTCAATAACAAACCAAGCAAGCAAGGTATGCGACAGGTCCAGTGTGGTCAGGCTAATGACTAGGACGACTAGTAACAGCAGCCGCCATCTTCTGACATCAGGTTGTCATTTGTGTGTTTCTTGATAACTATTGACATCAAATATGGAATACCATGAAGTTGCATACTATCAAAGTGCAGGCCTAGTGTACTATTGATTATTATAGTGGAATAGTCTGAGATGTGCACAAGCTCAAAATTCAAAGTCCACAGCTTAAACTGCTGTCCACACATATTCAACCGCACATATTGAAACGAGAATAGTGCAGAGTTAATATTTGGTGACTGATAGTGAAAAAGATAATAAGACATAGGAGTAAGTGGATACGGTATAATGAATAGTGGATTGCGCATACAGAAAAGGGAATGCGTGATAGCGTAAAGTGGAATAGTGAGAGTGGCGATAGATGGCACTCCATATAGAATAAGTATAATGCTTTTGCCACTCTCTCTCGAGAGAGTGTGGGGGTGGGGTGGTGCATCTCAGAATTATTTCCCAGCTGATTAGCGCGGACCTTGTACTAGGCTATCGATTCAAAACAAACTGAGCAAATGGATCTGCAATTACCTGCTTGTTAAAATCGTATCGGTCTATCAAATTAGATGTAAATGCACTAGCTGCAGGTCAAAGTTCTACATAATGAGAATGTCACTCATTGCAACATAAGCTGGTTTTTCATCGCGTGACAAGCTCACGTGACGTCATGCGATGGACCTAGCTGCGCATCGTATAGCTCATCGTACTATTACATCTCACTGTGTGAATGGGACTTTACACATGAAACGACTAATGTTTGAGTATTAATTGCTAACAGGGACAAGGTCAAAAGTTGGTAGTATACAAAAAATTAGCACGAATCATTAGGGCAGCTCAGGGATCCCAATGGGGCTAGGGGTTTGAGCTGTGGCTTCCCAGAGTTAGGGAAAAAACTGAACGTCCAGTATTTTTAGCCTGACAGGTTGACGTCGCATCTCTAATATCGCTATCGTATGTGAAGATAGGGACAGGAAAGGAGGAAGGAAAGGGAGAGATGGTGAATGAGTAAATGAGGAAAATGGTGAATTCCGATGATAGTGTTAATTTTTGTTGCTATCTTCGTGGCCATTGGACAGTGGCTGTCAAATCTGGTTTATCAGTACTTGATGGAACTGAAGATCGTATTCTATAAGGATTAGTTTAATGAAGATATGCGATTGTTTCCAGGTTTCATCGACATGCTCTGCAGTGTCGGTCAGCTAAAGGAATGCTCGCAACTAGAGTATGAAGGTAAGACCACACAAGACTAACTGAACCGTATTGGAAATATCTTCACTGATATATTTTATGCTTTGTATAAACAGGTAGATTTGATGAGATTCTTGGGAATATTGGTCACACATACATCATGGTCATGGAAGATGTGACAGCTGATAGAGTGGTGGCTACAGGCTGCGCCATTGTCCGATCCAACATATTCCGTCCGTACTGCAAGTGTGGTTTTGCTACTGACCTGGTTGTTCATAAAGCTTACCAAGGCCGATCACTAAGCAAGCGGTAAGTAGATGAACGTGTAACTGATACATGAATCGGGCAGAGCTTAACATCTAAACCATGATGTTGATAGCAACTGTCATGTCCATAGAATGGACGAACTGCACCTCTGCACATCCATTCACTGTTTGATTCTAGGTGACGTGAATTCAATTACACATGATGATGCTTGACCCTAAATGGAAATGGTTCCGTAGTACGTCATTGTCATCTAATGTTACTTAGATACCTTAATTATTGTAGATCTTGCTTTACGTTAACCGGCTCTGCATCATTTTGGTTTCAAACAGTCTTCCTACTGAATAGCAGTGGTTCAATATTGGTCTACTCACTACAGCAGTTCCTGAATTGTGTGGTTGATTAAACACTCATCAATGCTTGTTTCAAAGTCTAGAGCTGTTTTTGACCAAACTTCTTGCATCTCATGGAGCCTCTCCAGGCAACATCTGTTGCCACAAAAAGTTGGTACCTCGTCACAAGACTTCTGGGTGGCTTGAGACTGACCAAGCATACTATTATCTAGAGTATCTCGACACAGAGATGAAGTTTCCACCAGAGGATGTGGGTACACTAAACCTTTCCTACGCATCCGTATCTTCTTGATCAAATTCCACTTGCTAACTTTGTACCTGTTTACTAAAGCATCTAGATGTACACTAAGCATGATCTCCATGTGGCATTATACTCAACAGTTTCACTGGGTGGGATGATCTTGGTTTGTTTCTGCTGCTCAAATATGTGTTGTTACTGAGTGCAAATGTGGGAAGGTCTTAGCTGTAGGGGGTAGGAGTTTTTAGTCATGACTTCTTGAAGAGAAATTGAGAAAAAAATTGAATCTGCTACATTTGGCATCTTTTACTGTTCCGCCGGTAGTCGTGCCAGAAGCATACGCTGGTGTTACGTCATCTTTCATCCATACGTGTTATGCTTTCCCCACTCTTAACCCTGGTTTGCTTAAGCTGAATGGCTCTGTTGATGAAACCAGTGCACCATTTTAATTTTTGAGCTATGCTTTTGGTGAAACGCTAATTGAATGGCTGCCGACTTTGCAGAAAATGCTCAGTCCTAACTAGCGGCTATATGCAACAGCGTAAGCGACGCATATAGCCGCTTTCAAAGAAAATCGCTGCTCAGTTTTCCAGATTTTTACGGCCAGTTTTTTCACACAGGAAACTTCTAGTGTGGACACTGCTGGTATGTACCGAAAATTTTCACTACAACTGTTGCTTGAAAATATGTTGAGTGTGGACCAGCCTTGACTTGCGACTTGTGTAATGATACATGTATATGCAAACCAGACTTATGTCTGAATCTTTGCGCTATCAAAAATTTACACAGTGGCTATGCTACATGGGAACCGAGGTTTGGAGATGACTAGATTGGTAGAATTCTAGGGAACATTGAAACAAAACTTTATCGTGCTATATGGAGAAAAAGAGGGTTTCCATTTGACTCCATATGATGTCATGGCTTGGAATACACCAAACATCCATGGTCATCCTGCGAGGATTTTTGCAGACACGACAATGACGTCTTTTACTTATTTTCAGCAGGAAATTGGCGATTCTGGAGATTACGTCTTCCATCCAGACGTGTTAAAGACAATCTGTACTTCCTTACCACAAGAGCTGAATGTGGACAGCAAGTTGAACTTTGAACTTAATGGCTCAGAGCTTAGCTTGAGACCGTTGAGGAGGCAGGACTTCAGGAACGGTAGGTACTCTAACAGATTTTTAGGTTTCCTGCCTGTGCACATATCAGTGCGCTTCATTCCATTCCACTTATGATCAGGTTACTTAGACGATATTTACAAGGAGACCAAGTTGGAGAGAGAGCTAACTGTGGATGAATTCGAAGGTAACTGATATTGAATGCAATGATGGCAGAGAAGGTTTGATGGAACATTGTTCTTATTATCATTTCATCGAGATTCCAGTCACCAAATATGAACAATTTCCCACCAAAATTCCCTCTACACCTATTGCTTGATTTTTAGTTGCCTCTTTGGCTGTTCAGACTGATACTGTTGAGCGATTGCACACACTTACGGCTAGCTGTTACTAGACCTATTTCTACGCATGCAACATACATTTCTATTTTTTTTTTTGAGCATCAAATTTGACTGGCTATTTCAGCGTCTTTGAATTTGAATGTGACTATTTCAGTGAGACACTATTTTATGGGCTATCCGGCTTGCGGGAAACAAGCCATCTTACTTAGTTTTCATATACAGTGTCTTCAGCATCGCATAAAAATCCATGGAGATCATTGCTTAGCGTTTCCAGTTTCTACTGCCAGTATGTTTACGCGAGTCTTCATATTAAAAAGTTCATTGAAATATGTCCATCGTTCATCCATAAAAAAACATTTACATGATGTGATAAAATTTCAGCTGCATTTGATCAAGTCAAACGGCAGCGGAATGGTAACTATGTTATCGTTGTGGAGGATAAGAGAACCAAATCTGTGGTTGCTGCATTCAACGCAACCATAGACAAAAAGTTCAACTTGCACATGGAATGCCTTGTGACAGCAGTAGATGTGCTCATTGTGGATCGCCATCAAACCTCAGCAATGGTGAACCTGTAAGTTATTTACTCTGCTATTGGCACATGACACATGGGATTTCATAAGCCCGTGTGTAACAGCAGCCCTAATGATAGCGTATTATTAAATGCCAGATTTGTGATAGCGCAAAATGGTTGGATCAATTCATCGCAATATTTTAAGTGTGAAGAAATGAGGACTTATGTCATTCTCCTGTCGATATCCGTGCATCAGCACGTGCAGGAGTGAGCGGGAGTGAGCGGGAGTGAGCGGGAGTGAGCGGGAGTGAGCGAGAATGAGCGGGAATGAGCGCAGATAGGCACTCAAGTGAGCACCAAAATCGACAGGAGAATGAGAAAAACCAAAATGAGCATTGAATTTTGGGTAATGATGCCTTTTCATTTACCACAGGTTGCTAGCTGTCCTTACTCAGCTGGGGGCACATACAGGCTGTATGGATCTAGGTGCCATAATCCGTCAGGAGTATGTTCCGTTGTTCTCTGATCACATGCATCAGGCAGCTTGGTATGAGATCATGGAGAGATAGACGGATGCAAAGATAAACGATATGGTTCATTGCATAGACTATTCCCAGTTTGGTCCTGTAATCACGATACGTCTGCTGTATGACAGGCTCATTTCCATCTGTCCTTCTCTCTCTCTCTCGGTGACCATTGGATATTTCGGCATGTGTTACTTCTTTATCAGCAGGTGCTCCGGGTTATTACTTCCTGTGCTATCCAAGTGCTACACAAGTGCTACGCAGGTGCTACGCAGGTGCTACGCAGGTAGTACGCAGGTGGTACGGCGGTGCTACACAGGTGTTACGCAGGTGGTACGCCGGTGCTAAAGCTGGCTAAAAAATACTGAGTGAGAACTGAAGCCGATGTACCACCTGCGTAAGACCTATGAAGTTCCGCATACGGCACCGACACACCTGCCGCTAGGAGAGTAAACTAATGCCGAGATTTCCACCTAACATTACATTTGTTTTATTATACACCTACCATTAACGACCTCTCACTGGCTTCTTCCTGGTTGTCATGGTTTTTACGAACTGATGAAATGTCACTCCAGTTGGAATAAACTGATATACTCGAAGTCTAATAGCCGAGGCACCAGCAGTATTGCCGCAAGTTCTCACCTGGGTCAGCATATTTAATCCCAACTGCTCTTCCCAGCTGCATGTTCCTGGAGACGATAGGTGTGATAGCAGACAATCCCTGAGAGTATTCGTGTTTGCTGGATACATGGGAGCCTCTGTTCTCATGTCTTCACATATCGTATCGCACACAGTATTTTGCATGAAGCGTGATTCATCAGTTTCGCATATGAGATATCGGGCATGTGGGATATATAGAGCATGGTGATTGTCTAGGTTGTGACCAACTCTTTGTTCAATAGGTGCTGGCATATGGGAGTTGTCATTCCCTAACGCAATCTAGCGCTAACCCTTCGTATAACTGACCAGCAATTATATCACGTGGAAGGGGGAGGGGGGTGATGCATTGGAAAAGAAATTACAAGTGAAATTTACAGTTCCGCTCCGATGCTTAGGAACTGAAGGTTTTTTTGATCATAATGTGTAAGAAGGCCTTGAAAGCAATTACTTCTACTCTTCACTGATTAATCAATCAATCTTTAATGGGCATTTGTAATTTTCCTGTCGGTCAACTCGCCAGAATTGCGCTGGTATTAGTCCTATGGTCGCCGGTATTAGTCCTCCCGGCGTGCCAGTGTATCCCACCACATGTAGGACTGTACTAGTCCTCAGAAGAATGGACTGCCGCAGGCCTATAATAGTGT
>ERZ1740065.481-NODE-481-length-21498-cov-5.292217_pt1 | contig 21498 bp, 16 predicted proteins | sample MGYA00581738_ERZ1740065 | MGnify/ENA primary metagenome ERZ1740065 (study PRJEB43018, sample SAMN04849749) | marine metagenome | isolation source: floating plastic debris | place: Pacific Ocean | collected 2008-09-01 | study: EMG produced TPA metagenomics assembly...
GACGATCCTGAATTGCCCGATCCACCGTATCTCCGGTTCTCCAAAGACAAAGCCGATTATTACCGAAGCCTAGATTTGCCGACACTTGTTGTTGTCTATCACGCCCCATCTGACCGAATGTTTGTGAAGTGGGTTCACAACTGGGATACGTACGAAGAAAGAAAAACTGAAAAATCTTGCTCCTTTACGTTCGCAAGTAACTCAGAGTGGGACGACGATAGCCCAGGACGGGTTATAGAGGAGCTTCTCGATCTCCGACGTATTCGTAGTCCGGTTCTGGCAAAGCCGTTCAAAATTGAAATTGTAAGCGACGACTTCGTATTACATGGCTTCGAAATGACTCATATCGTGTCAGCACTTCGGACCGCGGAGCGGGGACTAGGATCTTGGCTACGATTTAGTGGACCTGCCGCTGAGCCCGGAACCGCCCCAACGCAGGTCAGATTATCGCCTGAAAAAATTTCTGTCTGGTTGGCCGGTATGCACGGCACAACCGTTCATATCCCTGAAGGGTATCCGGGCGAATTGGAGAACTTTGTTGACGATACTTTAGTCGCGATTGGAATCGGACTTCACTGGCATGGCCATTCAGGTCCGGGAGCCCAGCTGATTGCCAACCATGTAGCGGGATCAACCTTAACTACGTCAAGCAGAATGGTCGGTGAGATTTCAACGGCGCTGGCTATTGGTGAGAGGATTCCCGACGCTCTTGAATTATTAGAACGGCTGTTCGACGAAGAAGATAACTGGGCGCAAGGCTTCATGTGTTATCACGGAATAACTACGGCATTGTTTAGGCCGGGCACACGAAGAGTCGATAAGGAAATCGCTGTTGCGAGTCTCGAACGAGTCTCAGACAAATTGCGCGATGAAGAACCTCATCAGGCTGCGACAATCTGCTACAACATCGCAAACATTTATCGTGGATTGAAAGAAAATCGCAAGGCGGTACGAATGTACCACCGCGCCGTGCGGCTCTGGCCGGACTATGGTGAGAGGCAGTATTTTAACGAAGAACTTGCCGGACTATTATTTGACTCCCGACGATACAGCTTGAGCAATCAGCTATACGCGAAAGCCGTCGAGGAAAATGCAACGGGTGATCTATTGTGCCGTTACGCTGATGCACTCTTCTTCTCAGGAGAGTTCAGCAAGGCAGTCCAAATTTGGGACGACCATGCAAACGCCCCAGAGTGGGTGTTGAAGCGTGATTGCGGTAAGGCATTGATCGAGAATTTGGGGCTTAAGAGTCAGATTCGTCGGCCTCTCGACGCTATGGCTGAGGACGACTTCGAAGCGGCACTTCAGTTAGATGGGTTAGACCCTAGGGCGTGGTGGAATTTTGGGCAAAGTTTGGTTGCCGCTCAAAAGCACAAGGAAGCAATGGTCACATTCCTTCTTTCCGCCTTCAGCAGTCGAATGGACAAAGAAGCCTGGTTTAACGCCCTTGCGTGCGCGCATAACGCAAACGAGGCGGTATCAATGGCCGCGATACTCTCTGTCGGTATGAGTTGGTTTGGCGAGGACTTTTTTGTCGGATTTCTCGACCAAATCGGGGACGTTAAGGACGACAAGTTCCGAAAGATGGCGATGGAGGCTATGACGGCATTTGCGGACACTAAAGACACTAGTTCTGTGACGCTAAGGTTCCATGAATGGGGTCCAAAATACGACCTGCTTGCGACGCGAGAAATGTCTCTATTCGTGGATGGAGATATTCATGAACCGGAGAGTTAAACGCATTGTATTAGTTCCGTTCTGAGTTTTGCTGCTCTCGTACACTTGCTTCGATCTTAACTTCTGCCGAGAAGTTGGTGAGCGGAACAGATTCGGCTACAGAGAATCGAAAGAGCTCCGTTCAGCGGCACCGTGGCTACTCGCACCGTGATGCGTTCGAACTTACACGTCAGACGTGGCTTCAATCACTAGGTACGGTCAAGGCGGTTCTCGACGGACTGAAGGATCGCAGTTGTCTGATTCTCAGAAGTCCGTTAGTACTGTGCCAACACTGAATCGGAGACTCTTTGCCTTGACATCTGAAAGGCCGGACAAAGCTACCAACTCGCTGCTTGCGCCAAGTCTGGAACGCTTGAAGAAAGCACTCGATGACTTCTTGTTTGTATCAGAGGAGAAATCAACGCTGCCCGATCCTATTGTGGTCGCAATTAAGGGCGGCTGGGGAGCGGGAAAGACCTATTTCTGGAAGAACACAGTCGTACGAAAGAGTCGCGGTGAATCGCCCGGTTACGTCTCAGTGTTCGGGGCGGATTCAATGTTCGATATCCGCAACAAGGTGGTGGTCGAGGCTATGGCGACACATGACGCCCTAAAGGGGGACATAAAGAGCGCAGTCCGCAAGAAGGGTATCCTGCGTAGCCACATGGCAGGAATCGTGTCGTTCTTCACAAGAGCGACGGGGCTTCCTGTTCTCCCATCGGGCCTGGTTTCTGGCGTCCTAGAACACTATGTATTCAGGCGGCACTGGGTAATCTGCATTGATGATGTGGAACGCCTCTCGGACCGCGTCGACTTTGAGGCGTTCTTGGGCTACGTCAGTTCATTGAGGGACGATCGTCAAGTCAACGTTGTCCTTATCTACAACGAAGCAAAGGTGGTTGAGGACAAGAGCAGACGACGTCCATTCGAGAAATACCTAGAGAAGGTAGTCGATCGGGAGTTGGTATTCGAGCCAGAAACTAATGAGGTGATCCGTTTCGTCTTTCCAGCTGACATCGTCGCAGACAAAGAGTACGCGCGCGAGCTGAAGAGGCGGATGGATGTTCTTGACCTCAAAAACGTCCGTATTCTCAATAGGGTGAATTCCTTCCTGGGAGAGGTAAGGAGGGCGCTACCAAACGGGGCTGTGCCTGGCTTCGTCCATGCGGCGCTAAATTCTCTACTTTTATTCTGCTGGGTAAAATTCGCGGCAGAGGACGCATTGCGCTTTGGTATTACGTTTGAATTCCTTCTGGGGCACACTTTCTTCTCGGCACAGTTCCTAGAGTACGTATCGAAATCAAACGAAGAAAGATCACGAGAAACGGAAGTCAAAGCCGGACGATTGCTTGAGGAGTTTGGATACCAACACACCGATGACCTGGACCGGATCCTAATGGCACAAGTCAGGACAAGTATCTTATCGAAGGAAGAACTCGCGCAGCAGTACTCGCAATACACATCAGACGCCGGCCACCGCACGCTCCACGAGAGATTCAATAGCGTGTGGCATGACCTCTACCATGGGACATTCGATGACAATGAAGAGGACTTCGTGCGAGCTCTCATTGCTGCCACAGAGCAGATCCTAGAACGAATTGGTTTGTCCAGTCTTGACTCAGCGCTACATACGCTCTTGAGACTCGGCCGACAAGACGAAGCCAAGGCGCTTTTTGATAAGTTTGTAGAATTACGGCCGGGGGATGGTTGGGCGGTTGACCAAGAATCGCTGCATCGACAACCGAAGTACGAACCGCTGCAGCAACTTGTTGTAGAAAGAGCGGCCAAGTCGAAAGTCGATTCGCGCTCCTTCGAGGAAACGGTGGATAGTGCCTTTGGTGATGACTATTTGTCCGATGCAGATCTTCGACGTCTGGCTCAATTTAATTCATCGGATTTCATCAACTATTTTCAGAACAGCAATCAACCGAGCATTACGTCTAAACTGCGCCATCTATTCCGAAACTCGCAGAATCGCCGGGATGACGCTGGGCAAACGCTGAATGCTCTAGTGCGAGAAACTGCAGAGACTCTGGCAAAGCTAAATCGAATGAATCGTCTGCGTATTGAGTCTATGGAGATTCCGACTTCTGAAGAGGCGAAAGACGAGCAATCGCAGCATTAAGTGGTCCGAGCGTTAAGAACTGAGTCGAGACGCAGGCGAGTGAACGTTACCTAGCCCCACCGAGTCTGAGTATCTCAAGCGAGAGATAAGTAGGCAGAAGCGAAACAAGCCAGAAGAGATTGCGTCGATCTCGAGGCAGCAGGAGGTAGACTGTACCTCACTGCGATGCTTTTGCTGCCTCCGCAAGCTTGTCAAACAGCTCACGCGTACAAGATGACACGTACTCCGAGGCCGTTTTTTTTCGTTCTTGGAAATAGGCATAACTGACCCCAAAGCCGTCCACAAGACGCACAACTCGGGGTTTCTCGAGCTTTGGTAGTGTGGCCCCGAGTACGGTTTCACATCCCTCTGCGGAGTTATTCGTAACAGTTTGCGTGACCACACGTGCCTTTTGATTCAGTCGGAGTGTCACACGTCGGTAATCTGAATCGGAACCACTTTCCGCTATCGTAAGCTTCCCCCTCTGAGCGACAGGTAGCAACTGGAGTTTTCTGGCACGATGAATCGTCAGGAGGCTCAGCATGAAACGATCAAGATTTTCAGAGACCCAGATTGTCTCGATCCTGAAAGAAGCTGACGCCGGCGCGAAGGTGAAAGACCTTTGCCGCAAGCACGGGATTTCCGATGCCACGTACTACAACTGGAAGTCAAAGTACGGCGGAATGGAAGCGTCTGATCTAAAGCGGATGAAGGAGCTCGAGGGCGAGCTCTCGCAGTACAAGCGAATGTATGCCGAACTGGCGCGTGAGAACGACGCCATGCGGAACCTGATCGAAAAAAAGCTCTGACGCCGTCGATCAAGCGCGAGGCGGCGCGGTTCTTAAGTCGAGAAGGTCTGTCGGTTGCTGCAAGTTGTCGATGTGTTGGTCTGTCACGATCGAACTGGTATCGAGTACCGGACGATTGGACGGTGCGTGACGCCGAGATCATCGCTGCGCTGGCCGAGCTGGTTGATGGCAGACCAAGTCGCGGCTTCTGGAAGTGCCGGAAGCTACTACGGCGCCAGGGTCGAGACTGGAACCACAAGCGCATCTATCGGGTGTACTGCCAGATGAAGCTCAATCACCGGCGACGGGCGAAGCGCAGACTGCCGAAGCGACACCGGGTGCCGCTTTACGTACCGCGGCTGCCGGACACTGTCTGGTCTGCCGACTTCACGAGCGATGCGCTCAACAACGGACGTCGGTTCCGCACCTTCAATGTGGTGGACGACTTCAATCGACAAGCGCTGCATATCGAGATCGATACATCGATCACATCAATGCGCCTGGTGCGGATCTTCGAGCGGCTGCGACGCGAACACGGCTTGCCTCAGGTGCTGAGGACCGACAACGGCCCCGAGTTCCTCGGTGAGGCGTTTGCGAGTTGGGCGAAGGAAGCCGGCATGGCGATCCAGTACATCCAACCTGGCAAGCCAAACCAGAACGCCTACATCGAGCGCTTCAACCGAACGTACCGCGAAGAGCTGCTCGATCAGCATCTGTTCACATCACTCGACCATGTCCGCGAGGCCACACACTGGTGGATGATCGAGTACAACGAGGAACGTCCGCATGACGCGCTGGGCGATATGACACCGATGGAAGCGCGTCAACAAGCAGCCAGAAACTCTAGTTCAGAACTGTCGCACTGACGGGGAAGCTTACGCCGCGAGCTCGCCCGCGCCGACATCTTCAACTACATCGAAATGTTCTACAACCCGGTTCGCCGCCACAGCTATCTTGGCGGGATCAGTCCAGAGGCGTTTGAACGCGCCTCGTTTTTAGGCAGTGAGGTCTCTGTTGAACGGGGGTAAGTCCAACCTCCATCACATCGGCAGTTGTTTCGGTCAAGTCCACCGACCGACCCGAGGGTCCCTGACTCCTAACTCTAGACATGTTTCTAAGCGGCAAGGAATTTCGTGGGCGGCCCGACGATCACTCGAAGTAGCCCCGCTTATCAACGGCCTTTCGTCAACACGCCAATTCTAGTATCGGCTGCGCGATTTCCTTGTTGATCCACAAAAAGAACCAAACTTGTACTACCGATCTTCATTCAACCGGCCTCGTTCGACCGCGTTAAACACTGCCGGACCACCGGCCCGCAGAATAAGATGTACGTCCCGGAGAAGGATCCGCCTTTCAGGAGGAATAGCCGAGATCTCACTGGATACCTCAACCGCCAAATACTCCAAGTAGCGGTCAAAGTTATCCCCATGCTGCTTGCGAAAACCGGAACCCTCACCTCCCCTAAAGTATGAGGACGGAAAATAGAATCCTTTCATGTTTTTCTCTGGATAAAGTCGCCGTCCGCTGCCGGCGCCCTCGACGAAGAGTTTTGCCTCGAGGACATCTTCCGCCGCGAAGAGCAACGCAATATGGGTGAAAAGGCACGAATCGGTGTTGCTCTGAGCGCAATTCTTGTTCGAGTAGTCTTGTTCGACACTGTTGAGCTTGGCCAGTCTTGTATTGAGCTCGATTGAATCCGCGATTCGATCGTTGATCGCGGATGTCTCTACCCAGACATCACCCGCGCCATTGCCGCGCTGCGAGTCCGACTCGCCCCCTTGACCAGCAAACGCTTCACCAAAATTGACAAGCGACTCAATGTTTTCGCGAATGGCGCGCTCGTTGTTCGCGGTGCAGTAATTGCCCATAGCGGCGCCGTAGTAGCGGGCGTAATGACTGGAGAATTGGTTCTTCCTGGTGCAGTTTCGGCCGCCGCAATTCGTCGGAATACCCATCATGGTTACAAACGGATACTTTACCTGACCATTACGAAATGCTCGCGCATACTTGGGACTTCGACTTTCCTTGTCGACTGACTCATGATTCCCGCCGAGCAAGTGCCCTATCTCGTGAATGAGGGACTGCCTGGTTGAATCAATACACTTCCAATTCACTACAGCGTAGGCCTCGTCGACAGAGGCGGGAACAGACGGAACGTAGCCGCACTTCATATTGTCATCGATATGCACAACTAGTATCGCAATATCCGCTTTGTATTTAGCGCGCTGCTGTCTGACTGACACAAATGCATCCTCGTCACTTGCGGCAAGTTGCATAGCAAGCTCGCGAAGCGAGACAGTCGATCCGTCTGACGGTTCAACGTACTTTGATTCGAATGTCAGAGGCGTAGGCACGTGAACAAATATTTGAGAGTTTTCCAGTATTTTCTCAATGGGACCGGCTTGTCGCTCAATTGAAGTTCGAACGTCTCCCCAGTGCTGACTCTGGCTGCTTTCAACTACTGCACCCCTATTCGATTCTGCGTAAGCTCTTGCAGTGAATTCGACGTAGATCTCAAGATTGCGCGACAACTCAAGCCGACTCGGCGCCGCGGCATTCGCTGCATCATCAGCGTCGCATCCAGCATCTGGGCCACCAGACTCCGTCGAGACAAGATCATTGACCGGCTCGTTAGTAATGCCATCCCCGTGATCATCTAAATTTTCTGACGGATGCGGAAGTGGAGCGCGGTCAATTAGAATCCCGCGTCCCTTAACTGGCGTACGATCAATGGTCAAAGCTGGAACGATCTCTCGCCTAACGCCCATTTGATCAAACCAACCGCTGACGGTATCTCTCTCAGCATCGACTGTGAGAAGTGCAAGATCCCTGGATTCATCGTCAACCATCGTCAGATAGACAAGTTCACTATGCCGAGACTGCCTACGAATGACAGGTCGATAGCTTCTATTCCCTAGCCGATACAGGGAACCTGACGTTGGAATAGAGAACGGCTTGATTGACGCAAATAGACTTGCGTCGAGCGAAACAAGCTGAAACCCAACGAGACTTTCGCTTGCGATCACAGAGTTCTCGAGATCGATGCCGTCTAGCAATGTAGAGAATGACTCAGGACTCGAGCTATAGCTCTGCATGCTTACGGCATCGCCGTCGACTTGATACAAGCTGACCACTTCAGCCCGAGATTCTCCCAGTTCTATTCCGACACTCCGCAAAGACTGCGCGACGGACTCAACGAGCGACTCACCCGAAACCACGCTGGTGCTTGATTGAGAAACTGCCTCAATCGGCAATGTAGCTATGAAGACCGCAAGTGAGAAGCGAATGCCAATCGACGAAAAGGCTCGAGACAACTCACCGTGTTTGATCATCGTGATTCTTCCTAGTTAAAGCTGATCTGAATCACCGCATCCCAACGAATCTCATCTCCACCGACCGGCAGTTGATTGCAACGTTTGTCGTCCCATGCCGATTTTGCTGGGGTTGTTTGGACTGCAAGGTACATCAGGTAGAGCGTCTGCTTGTCCCCATAGTCAAAGCTCGGATCTTCCATCATTGTCTTCATGACCTCGGACATGACCACTGCTGCCTCCTTCAGAGAGTAATCTTCGTAGCCAGGTAGCTCGCAGTCTTGCATATGGAAAAGCCAATCGTGCACTACGAAAGCAGATGCGTAGCCCCAAGGCGAGTAGTTTCTTAAGGCCCGAAGTGGTCTAGGAATAGATCCCCCGTCCGTGTACATCGTCCCCGGGATGATTGTCCCTCCACCGCTTTCCTCTGACCGCACGAACGTAAGCGGTCTAGTCTCGCTAGGTATAAACAGAAACCTATCAGGCTTCGCCCAACGAAGTTCTAGATCGCCCGACAACTTGCCTGTTTCTGTCTTAGCGTAATGTCTGCTGGCGCCGCAACTGGTCAGCAGCGCCCCAACCAAAACCGCCATTGTCAACGCCATGATTAGTCGGATAATTCTTGAGCTCTTTGCACTGATCATCGCATCCTCTCGGTTCACAATAGGCCACATTAGATCCCAACAAACATTCTCAGCCGGCGCAGGATTAGCTGATCTCGGATCGCTACTTATCCTACGCCGCCACCAATGAAAGACAAAGACGCCAAACTGTTTGAGAACAGGACCTGTCGATCTCGACGGCACCAGGAAACGGCTTGGCTCAGGGCAACTGGACACCGCAACGGTGGTTGCGCCCGCGACGCCACATCCTCTTGTGCCGCAAGTAAAGTCTCCGTGAGCCAGTGCTGGAGCCAAGCCTCGCAGACGTTTGACGCGTCTCCGACTATCAGACGGTTGGCGTCTCCACCATACCGATCAACTACTCTCCGATTTGGCGTTGTCAATTCGAGCAATGAGGCTCAATACTCAATGGACTTACATCCGGTCCTGCAGAGCTGGCAAGCCTGAGTAGATCTTGCTTCCCTAGAGTCTTATTTGACGCCATGCAGCCAACTTCCTTGCCGCCTCCCCAACCTGTGGCGCACCACCATCAGCAATCGTGTCAATCGCATGAAACTGTGAAAAGTCCAACCCGGTACGATCCTCGAGATCCCGCGTCGACACACGAAACTCCTCGACACTGACGTCGTCATCCGATCCACCCGCGAAGCCCCTGAACTCATCGAGCAACGCTGACTGGCTCGCAATCATCGCGACGGCCTTGTTTGCATTGCCGCTGCGCCAGACAACGAGCTTCCAATACGCCGTGGGTATCCGCACGTCATCCGCGAAGATCGGATCGTCCATACCGGCTTCGTTTGTATAGACCGGCCCCTGGAGCACCGTCAGGTCCTTGCTACCTTGATGACCTGAGAGGCCTTCCTCGAGAACGTACTGCTCAATGCCCTGCCAAAATTCTGCCGTCTGATTAAATCGCCACTGTTGCGGCGAGCAATTGGTGAAATGGAACGTATCTGCATTGGCACGCTCCGCCTCGGTTTTGCTGCCCCAGGTGGGATCGTTGCGACGTGTGAGGTGCCCGCGGTCGAAAATGTGTGACCAGCCGCTGTAGAAGCTCTGATCGATGAAGGCGTCACGATCGATTCGGCGCTCGATGTACCAGCTCTCTCCTTCACGAACCTCGCCCGATTCCCGGTCGACCGGTTTGTATTGCCCACCGTCGATATTGGTCGCCGTGATGAGCGCGAACAGATGCTCCGAGTCCATGATGACGCTGAAATTCTGGTAGTCGAGCACGCCTGCTTCATGGTTGGGCTGGCTGTCTTTCAACGGCGTGACGCGATCTACGAGCGGCGCAACGATCGCGGCCAGGTCGATTTCCAGGCCGTCTACGAACTCCGGATCGAAACCGTTGCGATTCGAATAGTCGCGATCCAGGCGCTTGCCTTCGGCCGATGACAGTCTCGGCCTGTTTGACAGGTCGCCAACGCGCCGCGCTGAATCACCCACGGGATAACAGCCTGCGGGCGGTGTCACCGTAATCTCCAACGGCACAATAAATGACATCCCAGTCTTGTTGTTCATAGACGTCTCACTCTGGATAGGTCGGCGCGAGGGCCGGTGACGCTGGCGCTCCGGCACCCGAACAGATCGGCCTCTCGTCACCGTTGGCCCCTGGTCTCGGAAGGCCTCAAACAAGTTGAGCGCCTCCTCCGCCAGGGCCTTCTGAGGCGCTTGCATGTTGGCCGCGGCCGTTTCCAGGAATCGGTAGATTTGGCTGACCCGGATACCCTCATTAATCTCGCGTGGAATCGGATCGCCGTTCTCGTCCAGTTCATCCGAAGGCGCGCCGTAGTGATGCAAGGCGATGACTTCCCAGCTGTCGTTAAAGACGGGTGCGCCCGAAGAACCCTTGAGCGTGTCGGTCTCGTAGAGCAGCGTGCGTTCGGTTCGGTGGGTCAACAGATTATTGCGAACAGCAATCATCTTGAGTGCACCGCCAGGGTGCTGGATGACATTCACGTTCATGCCGACCCGATGCCGGTCTTCGGAATCGCTGAGCGGACAGTAGCCAAACGTGGCCGGAGACTCGGCCTCGAAAATGGGTGCACCCAGTGCGATCAATGCACAGTCCAGTTCGGCTTCAGGACTCACGAGCCAAAACGCGTCCGGGTCCAGCTCAAACGAAGACGTCTTGGCGCGCTTGCCGAACTCATCCGTTTCGTAGTCGAAGACGACAGCCGTGGCCCGCGCGTGCGCCACGCTCTGCACCACATGCTGATTGGTCAGGAACAAGCGGGGACTGATCAGGAAGCCTGTTCCTTGATCGCTCGTATCCCGGGTGTTGACTTCGACCTTGGCGATCGCGCGCCGAATCGAAGCGCCCTCCTCCAGGAACGACACGTGCTGATAGTCTCGCTTGTCCCCCTGGACGGCCTCCCGCCCGGCCAGATTGAGCATCGAGAGCCGCGCTTCCTCGCGCGCCTCAAAGGCGCGGCGGCGACCTTCGTCTTCCTCGGCCTCTTGCCACTTGCCCTGCTGGACGTATTCCCTTGTCCGCTTGCGCTCTGCTTGGCTGTCTTTGATGCGCTGAGCGAAGGAATCAATCGTGTCTTGCTTCATCATCGCTCGAGCACCCGAATCCTGTTCGCGTTCTGTCAGGGCACGGACGCAAAGCGCCGCGCGGCCCTCAAGAGACAGCTGTCACGAACCGCGGGGTTATCCCGGCGATCCCTCCTGAGCAGTCATTGGCTTTGTTTGTGCGTCCGCAGCTCCGACCTTTGGTGCGGGCGTTTTCGCACGCCACAGGTCCCGTTAAGGCGCTGCACCACCCTTGCACGACGCGAACGCATAAACGCCATCGAAGGCATCGTCAGGCATGTCGATGTATCCACTAAAGGATGGGTACGGTGCATCTACGCAGACCTGTTTAGTCGATCGACTCAGATAGACAGGCCAAACGATACGGTCGGCGCGCTGCCGCAATTGCGAGTGCGTCTTGAGTTCAATGCGATGAGTCCAGTTGTGCTCGCCTAACGCCCCAGGCGCTGCCTTAAGCACCAGTCCTTCCGGTACCCGCAATCCATCAGTCTGGTCGTAAGTCCAGAGGCCCACAGTTTCCCAGTCCGCTTCGATCGAAGTCACAGCGCTATCGTCATTCGATTGCACGACAGGAACAGGTTTCTCGGGAATATCGGCAAAGGCTAGCGAGAATTGACCGGCTTTGAGATTGGTACTCACGACCCGATAGACCCAGGTGCCGACCAAACCACGTACTGATTCAACCGTCGTCGGCAGGATGTCCTTGTTAACGTAGCGCAGCGTGTACGGCTCGCCGGCGATCATGGTGTAGTTCCCAAGGGTGCCGTCTTTGGGCACCATACGAAATTGAGTGCCGCTTTGATCCTGCATGATCGGATAGGCAAATCCGGCCTTATAGTCTTGCGTCAGACTGGTGGCCGTCATCTCGCATTCTGCGGACCTGTCACTGTTTACGGTGCACCAATTGACTTCCAGTCGAAATCCACCGTTTTGAATGACGTTTCGTTTCCCCGCACTCCCATTGCTGTCCAGCAACTGTGACTCTGCGCATCCAATACCGCAGAGACAAAGGACTGAAAGCAATGCTGCTATACGAACACTCACTCGGTTCATTGTGTTGCTCCTCATGCTGATGTCAGCGCGCCAGCGCGGCCAACACGCCGATCAAAATCAACGAGAAGTAATCAGATCGGCGATCTGACATATGGTTAGCCTTTTGACAATTGCCACGCTTGGCAAGCAAGAAAGTTAGACCCTTTATCGCAACAGGTATCAACCAGACAGCTGGCGTGAAATAAGTATCCTCGGAAATTGAGACTCTACTAATTCGCTGTAAGACCAAACCGCCGCATAATCGGGCGAATAGGTGTGGCATAACCGTTACGCCGCCCGTCGGTTGCAAATAGCAGCGCGCAAATCCTCCTGTTCATATCGATAACCACAGAGCCCGAGTCACCTGGCTTACCAAATCTCGGCCTTCTCACCGGCTCAATCTCCACTACGTTCCGAAACAGCGCCAGACGCCTGCCGTAACGAATCAAGGCATCTCCGCCCATGCCAAGCACTGAGCCTTGTACGCCGCGGCTTGACCGACCGAACATCCACACGCCGGCGCCCTGCCTTGGGTCGGCTAGCTGGTCCGGCAGCTCTCCAACGCGGCATAGCGCCTTTGCGACCATGCGAGGCCTTACCGTTGCGATGGCTGCATCCATATCATTGACCGGGCATAGCCCCCCTTGGCAATAGCGAACCGGCGTGCCATCTACAAAGCTACCGAAGATATCCTGAGGGCGGTGATTGGCGTCGCCAAGTCCTGGCTGATATACCGCATTAGATGCACTACCTGATGGAGCCAGCACATGGTAGTTGCTCAACACGACTGAACTCTGATCTGCGATGCGTGAAAACAGATACCCAAGCGAGCCTGCGCCTGTATCAAAGCCACTCACTGACACGCCGCAGTTGAATGGCCGTCTGATTCGGGCGGGTGGATTGTCGCACGCAGATTGTGCCGAACGCAGGTGTCCCACTTCGACAATGTCAGTTTCTATTCCGTTGATACGCGACGGCACAATCATACGCTTCGACAACTGCGACTTAGGAAGCTTCTTGCGGACCAGTACACGCAGACATCTTTCCGGTACGTCTCCTTCAGCCGTTCGCTTTAGTCCGACAAAGACCCCCACGACGTTTAGGGGCGTATCTTTGGTCGATTCGATTGAGGCCGTCCGTTCGAGGTAAGTCGACGTTCGATAAGCTTCGATGCTCCGGCTGAAGATCCTATCGACGAACGTGCGTTTGGCAGAGCGAATTTCAGAGAGACTCTTCATCGTGATCTCCGGCCCGTCTAATTCCCAGCTGGCGGGGGAGGAGGATCAGTTGCGTCGTTTCCGTCTCCGTTGTCGTCTGCGCCATTTGTCGCCGTGGGAAGACTTGCGGAACTTGCATCAGTGGACCCAAACGCCCCCTTGAAAGGCTTCTCGAAAAAGCCCCGAACGCCTGGAATAAAACTATAACTGAAGGACAAGAAAACACCGCCGTCGACTCTCGTATCGAGAGAAGACAATACGTTCGGGTCGTCAATGAGGTCGCCTTCATTCGTGCCAGCAGGCAACCTATCGACCGGCGCCCACTGGTAGCCAAGTGTGACCGCCGCGCGGTCACTGAAGCGATAAGAAGGGCCCGTCATGTATGACGTCTCGCTGGTATCGGATACGGCCAATCCGAACGACCACGCCCATTGCGGTCGGTCAACGTGGTAGAGGTGAATCATCCCTGCGAGACCGAGAGACTGACTATCCTCTGCGCCGCTATCTCTGATCAAGACATTTTCCACCTCTCCATCTTCGTTCGTCCTGGGAACTGTCGCATAGACGGGATCCGTCACATCGCTAATTGTGAAGGCCCCTGCAAAATCAACGTCCCATACGCGCTGCTCAACGACAATCATGAACGTCGTTTCGCTGAGATCTTTGGTCTTACCGCCACCAATGGCCACCTTCACCGGGCCTGCGGCCTTGTCCTTTAGCAAGACCTTTACGATATACCCACCATACTTTGGATCATGTGGCTGCGAGATGGTATGTGTCGTCAGATCTGTCTTTTGGTCGATTGTCAGGCCGGCTCTTGCAGGAGCAGCGGGGGTCTTTAGGAGCACCCCGCCGACCTCATAGCTAAAGGCGTCCGGATACGTATCTTTGATACTGATCTTGATCTCCTCACCCGGCTTGACTGAGATAGCACGTGACTCGTCCTGGCCATTGAAATGGGTGAACTCTACTTCAATCGCAATAGCATTTGTCGCCGACAACATTGCGACGCCTATAGCGAGCGTTATTAGTACTTTCTTCATCGCCCATCTCCCTTTTTAAAAAAGTAACCCGTATTGAAAGACCAAAAATCGCAAGGCGCCCTATGTCTCCAGAAATCACCGAAGGGTACCGCACCAAATGGCGATTTCGGAGTTGGGGCCGTACCTATGCTTGATCGATTACCGCCTGGATTCCGAGCAAGTAACGATCTAATTGCACTTGCATCACTAATGGTAGGCCGCACAATGGCCGCCACAGACGCTCTCAACCTTCATTCTCATCTGGTGCGCCCGCATGCGCCATAGAGTTCAACATCAACTCGAAATTGCGTCCCCGCTCTCGATCCATTGCAATCGCCTCGTAAAGCGACCTCGCTTCGGGTGCAGTCCTTGAGGGCAACTGGTCTTGGCGCCTCAAGTCTTCCAAAGCCCGCCGACCGAGCCCAAGACCGCGAAGATGGTCACGCAACCTCATAAATACCAGTCGGTTCCTATCGTCGACAAAAGCAAAACCACAAGGAAGCCTGTACGTCTCGGTTTGATCCGAGTTGTTAACCCTCTTTATCTCCACTTCAATCACGAAGCTCCAAAAACCGGCGATTGGCGCTATGTCGTCTACACGTGACCCTGCCCTCTTGCCAAGCATATCTATGATTTTGGTCCTCTCTTTTGGGGTCAACGACGTGTTTTCGAAGATAGCAGCCTGAACGTCATCAGAGTCTAATCCCTGGATTTCGAGGCGATTGCCGCGAACGCCGTCGAGATTCAAACCCAGCTTGTCCTTACAGATCTTCTGATACCGGGCACCATAGGTGGACGCCGAAATTGACCACGTCAATCGCAGCATGTCTGACCCCGCCCAGTTGCCAAACAAATTGCGCCAACCACGATTGTCAGGATGACCCGATTCCTTATCGAGATTTAGGTCAATGAAGACGTTCTCCATAAGTTGGATAAGTCGGTTGCAGAAATAGAACCCATTTCGAAAGTCGGTATGCCTACTCGGGATCGACTGGTTGTCCTTATCCTCGCGGAGAATACGCTCACCCTTCTCGTCAACACGTGAACTATCTGGAAACAACTGACGATCAAGAAATGACAGTCTCTCATCGTCAGATAGATCAGAAAGCAGGCTCTGCAGCTGTTTCGCATGGCTTGTGAAATTCTCGAGAATCCTCTGACTTGATGGGAATGCCGCGCGCCGCAAGTGACTGAAGAAACTCTCGAGCGGCATGTCCTGCGTATCCAGCGTGCCGCAGCTTCGAAAAACTGCGTCACCAATCTGATAACCAAGCGCGCGATAGCTATCGAATTGAGACTCAGTAAACCACTGATCCAACGTCGACTGGTGAGGAAAGCTCTTGTGTTCTCTCTTGTATGCGGCAATGTCCACAGTTTCCTGCCCCGTCAATGATGACTTGACGTACACAAGTAGTCCGGGCTGATCCCGGTCGTCGGTCTGGTCATACCTGATCCTTCCGACAGCAAAGTAGCTGCGTGAATAGCCGTCGTTGGTCGGCTTAATATCCGCAACATCGATCTCGATGTTCACACCGAAATCTGATCTACATTTCCGTATCAGATTACCTAGATCGCTGAATGTCATACCTGGATCAGCACCCGCATCCACAACAACAACATATCGACAGCGGCGACGAATCAGCTCGTAGGCTCCCAAGTTTTCAAAATGCCCGCCGTCAGACAAATAGACAAAGTTTGCGTTTTGGTCAGTACGCGCCAACATCTCTGTGAACAACGACATGAATCCGTATTTGGGTGAAAGTAAATTGCTCTCCAGTCTTCTGTGAGGATTTGCAATCCAGGCACCAAGCCGCACGTTGAACACGGTTAGCAAGAAAGCCAGGGGCGCCGTAGTGCGGGATCCCATATTGGAGCTGATTGCAGCGCCCGAAATAGCCATTGCCATACCAGTCGTCAGCTGCTTCGGGAATCGTTTCGTATGGCGGTAAGCGGCCTCCGCTACTTTGAAGTAACGTTTTCGCGGACTCCCGTCACTGGAAGCACTTTCTCTGTCCGGTATCAATTCCGGATCAGATACTCGATGGTGATATCCGAAGTGATAGGGCGTAAACGTAAAGGAATCTGCCTTTCGCTCCTGCAACGAAAGCTGACTCGAGCCTCCCAGATTTAAGGCACAGTTGAATATCGGAATGGGACCTGCATACATCGACGTGCCCTGCTCTTTCCACTCTCTACTGAGTTGAACAAGTGGCACGTCGTCGGATCGGCTAAAGTCTGTATTGGGATCAGCAGGACGCGATCCGCGGGACGCACCGAGGAATGCACGCACCAGTTGCGACCGATAGAAGTTGTGCATGGAAAATGTATTGACGTCGATGCGACGTGCGAGAAGATCAGTCGCCATCATCAGCAAAAAACCTGTGAGCAACTGGCTCCGTAGCTCATATTCGGCAAGCACTTGACCCATATCGAATAGCTGGAAAACTTCGTATTCGTACGCGCGAGCCATTGGCAATGCGATGTATGCGTTAAGTGCGAAGAAGCTAAAGATGAACACAGGCGGCGCTACGACTGCGAATGCGCGCTTCGCTAAGCCTGGCACCAGGCCTCGTCGGGTTGAGTCGTCGTCAACAGGCGAGTCTGCGAGTGAGAGAATCGGCAGAATTAGCAAGCTCAGCAATACTGCTGCGATGACCTTCCACTCGGATTGCCTGATAACGTCCGGAACGACCTCTACAATGCCGACCAGCAGCAACCATAGAACCGATCCGATCAATAGCAGCGCCCCGAGCTTACTCAATCGATGTCTCTGCTCCTCGGTCATGAGCCTGCCGGACGCACCTATGAAGGCCACGTTCGTAAGCAGGATCACACCAACCATCAATGGCGTGCCGAGCAGCACACGAGTGGTTTCATTCTCACCCGATAGAAACTTCAATGCGTAGTACAACGATGCGACTAGAATCACACTGGTCCATACCGACACGCAGAAGAGCAAGGCGACTGTTTCCTGCTGCCTGCCCCTTTTGCTCTGGTTCTTCAGAAGAACAGGGTTCGAGAGGTGTCTTCGGAAAACAAAAACGGACAGCCCAAACCAAACTAAGACGGACCATACCAGCATAACGAGCTTGGGATCTGGGACGCCAATGAGCGGCAGTTCAAAATCAATCGCGAAAAGCGACACTGCCTGTTCCTTGCCTATTTTCGATACCAATACTGATGCAATGATCAATGGAATCGCGCAAGTCCAAAACGGATTTTGAATCCACTTCTGAGCCCACATCTGCGCCCACTTCTGAGTCAATTTCTGCGTCAACTTCTGAGCCCACTTCTTCCAGCGGGATTGATGTGTTCGCTCTTCCGACATATCGGTTTCAGACGTCTCGGCGGAGGAACGATCCTCCACAAGTGCCGGCCTACTCAGATTGTAAAAGGTGGTAATCGCTGCAAACACGATCAATACGCCGGCCACGAAAAGCGGCAATTTCGGTAGTGAGTCGGGATTGAAAGGCCTAGACGCCTCTGCGGTTGCCCTTACGAGGTAGACCATCGCGGTCGAGGCCAGTGCTATCACCATCAGGTTCAGTATGAAGTTTCGCGCATATGTCGCAACCATCTCCCAGGTATTTACTGAAAAGAGGCCGACCTTTGGGGTCAGATAGTTGCTATAGCGACGAAGGTGCGAGATTGGGTAAGCCTCGGGCTCGATCGTTTGAATCGACGATTCCGGAGTCTCTTCAGAACGTGAGCGAAGTTGACTTAGCGAGCTGAACAGAAACTCATCGCCCTCATCGAGTCTGTGAGCCGGAGATTCGACAACATCGGCCGTTCTGTCACTTGCCTTTCTGCCCAGCTGTTCCTGAACTGCATCAATGCCTTCCCGACTAATCCACGCGGCCAGCCAACCCCCAATGTAACCACCTCCCGATACCATCGACAGATAGTCGAGGCGCTTCAGTAAGCGATAGCGACATAGTGCTTGCAGAAAGCCCAGATTGAATGTCGCGCTCCGAATGCCACCACCAGACAATGCAACACCAAAGAGATTGTGCTTGTGATCCGCAGGCGAACCCTCGTGTTCCGGAGCCACGTCCTCACGGGGGTTCCGTCGTCGGTCAATAGATGTGAGCTCCTCCTCAAAAACCTGATCGAAACTCAAAGATCGATTGCGACGCTTTTTTTTGTCGCTCTTACGCTTCTCCTCAGACTCCATAGATCGCCGCCCTTTCTTGTCGTTTTTTTGACATGGGTGGTGTTAAGCGCCTTCTTTGACGCTGATCGGCCTGAGACGAATGACGCCGACGCCGATGACACTCCGTTTGATAGAGCAGTGTCGCGAGGATGCTGTCTATCCCACTGCGATCGACCGCCGAGTGTCGATATCTATTTGCAACAGCAAAAAACTGCGTAATCGGAGATTAGCGCAACATTAGAGCCGCTTGATCAGGCGGTTAGAGGGCCAACATCGATTGAGAGCATCTTCCAACGCTAGGAGGCCATTAGTCTCGAGAAGACTGATTGACCCGTCGCAGCCCTTGTCGAAACGCCTAGCTACCGTGAGATGCGTATTTGTTGTCGATGCAGCAGCACTAGGCTTTTTGCTAGAGACACATGAGCGTCGCCGGTCGTCACCGTGCGTCGGCAACGAAACAACTTAGGACGCGAGATGCGTAACGCTAATCCATGAGGCAGATGAACATCCGGGGCGAGATCTGCCCGAGGTCATGCACCGGATACCCTTCTGAGATTCGTATGTCGCTTCTTCAGAAAGAAACTAGCTACAGGATTCCGTTGCCAGACGCTCTGATTAGCCGCCAGCAAGCCTCCCCGACAGCTTCTCAATCGCCTGCTGCCATCCGCCAGCACCACCAGAATCGGCAGGCACACCAACATGGGTCATGGTCATTCAGGTCGAGCCGCCGGCATCGTCGAGCTCGACGATGATCTCTGTGGTTTCGGGATGCCCTTCCGGCATACCCACACTCTGTTCGGCACAATAACGAGAAACCCGCTACCGAATATCGAAGCGAGCGGTGTGCTCATGGCCCGAAGGCCGCGTCGTCTAGACATGTGTCGCCTTAGCAATGCATCACGCGTGGTGCGCAATGTCCCGGCTGATCGTGTGGACGGCGATCACGTCACACAAAAAGCGCCCACATGATTAGCGCTACCGCAAACGCAAGCAAAATCCAACCAACGTGTCGGCCGCGACTTCCCCAGAAGTTGCCGACTGCTCCCAGAGCGTAAAGCAGAGCGGTCACGCACGCGATGACCATCGTAATCGATGTGGTCAGATATAGACTTGCCATGACAAGGGCCACGCCGGCCAGAAACCAGACCGCGGTACTGAAATGCATGAGGATCGGGAAGATTCGGCGGCCACGGACGGGAACGTCGTTCCCGGCCAGAATCGGACCGATCAGCAGGCGTTGCATCAGCACACCGTGGATGACGGACACGACGACCCCGATGATTCCCGCAGTAATGAAAAACGCTTCCTGAGGCATAGCCGCAAACCTCCATACAGGTTTGTATGGAAGCTAGCATGTTAGCATCCGACCGTACAAGACTGTATGGATGCCTTAGTGACCGAACGGTTATCCCGGGGGGACTGGATCGCGGTCGCACTCCGCGAATTGGCGGAGCATGGCCATAATGCGCTGACGGCGAATCGACTGGCATCCGTTCTAGGTGTGTCTCGAGGGAGCTTTTACTGGCACTTTCGCAACGTCGACGACTTTGAGTCGGGTGTTCTCGCGCGCTGGCGGGAGCGGGTAACAGACGGGACGATCGAAAAAGTCGAGCGCCTCGCCACGGCGACCGAGCGTCTTGAGGCTTTGGTCCGCACCTCATTGAGTGCCGAGGCTCGGCTGGAACGAGCGGTTCGCAGTTGGGCCATGGACAGTCCGACGGTCGCGAAGTTTGTATCGGGCGTGGATGCGAAGCGCATCGACTATATACGTCAACAGCTGATAGCGATCGGTGTGGATCAGGGCGACGTCGACATAAAGGCCCTTATTCTGTATTGGGCCAGTATTGGAATGATCATGCGTCCGACTACAGATTCAACAAAGTCCGTTGCAGCAGATACGGTGGTGAGGCTGTTTACGTAGTCGTCGCCCGTTCCTCTCGATTGTCCCGTCACAGCCCTTGTCGCAACGCCAAGCTCCCGTGAGGTGTGAATTACTTGTCGCTTTAGCAACACCAGACTATTTGTTGGAGACACATGAGCGTCGCCGTTCATTACTGTGCCGCAGCAACGAAGCAACTTATGGCGCGTGATGCGTAACGCTTATCCATGCGGCCGAAAAACATCCAATGCGAGATCTGCCCGAGGTCACCCAGCGGATACCATTCTGAGATTCGTATGTCGCTTTTTCAGAAAGAAACTGGCTACAGGATTCCGTTGCCAGGCGCTATGCTTAGCTGTCTGCAAGCCTCGCAGCCAGCTTCTCAATCGCCTGCTGCCATCCACCTGCACCGCCGGAGTCTGCGGGCACACCAACATGGGTCAGTGTCATTTGGGTCGCCGCGCCTGAATCGTCGAGCTCGACAATGATCTCCGTGGTTTCGGGATGCCCGTCCGGCATACCCATGCTCTGCGGCGAAAGTACATCGCCCTGCTCGTTCGACAAGCTTTCTGTGTAGACCAACTGCCGCGGTTGCTCGACCTTGAGGTACTCGCCGACAAACCACATGGTCATCGTCCGATCGGGCATCTCCATCGACATGCTGAAATGACGCTGGCCACCCACCACGGCATCCATGACGCGAACCTCAACGCGCGCCCCGTTAGGCCCGTACCAACTGGCAAACAGCGTTGGCTCGGTCCACATCCGCCAGACGACCTCTATCGGGGCATTGAACTGGCGTTCAATCCGGACCCATTCGCACTCAGTCGCCATTGGCGTCTCCCGTAATCGCATCAAGGCTCGCAGCCATTTGATCGAAGCGTGCCTCCCAGATCGGTCGGTATTGCTCGGCCCACGTCACCACCTCGCGAAGCGGATCGGCATTCAGTTCGCAGGGACGAAACTGCGCGTCCTGGCCGCGGCGAATCAGCCCCGAGCGTTCGAGCACCTTGAGGTGACGAGACACGGCGGGGAGGCTCACGTCGAAGGGCGCCGCAAGTTCGTTCACGGTCGCCCCGCCCTGCGCCAGACGCGCCAACAGCGCCCGACGC
>ERZ1740065.482-NODE-482-length-21460-cov-4.068442_pt1 | contig 21460 bp, 14 predicted proteins | sample MGYA00581738_ERZ1740065 | MGnify/ENA primary metagenome ERZ1740065 (study PRJEB43018, sample SAMN04849749) | marine metagenome | isolation source: floating plastic debris | place: Pacific Ocean | collected 2008-09-01 | study: EMG produced TPA metagenomics assembly...
GTGAAATTACCGTAACTAATTTCAGTTTTGAGTCTCCCGCTGGCCCCCCATATTATTTAGCAGTCGATGATTGGACTTTTTCTGGCGCCAATACATATGGGTATCATGACATACAGCCAGCAAACAATTATGTTGCTGCAGCAGAAGGTAATCAATTTTTATTCATGAATACCAACCCTGGTGTGACAGGACAAATTACACTAACTAATCCTATTGGTGTTTTTACTGAAGGTGGCTATATTTTAACTGTAGAAGTAGGACTCGTTATCCTCGGAGCGGTTTTTAGCACCGATAATCAATCCGAAATAGAAATAGGTTACCGCAACGATGCCACCAGTCTCACATCCATAGCACAAACGGTAATTGATTGTCCCACAGAAACAACTCCTGGAACATGGACGGATTTTGAAGTCGTTATAGATTTGCCTGCTGGAAATCCCGCAATTGGAGAAGGTATATTGATTCGTATTTCGCATACTGGGGGAACAGGACTACAAGCAGGTAACTATGATAATGTAAGGCTTCAATATGATTCCGATAGCGATGGTATTCCAAACTGTCGAGAAATTGATTCTGATGCAGATGGGGTAAATGATGTTTTGGAAGCAGGCCATACAGATGCAGATAATAATGGTGAACTTGACGGACCCATTAATCCTGATGGAACAGTAAATGGCGTTGATGGATACACAGGCAACTACGATGATGTTTTCGACGCAGCCAAAGATGGTTCTTTGATTTTGGATAATGATGGAGACACTGTTTTAGACGATGTGGACATTGATGACGATAATGACGGTATAAGAGACATTTTTGAATGTGAAGTACCAATCGCAAATAATAGCTTTGAAACGAATGCCTCTCAACCTATTGACGATTGGGTTTTATCTAACGCAACAGGAAATTTAGGGTACGGTATCGAATCACCTCCTTTGTCCAATTATCTACAAATTCCAGATGGTACTAGTATCGCTTTTATCAATGGGAGTGGTACCATTACTTTGGATATGGCTGGAGCTGAGTTCGAACCAGGAGATTATTTGGTAAGTCTTGAAGTTGGAGATGGTATCGAAAATAGTTTTTTCAGTAATGATGGACAGACTTTCGTAGAGGTTGGTTATGATAATGGTGGGGTTTTTCAAACCATCGGAGATCTTACGATAGAAGCTCATGAAACGCTTAATGGTATATGGACTGATTTTTCCTTTACTGTAAGTGTTCCTTTAGCAAGTCCTGCCTTGGGAAGAGGAATTTTGATACAAATAACACACACCGCAAATGGTGCTTTAGACCAAGGTGGTGGAGATTATGACAACATAAAAATAAGAAGAGACCGAAACGCTAACGGAATTGCGGACTGTTTTGAAGATGATATCGATGGTGATGGTTGTCCCGATGTAACCGAAGCAGGACATACAGATGGTGGTGGAGGTATTTTGGATAATTCGGGAACTAACCCAGATGGATCGGTAATTCCCATAGGTACGGGCTATACTGGACTCACTCAAGCCGTTTTAAGCAACACGATAAACGTTTGTACGCAAGTGTTTGATTTTGATTCCGACACATATAATGACGATGTTGACCTTGATGACGACAATGACGGAATTCTTGACTCCAACGAATGTGAAGTCGTTATCGCGAACTTCGGATTGGAAAATGATAACCTTCCCGCAGACCCAATTGCTGATTGGAGATACACTGCAGGTCCTTTCCCCTCAAGCTATGGTATTGAAGACCCGTTGAACATAGATGGTTCAAATTATGCCGCAGCAGCCGAGGGTGCCACCTACGCTTTTATTAACGGAGATGGTTCGATTACCCTGAATACGGTCTATTCTACATTCGAAATTGGACATTATGATTTATCTATTCGCGTAGGCGATGGCGCTGATTTTGGCAACCCATTCAGAAATGATGGTAGAAGTATCATTGAAATCGGATATCATGATGGTGATATCAATAATTTTCAACCCATAACCAATGGGACACTTACTATTGAAAGTTATGAAACTAAAGCAAGCATTTGGAGCGAATTTGTGGTAAACGGGGAAGTTAACGCCGGAGACCCTGCGTTAGGTCAAGCCATTTCCGTTCGTATAACTCATGAAAGCAATGGAGCAGCGAACCAATTCCAAGGGAACTATGATTGGGTAGTGATTACCAAGGATACTGATGGTGATGGTGCTTCAGATTGTTTGGATTTAGCTTCCGATAACGATGGCTGCAATGATGTGGTTGAAGCCGGGCATGTTGACGATGGTGCAGGCGCATTGGATGGAACAGGGGTTGCAACTGATGGTACGGTGACAGGTTTTGTAAGGGGTTATTTAGGTAATGATCAGGCAGTTTTGGATAATACCATGGATAGGGATTGTAATCCTCTTGACAATGATTTGGATGGTGTTGTTGATGGAAATCGTTTCTTTCTAGACGCCAGTAATAATTTACAGTTTGATGTTGACCAAGATGATGACAACGATGGTATTTCAGATATTAATGAAGACTGCAACCTAACATCAGGCTCACCAAGAGGACTATACAACTTTGAGTTTCCCGCGAATAATTTTGTAAGTGGTGGTGGATTCCCTTTTAACTCTGTAGCCGATTTTTGGTATGATGTCACAGGAACAGGAGGAGGAATACATTTATTAAATGCCCAGGATTTTGGTGTGCCAGGTACCTTTGAACCCAATTTTAGAAAGGATGGAACTGGACTAATTGATTTACCAGACCCAGATTATGACAATGATTCGTATCTGTATCTAAACGGTACAACCACTATAACCCAGACCACCTCAGCTATTGTCATTCAAGAAGGAAGTTATGTTGTAACCATAGCTATCGGGGATGAAATAAGTACCACTGATGCTTTCCGTAACGACGGACAAAGTGTTATTGAAGCTGGTTTTGATGATGGTTCTGGATTTAATTCCTTAGGAACGCTTACCGTGGAACCTCATGAAACGCCCAACGGAGTTTGGACGGATTTCAGTTTTTCTTTTACTGCAAGCCCAGCATCAATAGGAGAAGATCTTTTTTTCAGGATTACACACAATCAAAATCCCGCTTTGAATCAACAACGAGGGGCGTATGATTATATCCGTGTTAATTTTGATTATGATGGTGATGGCATTCCAGATTGTTTTGATTTGGATTCTGATGATGACGGCTGTCCAGATTCGGTTGAAGCTGGTTACGATGACCCTGAAAGAGACGGTATCTTGGGCGCAGGTGTGCCAACTGTTAACGGTGTTGGAAGGGTGACTAGTGCCACCGGATATACTACTCCAGTGGACCCCAATGTCAGAAGTTTTGCCGAACCCGCGGTCATTGATACACCTTTAACTGACCAAAATATTTGTGAAGGTGGAAATGCAACCTTCACTGTAGGTGCCTCGCGCGTAGGTGGAGGAGTAATAGAATACGAATGGTTCGAAAGTACCGACGGCGGTGTAACGTTTACGCCTTTAGCAGAAACAACCAATACTTTGAACGTAAATGCGGTTACTATAGCGCAAAACAACAATCAGTATCGTGTTTGGGTTAGTGGAGATGATTATGCTTGTTACGAGGAATCCATAGCTACACTCACTGTCAACGCAGCTCCGGCCACGGTAGTGCTAACACCAGTAGCCACCCCAATCTGTTTTGGAAGTGATGCAGAATTTACATTCGCTGGTGGACCAGATGATATTGTTACCTATACCACGGATGGGGGAACCACTACGCCAACCATTACTTTGGATGCTGCTGGAGCAGCAACGCTTACCATAACAGCTCCTACTACAGATGTTACCTTGGAAATTGTTCAGGTCGAGGAAGATGTTTCAGGGTGTATTGTCACCCCTACTCCAACCATCACAAGTACCATTGTGGTGATTCCAAACTTGGATGTACCACAAAATGAAGTAGATAATGCCAACTGCTCTGGGGACCCGACAGCACCTTTAAGCGCGGATATTCCCTTAACAGGAGGTGACCGAATTGATTGGTACGCCGCACCAACAGGTGGAACTGCACTAGCTTCTGGAACGACATATACGCCAGCCGACACCGCTGCTGGTTCTTACATTTATTATGCAGAAACGGTTGACAGCGGTTCGGGTTGCGCCAGTACTCGAATCCCAGTCACTTTGACCATTATTGCTACACCAACAGCACAAATTTTTCCTGACCAAAATATTTGCGGCAGCTACATTCTTCCCGTATTGAATACTGGAAACAATTATTTCACTGGTAGTGGTGGAACGGGTACGATGTTGAATGCCGGTGACAATATTACTACGACACAGACGATTTTTATTTATACTGAAACCGGTACTACGCCAAATTGTAGTGATGAAAGTTCATTCACAGTCAATGTAACTCCAGCACCCATCCTAACCGTTTTGGACCGAGTTTGTTCGGCAGATTTGGCTACGTATACCATCGAATTTACCATTACAGGCGGAATAGTTACCACTACTGCCGGAACTGTTGTCGGTAATGAAGTGCAAAATATTCCTTCCGGAACGGATGTGACCCTCACCCTTACAGATGCTACCTGTGTACAAATGATACCTGTACCAGCGCCAGACTGTAGTTGTCCTACGCTGGATAATCCTGTAAACTTGGTCAATGGCACAAACTGCTTTGGAGAACCTACAGCTACGCTGATGGCAGAAATTCCAAATACAGGTTGGGATGCGCTAAATTGGTATGACGCTGCCACAGGTGGAAACTTGGTTGGCACGGGAACATCTTTTACGCCCATCCAGACAGCTATTGGAACCTATTCGTTCTTCGTTGAAACCTTGGAAACTGCTTCAGGATGCACTAGCGGTAGGTCTGAGGTTACCTTAACCATTGTAGATAGACCCACTGCTGACATGTTGGCAAACGTTGAGGCCTGTGAAAGTTATACCCTTCCTCCGTTATCAGTCAATAACCAATATTATACAGGACCAGCTGCCTCGGGCAACCAGTTAGCTACAGGGGAACAGATTACTGCTTCTCAGACAATTTATGTTTACTCAACACTAGGCGCTGGACCAAGTTGTTTTGACGAATCCAGTTTCGATATCACGATTTTAAATGAGCCACAAATCATGCTACCCGAAACCGCAGGACTTTGTGAAGGTTCCACCACTGTGCAATTGGGAATGGATTTAGGACCCAATTATCGGTACGATTGGACCCCAGATAACGATACCAATGGAGATGGTATTGAGGAACCAATTTTTAATGTGACCCAAGCAGGAATCTATAGTTTACGCATTTATCAAATAGGAACAAGCTCAGAATGTGGCGGACAAGTACTATATACCACAGAGGTAATTGATGGTCTCTCCCCCACTTCCGTTCAAGTTGAAGTGACAGCTGAAGGTTTTGAGCTTAATTCAGGTAATCGGGTTCGTGCCATTGTAAACAATGACAATTTATTGTTTGATAGGTTTGAGTATAGTTTGGATGACCCTAACGGACCTTTTCAGGTAGAAAACTTCTTTGAGAATGTACCCGGTGGCCTGCATACAATTTACGTTCGTAGCCTATCAGATTGTGGCGGCGTGATTGGAAGTACTCCCTTCTTGATTGTAAACTATCCAACTGTATTTACCCCTAACGGGGATGGCACCAACGAAACCTGGAATATTCTTGGAACCGATAATCCAAATTTAACGGGTGATGTGCAAATTCAAATTTTTGACCGTCATGGTAAATTGCTTACCCAGCTCAATCCATTTGGTCCTGGCTGGGATGGAAACTACGGTGCCAATCCAATGCCATCCAGCGACTATTGGTTTACGGTAAGCTATTTCGATTTGTTGGCTAATCAACAAGTTGATTTCAACGGACACTTCAGTCTGATACGGTAATCAATATGGAAGTATGCTTCCCTCAGGAGACATGTTTTTGACAGAATTAGCCACAAAATATTGCAAATGTGACAGTTTCCAAGCGGCAATGATTTGGTCCCTTCGTATAAAAAGTTTGTCCCTGGGGATTCCTTCTTCATTAACCCAATGACTTCCACGAACCGCGGTTGAGCAGGAATCGTATCCAGTTTTAAACACCAAATCGTAGGCATCCTTGCTAAAACAATCGTAGCGACCGTAGGGATAAGCAAAGTGGCGGATAGGGCCACAATGCTGTTCTAAAATTCGTTTGGACATCACCAAATCCTCCTCGAAATCAGAAAGCGCCATTCCGCTGACGTTATCGTGTGACATGGTATGTGAGCCAATCTCTTGTCCTTGATACAACAGTTTCTCTAAATCTGACCAAGTCATAAACTCAATCGGCGGCATAATCAGCTTCGTGTCACAGAACTGAAAAATCTTTTCTTTGTCTTCAAGGTTTATAGTATCAGGGTTCACAAAAAAACAACAACTAGCATCATAGCGATTGAGAATCTCAGCAGCAATAAGATTGTTTTTAAAGCCGTCATCGGAGCTCCAAGTGATATAAGGTTGGTCCACCGTACCGTTTACCAACTTATCCACCGCTTCAGAATGGGAAATAACCCTTGGTTTGGCGTACAAAGCGTTTTTCAAATCATCTCCCATCAATATGGAAAGCGTATCCAACGCAATATTCCTTAGGTAATCACGAAAACTAGTTCCATGATACCGTTTTACTTCAGCATATGTGGTACAAAAATCCATATTGAAAAAACGACGAAAAGGGTTCCATCGTATACACTGCTTTTTTAAGCGTTGTGGTGAAAAGATTTAAAAGGATCTAATGCAGTTCAATTTTCTGCTTAAATGTTAAAAAAAAACGTCATTCATCGAATTTAGAATCGACAAACGTCCATCTAGCAAACCAACCCCGTATCTCATTTCGCCCTTTTTGTGCATTTGGTCGAAAAAATGATAAGTTTTATCGATGTTTTAAGATTTATTGTGAAATTCAAGTCCCAAATGACACAGAGCTTAATCTAAACATGAACCCCATTAAACCTAAATTGCTGTGGTAGTACCCCAAATTAGTAAAGCACCTAAGGTATTGTTTTTCATTGGATTTATTTTCTTATTCGTTTTAAGTTGCGGACAGGACTCGGACTTGTACGACGAACTAAGTATGTACGAAGAAGTGAATAAAGACATCGAAGACAAGGACCTTAACTCTGAAGACGAAGAAACGGATGAGAACACCAACGAGGACGAGAACTCGGATGAAGAAAGTAACAATCTTGTTCACCCTATTGAGGGAGCCTTTTATGTAACTGCAAATGGTTCCGCCTCAAATGATGGAACTTCTGAAAACACAGCGTGGAGCTGGCCACAAGCTGTGGCAAATGCTCGCGCAGGCGACATAGTCTACGTAAAAGCAGGAAATTATTCGGGATTTCAAGTGACCTTCAGAAATTCTGGGACCTCCCAAGAGCCTATTGTCTTCATGGGATATAAAGAAACTCCAGGCGATATTGACGCCGAACAGCAACAACTTTCCAATTTAGAGACACGCGGTAGACGTGGTACGACGAAATTAGCCAATGATGCTACTTTCAACTATAAAAATGGTCCTAGTTCGGAAGAAATGCCATTTTTCCAAAAAAACTATCGTAGAGATGAAACCGCTATGCGAATCGACGGAAGTCATGTTCATCTCAAAAATTTTATTATTAGTGGATATTCGACAGGTGTTTTCATTAACTCCTCGAGTGATAGTGCCGAAATAATGAACTGTATTTTCCATGAACAAGGAAATATGAACGTTGGAATGAGGGACACGTCCCATCCTGACCGCTACAAGGGAACGGGTGTTTGGAACAAAGGCGCATTGAACGCAGATATTCAATTTTGCACCTTTTTGAATGTAGAACAAAATGCTTTGCAATTCCAAGGAGCCAACACCGGTGTAGTTGCGAACAACATGGTATACTCTTACAATACCACAAACGGAACAGATTACATGTTCCTCATTACCCGAAATGGCAACACGTATTCACAAGATTTGGTTTTTGAATATAACAAATGTGAGCGTATGGCAGGAGTACCCCATGGCGGACACGGTTTTGTTATCAAAAATGGTGGACATTCCAACACGATACGGAATTTTGAGGTGGTCAATACTAGCGTGGAAATGAATTTTGCAAATGTTTATGAAAATCTTGTAGAAGATGGGAACATCCAAGGAGCTTTCTACAATGATGGAGACCCCTTGTCTTCGGTATTCTTTGGTAATGGAGCGCATCATAATACGTTTCGCAACCTTACCATAGACAACACTTGGGGGGCGATTGCTTGTTCTTCCTACGGAGATGGCGCATCCAATGACCCAAATATCAATACAAACTACCCGGGTAATGATAACAAGTTTATTAACATAGTAGCAAAGAACTCTCAATATGCCTTCATTATGAGCGAATTTGGTGCTGAAGGTAGTAGGGAAGCTTATGATACCATGTTTATCAACTGTACTTTTTATAATGTAGAATATGGTGTCAGAGCGAATAGACCTAATAGCAATATTCAATTTTATAACACCACTTTCAATACGACCCGCGGATTTGTAATAGAGAGTAACGGTTTTAGTTTGAATAACAATACGACATTCGAAAATTGTCATTTTGATGGAGCATCTAGAACCAGCGCAGTATCAAGCTATAATGACAGAAATAATATTCAAGGAAATCCCATGTTTATGAATGCCAACGGTTCTGGACTATTTGATATCTCAGGTTTCCAGTTACAAGACAATAGTCCTCTTGAAGGAGCAGGAAAAGATATATCATCTTTGACCAATGAAGCTTCAAAAGATTCCAACGGAAAAAACAGAGTGGATTACAACATTGGTGCGTTTTAACGAACTACCGATACGCATTGTCCAAAAGCCGGGTTTTCTCACCCGGCTTTTTTTATTTTTGCCAAAATTTTTACTTACACCCTACGTTAGTTAACCATTGAATAATAACAACATTTCTTTCAGAGCTAAGCCTGTTTTATGAAAAAAGTAGCATTGATTACCGGTGTAACCGGACAAGATGGTGCCTATTTGAGCGAATTCCTTTTGAAAAAAGGATATGAAGTCCATGGATTGAAGAGACGTTCATCGCTTTTTAACACCGACCGTATTGATCACCTTTACCAAGACCCACACGAAACCAACCGGAAATTCATCCTTCACTATGGGGATATGACGGATAGTACTAACCTTATCCGACTCATTCAAGAAATACAACCGGATGAAATCTACAACCTAGCGGCAATGAGCCACGTTCAGGTTTCGTTTGAAACTCCTGAGTATACTGGCAATGCAGACGGATTGGGAACTTTACGAATTTTAGATGCGGTTCGACTTTTGGGCTTAGGCGAAAAGACCAGAATCTACCAAGCATCAACTTCCGAATTGTACGGTAAAGTACAGGAGGTGCCACAAAGCGAAACAACACCTTTTTACCCAAGAAGTCCTTATGCCGTTGCTAAGATGTATGCTTACTGGATTACGGTAAATTATCGAGAAGCATATAATATGTATGCCTGTAACGGAATTCTCTTCAATCATGAATCACCGATTCGCGGGGAAACTTTTGTGACGCGTAAAATTACCAGAGCTACCGCAAGAATTGCGTTAGGTCTTCAAGATAAATTCTACTTGGGTAATCTAGATGCTCAAAGAGACTGGGGGCATGCCAAAGACTACGTTCGTATGATGTGGATGATTCTTCAAGCAGATGAAGAGGAAGATAGGGTAATTGCAACCGGTAATACCACTCCTGTGCGAGTCTTCGTGCGTATGAGTTTTGCAGTAGTAGGTATCGAATTGGAATTCAAAGGGCAGGGTGTGGACGAAAAGGCTTATGTAAAATCTTGTTCCAACCCAGAATATCAGCTTGAAATTGGAAAAGAAGTTTTGGCAGTTGATCCTAAGTACTTTAGACCCACCGAAGTTGACCTTTTGATTGGTGACCCATCCAAGGCTAAAAATAAATTAGGCTGGATTCCAGAATATGAGTTGGCGGATCTTATTAAAGATATGATGCAAAGCGACCTCAAACTCATGCAAAAGGACCAATATTTGAAAGACGGTGGATATCGTATTCTCAACTACTTTGAGTAGGAATGGAAAAAACCTCTAAAATTTATGTTGCCGGACATCGCGGATTGGTCGGTAGCGCATTGGTTAAAGCCCTTCAAGCAAAAGGGTACACCAATATGGTATACCGCACCCATACTGAGCTTGATTTGACTGATTCAAACGCGGAAGCATCCTTTTTTGCGTCTGAAAAACCAGATTACGTATTTCTGGCAGCGGCAAAAGTGGGTGGAATTGTAGCCAACAACAAATATCGCGGTGACTTTATCTATGCCAATTTGATGATACAAAACAATGTGGTACATCAAAGCTATTTGCATGGGGTGAAGAAGCTGTTGTTTTTAGGCAGTACTTGTATCTATCCGAAGTTAAGTCCTCAACCTATGAGAGAGGACTATCTTTTGACAGATACTTTGGAGTACACCAATGAGCCGTATGCCATCGCCAAAATAGCTGGAATTAAGCTATGCGAGAGCTATAATCTGCAGTATGGGACGAATTACATTTCTGTGATGCCCACCAATCTGTACGGACCAAATGATAATTTCGATTTAGAAAAGTCGCACGTACTTCCAGCACTGATTCGTAAAATCCATTTGGGCAAAGCGATGGAAAATGGCGATTGGGAAACCATTGACCAAGATTTACATCATTTACCTATAGAAGGAGTATCCGGAAATAGTTCCGAATCCGAAAAATTAGAAGTTCTTCAGAAGTACGGCATTACCACAGATGAAAACAACAACATTTCTGTAGAAATTTGGGGGAGTGGAAAACCGATGCGAGAGTTCCTATGGTCAGAAGATATGGCAGATGCTTGTGTATTCATAATGGAAAAACGTGATTTTAGCGACACCTTTGAAACAGGCGCTAAAGAAATACGAAATACGCATGTGAACATCGGTACCGGAAAAGACATCAGCATTGGAGATTTGGCCGAACTGATTAAAGAAAAACTTGGTTTTAAAGGTAGTTTTGTTTTCAATACCAAAAAACCCGACGGAACCATGAAAAAGCTCACCGATGTGACCAAGCTCCAACAACTGGGATGGAAACATAGTGTTGAGTTGGGCATGGGTATAGAACGGATGTATCAATGGTATGTCAAACCTTGAGAATATTCCACAGAAATCTTAATGGATGTCCTCAAAACTTCTTAGTTACCTCTGGAATTCAGTCGAAAAATTTGGGAGCCAAATTGTTCGCTTTGCACTCGGCATTATACTCGCTAGAATTCTTAGTCCGCGAGACTACGGGTTAATCGGCTTACTTATCGTGTTTACGGCAGTCGCTCAAATTTTTGTGGACAGCGGCTTCAGTAAAGCGTTAATTCAAAGAAATGATAAGAATCCAAAAGAAGTAAACACCACTTTTACATTTAACCTAATCATTTCTCTTTTATTATACCTAATACTTTTTTTTTCTGCTCCAGCAATTGCCACATTCTATGAAGAGGAAGTATTGGTATCCTTACTAAGTGTACTAGCGCTAACATTAATCGTACATGCCCTTTACGCTATCCCAATCACTCTGCTATCCATTGATTTAAATTTCAAAAGGATGGCATACATTAATTTTTCGGCTATTATAATCAGCGGTATTCTAGCGATATATCTAGCGATAAAGGGATTCGGAGTTTGGGCCTTGGTGTATCAATACTTGAGCAAATCAATTATCACTTTAGTATTTTTTTGGAGTTCAAAAGTTTGGAAACCAACAATAATGTTGCATAAACCTTCTCTAAAAAAACTATTCAGTTTTGGAGTGAATATTACTATTTCTTCGCTGTTAAATCAGATTGTGGGAAAGTTTTCATGGCTAATAATTGGAAAAAGCTTTAGTACAGCCGATTTAGGCTATTATAACAGGGGTATACAATTCCCAGATACCGCAATCGGAACACTAGGTACTGTATTAGATACTGTCTTGTTGCCAAATTTGGCTAAAACAAGTGATGAAGAGGCTCTTAGAAAAGAGGTTTCCAACGTATTGAAATATTTGAGCATCATCACAATTCCTATAACAGTAAGCTTAATTGTTTTGGCAGAACCGCTGATACTGGTTCTTTTAACCTCTAAATGGAGTCCAGCAATCCCCATTTTGCAGATTTTTTGTCTTAGCCGTTTCGTGACTAACTTTTCTTCGTTGAGTATTAATGCTCTATATACCATAAATAAGGCGAATCTGGTACTGAGACAGCAATACCTCAAGATGGCGGTCAGAATTGTATCTATTCTTTTGACGATTCGATATGGAATTGTTTTTTTGGCACTAGGAGAATTAATAGCTGTAATTATCAATTTTGCTATTGGCACCTATTATCCAGGTAAGCTTCTAAAATTTGGATTCCTCGATCAAATGCGCATCTTGTGGCCTTATTTACTGATTGGCGCAATGGAATTAATAATTTTATATGGACTTACTTTGTTAGTAACACAACCTGTAGCTAAACTTTGCGTTATACCAATGTTCGGTATTCTTCTTCATCTTATATTGCTTTATGCAGTAAGAAGAAAGGATTATGAAAGCCTAAAAAGCTTGATTTTTAAGTTAATAAAGAAGAATGAAAAGTGAATTGGTTTTAAAAGTCCCAAGAAAACTTGTTGATGTTTTGGGTATGTCTTACACACCATCGTACCAGTATGATATGATTGGTGAAGCATCTTCAAAATACATTAAAAATGAAATTTTGACTGGAAAGCCTTTCTTGACTGCAAGAATAGGAGCTACAGAATTCAAATGCATTTCAGGCTATTTAAATGAACAAGGGAAAAACAAAAAGTATTTTGACTATTTCTTGAAAAAAACAGATGCGCTCTCAATAAATGAGGAAGTGATAAGTCAAGCGCATATGTGGTCCGGTATATTCCCACCGCAGCGTGAAACCATAGAACAATTTGCCAAGTTATCTTTACAAGACCTAAAGGATGTAGATGTGTTGGGCGTTTGGCTAAAAGAAGAACTTCTGTTAAAGGAACGATTGAAAAAAAAGACTCTGGTACCATTATCAGATATTGAACCTTATTATCATCAAACCCCTTGGACAGTGGCATTAAATGGTAAAAAAGTATTGGTAATTCACCCTTTTGCCCAAACTATTAAACTTCAATACGATAAACATGAGTTATTGTTTGACAACCCTGCTGTTCTTCCAAAATTTGACCTGAAAGTCATTACCTCCGTGCAATCCATCGCTGGACAACTAACACCATTTGCCAGTTGGTTTGAAGCGTTAGAGCATATGAAGTCGCAAATGGACAATACGGACTACGATATTGCAATAATAGGATGTGGTGCCTATGGATTATCACTTGGAGCACATGCAAAACGAATGGGAAAACAAGCAGTGCATCTTGGTGGTGCTACTCAAATTCTGTTTGGGATAAAAGGTGCTCGTTGGGATAATCACCCAAAAATTTCAAAGTTGTACAGGTCATCTTGGGTAAGACCTTCCAAAAATGAAACACCTGAAAACAAGGATAAAGTAGAAGATGGTTGTTATTGGTAATACAAGACCATGAAATTGATCATACAAATCGTATACCTTCCGAAGACCTTACTCAACGAACTGTTGAATCGATTTTTGTTCTTTAGAAAGAGAGTGGAATGCCATAGCTTTCCTAGAATTAATGGAAGGGTTTGTATTAAAGGGCATGGACGTTTGGTTTTGGGCGAAAAAGTAATGTTCAATTCATCTATGGGTTCAAATCCCATAGGAGGGGATACTAAACTTATTTTGGATTTAGGCAGCAACGGTATTCTGGAAATTGGTGATAATACTGGGATATCCAATGCAGCTATCATTGCCCATAAAAAAGTGCATATTGGGAAAAACGTTAAGATTGGAGGTAGTGTAAAGATTTATGATACCGACTTTCATTCGCTTGACCCAATTAAAAGAGCAGATACCAAAACTGATGTTCCTACTAAAAAGGAAGTTTTCATAGAAGATAACGCATTTATCGGAGCACATTCCATAATTCTCAAAGGAGTGCTGATAGGCGAAAATGCTATTATTGGGGCGGGTTCCGTAGTCACTAAAAATGTTCCAAAAAATGAAATCTGGGGTGGAAATCCAGCAAAGTTGATAAAAAAAATAAATGGGAGTACTTAAAGGTTTTCTGAGCAAAATTTTTCTGCGTTATAGAAAATACAAGCTAAAACGACACAAAAATGTACGTTTTGGTGCACGATCCTATTTTTCACGGAATTCGAGTTTTGAAGGAAGCAACTTCCTTTCTACTGATGCTGAACTAATAAATTCAAAGATTGGATTTGCATCCTACCTAGGCATTGAATCCAAAATAAGTAACGCTCAAATTGGGAAATATACATCTATCGGACCTTATGTAAAATGCATTTTTGGAGATCACCCCACGAATACATTTGTGAGCACCCATCCTGCATTCTTTTCATTACGAAAACAAAGTGGATTTACCTTTGTTAAAGAACAGCTATTTGATGAATTTTCAAAACCTACTGTTCCAGGAAGTAATTACAGCATACAGATTGGAAATGATGTGTGGATTGGAGCTCGGGTAACCATACTAGACGGAGTTACCATTGGCGATGGGGCAATTATAGCCTCAGGCGCATTGGTTAATAGAAATGTTCCGCCATATGCCATTTACGGAGGGGTTCCGGCTAAAGAAATAAAAAAACGATTTGAACCATCCGAAATAGAAAATCTCTTGACGTTTAAATGGTGGGATAAAGATTTTATTTGGTTACAGGAAAACGCTGAACTTTTCACCAATCTTGAAAGATTCAAACAAGCCCTACTAAATGAGGAATAACAACCCAGCAATAGTAGTTGTAGCCTATAATCGACCAAAGTCGTTAACAAGACTTCTAAAATCGATTCAAAACGCCTATTATCCGAATAAGGAAGTAACGTTAGTTATCAGTATTGATTTTTCCACGGACAATAATTATGTTTTTGAAATTGCAGAGAATTTTGAATGGAACTATGGTGAAAAAAAGGTGATTCGCCACTCCGAAAATCTTGGCCTAAAAAAACATATCATAAGCTGCGGTGACCTTAGTCAAGAATATGGTAGTGTCATAATACTGGAGGACGACCTATATCTTTCCCCCAATTTTTTCAACTACACAATTAGTGCACTTAACTTTTCGCAGGACAAAGATTATATTGGTGGAGTTGCCTTGTATAATCATAAAATCAATGTGCATAAAGGGGAATATTTTATGGCTCTTGATGATGGTTTTGACAACTGGTATTTTCAATTTGCATGTTCTTGGGGACAAGCGTGGAATGCAACGCAATGGAAGCGCTTTAAAACGTGGTTGTCTGATAATCCTACATTGGTTAAAGCAACTGCCATACCCGAAAATGTCAGTAACTGGTCGGATAAATCCTGGCTGAAATTCTTTATTGCCTACCTTATCAATTCTAATACGTATTTTTTGTATCCTAAAGTTTCTTTGAGTACAAATTTCAATGACCCGGGAACACATGTAGGTCAAGATAGCACCGCCTATCAAGTGGAACTACTGTATGACCAAAAAGAAACATACCATTTCTCGACTTTAGATAGGTCAGAAGCGGTATACGATGCTTTTTTTGAAAGTCAAATCGTGGCCAAAAGTTTAGGTTACCAAAACGATATGCTTGAAATAGACCTTTATGGGTACAAACCTGTAAACGAAAAAAGGTTTTGGTTAACAGCAAAACGATTGCAAAAAAAACAACTCTACGCCTACACCAGAAGTCTAAAGCCAATCGAATCCAATATTATCCAGCAACTTCATGGAAACGAACTTTTTTTGTACGACATGACTGTTGATGAAAAAAATAATTTTACAAAGCAAGGATATGCCGATTATCGAAGAATTATTTATTCGGCAATTGTCTTATCTTACAAAAGAGCAACGCTGGTATTAAAAAAATTAGTGAGCGATAGAATTCTAAAGTTTTTAGGCAAAACGAATTGACAAAAGTGAAAGGAAAGACCAAATTATTGATATCGTTTCTCTTGCTATACGCATTAGACCCCATGAACTATGGGTTTGTTTTTGGGTATCTGGCATGTCTCATGGTTGTTTCACATCCTTTCGTATTAAAATCGCAATTTGATAAAGTAGCCTCATCTCTTTTCTTGTTTTCTGTAGTTTATGCCATCTTTTACGCTTTAAATCCAGGGCTTGGGGCCCAGTTTATCGTTATTTATGCACTAATTCCCACTACGCTATACATCAGTGGAAAAATACTTGCGAAAGAAATTGGGAATGAAAATAAAATCTTTTGGTTACTGATTGTTGTTGGTTTTGTTTTTTCGCTACCAGGAGCACTATCCATATTAATGGATATCGCAACTTATGGTTTTGTAAAGGTCAAAAGGGATGTTCCTAACATTTGGTCAGGTGACTTACAAAGTGCAACCAACATGGCAGCAGGATTTGCACTTAATATGTGTATCCCAGCTTTTTTGGTTATCCGTGGACAACAACTTAGAAAAAAGGGTAGGCTGATCCTTCTTGTTACAATTTATGTGATATCCATATTATGCGTACTAAGATTAGGAAGTCGTACACAAATTGCCTTATCATTATTTACACTCTTAGTAGCGATTTTTTATAAGATGGGGAAGCAAAATGCCAAGAAGAATATAGGTTTGTTCGCATTGATTTTTATTGGGTTCAATTTGGGTGTCAGTTACTTAAGTCTTGATACGGATTCTGAGCTTTTATCCGCCTACGCGGACCGTGCAGACAGTAAGACCAATGGGGCCTCCACCGCTGGCGGAAGAACGAATAAATGGGAAAAATCAATTATCCAAATGTTTAAAGAACCTTTGGGATGGGACTTAAAGGAATTCGGATTCTCTCATAACCTATGGTTTGATGCAACTAGAGTTGGCGGACTGCTATCCTTTTTCTTATTGATACTGTTTACGCTATCTACCGTTAAACAAATTCTAAAATTGTACAGACTAAATCAGCAACCTAAACTATTGGATGGGCAGCTACTATTGTATTGTACAAGCTTTTTCTTGTCGTTTTTTGTGGAACCTATTTTGGAAGGTTATTTCATTCTTTTTTCACTTTTCTGTTTGGTGCTGGGTGTTCTATCCTCCTATGTTGAAGTATCGAATACAGAGAAAACTGCAATCGCGGTAGAAGATGTCTAACTTCATTTGGTCAATACACTATCTGCGTGCTTTTGCTATTATCAACATAGTATTTATTCATGTCTGGAGAATTCCGAATTCCTCTACCAATGACATTACCATGGTGGATGCATGGAGGGAAATCTTGTTTCATAATTCTTCGATATACTTTGTATTTATCTCGGGCTTTTTATTTAAACATCTTACTAAAAGAAACTATCTTCTTAAGTTTTACAGGGGGAAACTTAAAAACCTGATTGTGCCTTACTTGGTGATTAGCATTGCCCTGCTAGTGCTGTTTTACTTTATACCAAACCCATACCATGTCAATCCGCTTAATTTAGAGAACTTTCTTTCAAACCTATTGTACGGAACTACTATGCCCCACCTATGGTATATTCCATTCATATTATCAGTTTTTGTTTTTTGCCCATTGCTATTATGGATACCCAACAAGATACTCTCCCAAATTGGCTGGTTAGTACTTCTCTTTCCGATTCTGGGAACACGAACGGCCACATTATCTCCTGGACTTTATCTGTTTCTCGTACCGATTTTCATTTTCGGAATGTTTGCTAGTCTGCAATTCGATTCGATTCTTAAAAAAATAAGAGCCTATCGAAATATCCTTATCATAGGAGGAGTATTGGCTACCGTATTATTATTTTTTCTTTACACGAAGAACCTTGTGTTTGAGCAATATCAAAAAAACATATTTGAATCAGTTTCCTATGCGCAAAAAATGTTTTTTCTAGGAATTGCCATCCTATACTTTGAAAAATTTAAAAAGAATGATTTGGTATCATTGGACTATATTGCAAATACAAGTTTTGCCATTTATTTCCTTCACTATCCAGTGGCAAAGGCAATTCAACCTGTTTATTTTAAACTTGTCGAAGGATTAAAAATCAATGTAATATTATTCCTTACTTCGTTGTTGTTTTCGCTAGTAGTGTTTGGTATCACAATAGTAATCATTGAAATCACAAAAAGAATTTTTGGAAAAGCCTCAGGTTTTCTAATCGGCTATTGATTAGTCTGATAAACGATGTTTTAAATACGTGTTTCATAAGCACAGTCTGATTACTTAGAAAAAGAATCATGAAGTTAGCAGTACTCTTAACATGCTTTAATCGAAAAGACAAAACCCTGCACGCGTTGAAAAGTTTACATGAAGCGCAAGCAAGGGTGGGTTCCGCTTTGGAATTGGATGTTTTCTTAACGGATGATGGCTCCACCGATGGCACTTCTGAAGCCGTTAAAGAAGCATTTCCCCAAGTGCGCATTTTACAGGGTAACGGTGAACTGTTTTGGGCTGGAGGGATGCGCAATTCTTGGAAACAAGCTATGTCAGAATCTTTTGACGCCTATTTTTTACTGAATGATGATACCATTCTAGAATATAACGTACTACAAGCTTTTTTGGATGCAGATTCCCATTGTAAAACGGAATTTGGTCAAGGCGGCATTTATATTGGTTCCACTCAAGATTCCAAAAGCGGAAAACTTACCTATGGAGGTGCCAAATTAACCAACAGGTTTACCTTCAAATTCAATCATCTTCCTCCAAATGGCAGGTATCAGTCCTGTGAATTGGGCAATGCCAATATTCTGTTTGTATCCCATGATGTTGTAGAAAAAGTGGGGACCCTTTCCGAAGGATACAGGCACGGAGTGGCAGACTACGATTATACGCTCAAAGCAGCAAAAAAGAATTTACCCGTATTGGTCATGCCCACCTTTCTAGGGGTATGTGATAATGACCATTCGGACATTTATCAAAAATTTGCAAAGAAATCATTTAAGGAACGACTTAAAATCATGAAGAGCCCGCTTGGATTGGATTTTTCGTCAAACTTGAATTTAATGCGAAGACACTTCCCGGTACGCGTACCGTTCGTGGTCTTATCCGCAATGTTAAAACTATGTTTCCCCAATATGTATATAAACCTTTCTAAAAATCGCTAGCAAAATCAATTTTAATGAAAAGTGAAGTAGTAAAGTATATTGGAACATGGGTCTATTTGGATTCGGTGGCGGAACAATCCAATTTCCCAAACAATAAGGGTAATTCGTCCACACCGGAATTTCAAGCGGTGTATTGGCGATGTATTGTGGTATTTTTCGAAACCTCTCTGCGTTTTCATGCTAAAACCCCCGGAATCAAACATATTCTTTTTACCAACACGGAAACGGTTCCTGTGATTGATGGGATGGATTTGGATGCTTTTTTCAAAAAGAATGACATTGAGGTGGTTACGCTTAAAAACAAGTATCCCCTACCCCAAGATTAATTCCAAAGTTTCCGAAACCAGTTTTTTGAGTTCTCCATCGTGGATTTCATGGCTGATAAAATGAATGAAAAAGATGCATTCTTATTGCTGGATTCGGACTGTGTTTTCAACAAAGACTTTTCGGAGGTCTTCGACCAACTCAAACAGCATCCAGCGGCTACGATGAATATGCCATACGAAGAGGATTATGTGATTCATGGTATCACACGTAGACAAATGCAAGTACTTTTCGAAGAGTTCGGTTTGCCTTTAAAAATAGCGCCGTTTTATTGTGGTGGAGAAATTCTTTTGGCATCAGGAGCATTCATCAAAGCTGTTGCCGAGCATTTTCCGAATATGTTCAAAACCCTTTTGGACAAGAATGACGCTGGCCAACCTAAATTCAATGAAGAAGCACACGCCTTGAGCTTTTATTATTACAAGCACGAAGCTAAACTTGGCGAAATGAATCACTACATCAAACGAATGTGGACCAATCGAAACCATTTCCGCAACATTGAACCAAAAGACACAGATTTGTACATCTGGCATCTACCCAACGAAAAACCCGTTGGATTTGCAAGCATGTTTGACTTTATCAATAAGGGAGGGAATTTGGCCAACATGGACGAGTCTAGCTATGCTAAATTCATGTTCAATACGTTTTTACAAGCGACCAATCATCCCTTGAATTTGCCCAAGTTCATACTCTCGAAAACCCGTAAGATGCTACAGCGCTAAAAATGGAACCCAAAAAGGTTTTACATATCACCAATATTGCCTCCTTGTATCGGCAAGCACAATGGTCAAAGCTCTTGGCGCATCCAAGACTCGACTATCATTTTGCTTTTGGTGATAATCCATACGCTGGAATCAAAACTATTGATTTCTCGGTTTCTCCATTTACCAAATTCAAAGCCAGTTTACACGGAATCAATAACATCTGGGTATTCAAAAAGTTCTTGGTTTGGCAAAGAGGCGTCATTGGCAAATGCCTTAAAACCAACGCGAATTTGGTTATTCTTTTGGGAGAATTCAATGTATTATCCAATTGGATTGGAGCCCTCATTTGTCGTATTCGAAAAGTACCTGTCGTTTTTAGAGGACACGGTATGTACGGCAATGAAAAAGGATTAAAACTCTTTTTGCGGAAAAACTATTATAAACTTGCGAATGGACATTTAGTTTATGAACGGAGGAGCAAGAAAATCATGGTGTCACATGGATTCAAAGCTGAAAACATCCATATCATATTCAATTCACTGGATTATGATGCCCATCGAGAAGCCCGGGAAAGAATAAAAAATCTAGATAAAGCAGAAATCTATCCGTTTTTCAAAAATCCAGAAGCACCTGTTTTACTTTTCGTGGGTAGGTTGACAACCGTTAAAAAACTACATCTTTTTTTAGAGGCAGTAGCCATCCTCAATAAAAAAGGACATTATCCAAATATATTAATCGTGGGTGATGGTCCAGAAGGACCAGAACTGAAAAAATATGCAACGCAACATCTGAAAGAAGGATATTATCATTTCTATGGGGCCTGCTACAATGAAAAGACCAATGAAAAGTTATTGGCCGCAGCAGATGTCTGCGTATCGCCAGGAAACGTTGGGTTAACGGCAATACACAATCTAAGTTATGGAACCCCCGTTATCACTCATGGTAATTTCGAGAATCAAATGCCAGAGGTAGAAGCCATCACAGAAGGAGAAACTGGTTATTTTTTTGAAGAAGGCAATGTAACTGATTTAAGCGAAAAGATTTTACGTTGGATTTCACAACCCAACTATAATCGAGAGGCGATACGACAGAAGTGTTATGAAATCATTGATGAATATTATAACCCTTACTACCAAATCGAGGTTATAGAGAACTTAGCCAACCAAGCCCCTGCTTTGCTATGAAAAAAACTTTGCTCCAAATCAACGTCGAAGCCAACTACGGCTCTACAGGACGGATTGCTTCCGAAATTGGCGATTTGGCTATGACCAAAGGTTGGGATAGTCACATTGCTTATGGTAGGCTTATGAA